>JGI24698J34947_10000300_pt1 | contig 21583 bp, 21 predicted proteins | sample TergutMp193P3_FD_34947 | JGI IMG/M metagenome (IMG submission 34947) | reverse complement strand
TCGTAAAAGAGCCCGCCCGAGGCAAGGCATATTTGCCGGCAGGACCTCCCCTTGTCAAAAACTATTACCTGGGAATTGGGGTAGCGGTAAAACTGGGCCTCAAGGAGGTTAAGGAGCGTGGACTTCCCCGCGCCGGTGGGGCCCCATATTGCGGTATGCCACACGTCCCCGCCGGGGTTGAGGTTGAAATAGAAGGGCGTGCCCTCGAGCGTGGAGCAGGTGACGTGCGGGAGGTCCACCCCGGAGACCTGCCCGGCGTGGGCGTTGACCCTGAGCCCCGCCCAGACGGACGAGAGCGGCACGCAGTGCGAGAGGTTGTAGGACATGACGGGGAGCGCCCTGTAGTTAGAATAGACCTGGCCGGGCATCATCGAGACGAAGGACTCGAGGGCGTTCCACGTCTCCTCCTTGCACGTAAAACCCGCGCCGTTGACAATGTTCATGACGAACTCGGCCTTGTTCCTCGCAATCTTGTAGTCCCTGTCCCAGACCATGACGCAGGAGGTGTAGTAGCCAAGGGACGCCTGGTCGGTCTCCAGCTCGACGCCGGCGTCGATGGAGTCCGCCTCCTTGATCCCCGCGCCGTGGTTGACCACGGTGCTGCCCGCGCCGGGGCCGGCCGTCGTCTCGGCAATGGACTGCATGATGGACTTCTTTGAGCCCCTGTGGGACTTCTCCTTTTTCGCCGCCTCCTTCTTGGCCTCATCCTTGGAGAGGCAGATGTACCTTGTCACCCACCTGTACTCGATGCGGGCGCGGTTCAGGCCCTCGAAGATCGCGGGGAACGTGTATTCCGGGAAGTCGACCACGCCGACGATGGGGATGTAATGGCCGCCGAGGCGCATGGTCTTGGACGTGTGCAGCTCCGAGTCGGGGAGGACCCTGTCAAGCAGTATCTGCGTGTGGGGAAAGTTGACCGGGTGCCTGTTGAACGACACCGAGGAATGGAGGTAGGCGACCGTCTCCCGGTTGTCAAGGGGCCTGATAAACATGCTGTTGGAAAGAAGCCCGACAAGGGCGTTCGTCTCGTTCACGAAAAACTCGACGTTTTCCCTCATGATGCCGGCATCGGTACTGGAGGCTCCCTGGACAAAAATGGAGGCAAGCTTTTTCAGGCTCTCCACGGGCGGCCGCCAGGCAACGGTGATGTAGTAGCAGCTTTCAAAGTGGCTGCCGACCGACGTGAACGACCTTTCCCTCTCGCGCTCGACAAGGTACGGGGCGAGCGTGTCAAACGCGGAGGAAAACCTTGCCCGCGGGTATTCCTGGGAGCTGAAGCGCTGGACCTCGAAGAAGAAGGCGAAACCCCGCCCCAGGCGGCGCGCGAAACTGTCGACCCTGACGGAAAGGCTGTCTATCTCCATCTCGCTCAGGGAGTCGGCGTCCGGCGCCCTGTAGGCAAAGCTGCGCTGGAGGATGCCGTCCTTCTGGACCACGACGCCCTCGTGGAATTTCGTGATGTAGTTCCAGGGGAGGAGGGAATAGAAATTGCCGGTGTTTTTGCTCATGGGAGGTAAACGTCCTTTTGGGAGAGGTGACCCAGCCAGAATTCAATCAGCCACGGGTCCCCTGAGGTAAAGTGCCGGATAAGCACGTAGGAAAGGGCGATGGGCACGACCATGAAGAACCAGTGGAGGAGGTACAAAAACACGATGGCCATGACAAAAATGAGGACGAGGCCCATGGAGGGGACGCCCAGCATCAGGTCCCTCTGCAAAAGGGAGCGGTGCACCTTTCTGTTGCAGCCCCTCATGTTGACCATGGGAAACCTCCCTTCCTCAAGTCCAGACAAGGTCGATGATCCAGCTTGCCGTGATGATGACGGCGGCGGATATGCCAATCGCGATGGACGAGTTCCGGACGCGCTGGGAATCCTTGTTGACCGCGAACGCGATGAAGGACCCGCAGAGCGCGAGGGCGAGGATGGTCTTGACCAGGTTGGAAGTGAAGATGTCAAGGATAGTCTGGGCGACGCTGTTAAGGTTGTCGACCGCCGCCTGCGCGAAAAGCGGCATGGACATGAAAAGGAAAAGGACGAGCAGGATAAAAAACGCGTTTACCCTTTTTGAAGATTGGTTCATAAGAGCCTCCTGCCCATGCAAAAAAAAGCCGCCCCAAAGGGCGGCATGCATCAAGGGAGCCAAAAGTTTTAAGGAGCCCCGTTCATTGAATTAATCTCGTCCAGCGTCAGGACCTCCTTTATGAAGGGGCCGAAGCCGGGGCTGGAGCTTACATGGACTATTAGCTGTATGGCAGAGGACAAGTCAGGGAGCCGCCCGGCAATCACCTGCCTCAAAAGGCCCTGAATGCGCGTGACGGTGCTTGCCGCGTCATTGGCGTGTATCGTGGTCACGTTGCCGGGGTGGCCGGTGTTCCAGGCCTCAAGCAGCTCGACGGCGACCTCCCCTGACCTTATCTCGCCGAATATTATCCGCTTGGGAGTCCAGCGGAGCGCGGTCTGTATGGCGGCAACGGCCTGGTCCTTACGAATGTAAAGCTGGGTCGTCCTCTTTGCGCCGCACTGCAGCTCAGGCACGTCCTCGACGACATAGAAGCGCTCGTCGGGCGTGAGCCTTGCCATCCTCTCGATAAGCGCGTTAAGAAAGGTGGTCTTGCCGGAACCGGTGCTCCCGGACACGACTATGTTGGACCGGTTTTCAAGATGCCAGGCGACCTTGTCGTAAAGGCTCCCGAATTCCGGGGGGGCCCCTTGTACCACGCCCTTCGGGCCATTGCCCCTAAAGGAGAACCGGCCCGAGCTGGCGTACTCATCCAGCGTATAGATTTTATGCGCCGGCCGCCTGAAAGTAAGCTCAGGCGTCCTCGTCCATGGGGGGAGGATGGCGGTGGCCCTGACATTGTAGTCGGGGATAAGGGTCTCAAGGGTGGGCCTGACCCATCTGTCTATGGGGGCGTCCGATATGGAGGCGAGGCTGTTGACAATGCGCTGGCGGTCGGAAACCGTGAGGACAAAGCAGGCGTAACAGGGGTCCTTGCCGAACTCCTCGACCTCGACCGCGCCGTCGCCATAAACGTGCACGTTGGTGACGGACGGAGTCTCAAAAAAGGGGATAAGGGGGCCGAGGTCCCTGAAAAGGTTGCTGGTACGCCTCCTCAGTACCTCTATGTCGTCCTCTTCCCTTCCCATTTTATTCCAGGGAACCGGTCATGTACTTGTGCAGAAGCCTCTCAAAAAAAGACGGGTCGTCCCTCAGCCATTCCTGGAACGAGGAGAAGAACCTGTCGATGCGCTGCTGTGCGCTGGAAAAGGCAGCGTCCCTGTAGTCAGGGGTTATCTCCGGGTGGTAGGCCAGGAGGTTGCGGTGCATGTGGTGCAAATAGGTGAACAGGACCGAGACCGTGTCATGAAGCTGGGAAATGCCGTCCCTCAGGTCCCTGATGCCTGAAAGCTTAAGGGTGATGTCGCTATGGTCGCGGTCGATGTAGTAGACGATTGCCTGCCGAATAAGCTCGCTCTCGCTGTCGATGCGGTTGTCGATGCGGTAACGCCTCAGGTCCTCGGACTGCTGTGCCGTGAGGGCGACAAGCACCTTTTTGCCGTCAAGACGCCTTTTGCCGTTCATAGATGCCTTGAGATTGTTTTAGGGGAACGGTTAATTTCCCCTTTCGGCTGTTCCTCCAGGGGCTGAGCCCGCAGGGCATCAAGGTTGTTCCTGATTTGGCTAATGTGGATGTCGGTATTCTGCAAAAGGCCCATTTCTGCCGCGCTAGGGCCAAGGGACTTAAAAACGTTTATATTATGCCGGAGCAATATCAGCAAACTGTCCAGCGTCTTGATTTTTTCCTTTTTCTCTTCGTCATTGAAGCTCATAATGCCTCCCTTTTATCCCTTGCCCTCTCGATGACCTCGAACGCGAGATCAATGGAGAAAGAGTCCTCATAAAGGTCAAGGACAACCTTTGCCCTTCCCTTCCTTTTGTCCACCTTCACGATTTTCCCCTCAAGCCCCGACAGGGGGCCGTGGAGGACCACGATGCGGGAATTTTCGTCGAAGTAAACCTTCGAGGCGCCGGCGACGGGCCCCACCCTCTTGATGAAATGGAGGACAAACTCCAGGTCCCTGTCACGCAGGGGCGTGATCTGGCGGTTGGACTTGAGGAAGCGGTAGAACCCGTCGATGCCCTTCAGGGCAAACATGTACTTGCGGACGTCCTCCTCGCAGCCCAGCTCGAGGAAGACATAGGACGGGAACACCGCGAGCCGCGCGGGCCTCGTCTTGCCGGCCTTCTTTATGTTGAGGTCGCGCTGCGGGAAATACATGGGCATAGGCAAATCGGGGTTCATGGACTGCGCCCGGCGCATGAATTTTAGTTCCTCGCGAGTCTTGACCTGGAGGGCATAGTAGTTATGGACACGGTTATCGTCGTTCATTGGGATGTCCTTATAGCCCGGTCTTGCTTGCCCGTTCGACCTCGTAGGAAGGTTCGTCAAACGGTTCATCGGTTTTATCATCGCCTGATTCATCGCCGTCATGGAGATCGGCAAACTTTTCCCACATGGCGGCTATCTCGTCTTCGCCCATCTCGATGTCCCTTGTCTCGGGGGGACCCTTGTACCACGCCCTTTCCCTGATCTTACTGGCTGTCCTCGCCGCGATTTTCACGGCCTCCGCCCTTGTCGTGAACGCGGGTGGGAGCAGCCTGGGCTTGAAGACGGGGTCCTCGTAATAGACGTTTTTCTTCCCGACGTAAGGCGGTATGCCCTGGCAGAGGAGGATAAAATTGTCCAGGGGGAGCTTGATCAGCTCGTCCGGGTTAATCAGGTTCCGCTCCTGGTCCTGGGAGGAAAGGCTTGAGCCGCTGTAGGAGCCCCTGTTCCCGGAGTAGCTGATGTTAGTCTTGGAGAAGGACTCCCGGCCGCAAATCTTGCTGATGATCTCCGCGCTGTCGTATTCCCCCGGCCCCGGCGCGTAGAAGATGCTGTTGCGGCAATGCGCGAGGAAGGAGTGGTCCTTCGTGTATATCTTGTTGAGCTGGTTGAGGCTCTGGAAAATCAGGAAGTAATGGATCCCGAAGCCGTTGTGTATCCCCATGTTCATCTCGAGCTCGTCCATGCGCCCGAGCTTGTCGAACTCGTCCAGGACAAAGAGCAGGGGGACCTTGAACTTGCGGTTGGTGGCCTGCGTCTCCCCGCCCGTGAAGCGCCGCGAGAAGAGGGTCACGAACATTCTGATTAAAGGCGCTATCCTCTGCACATCCGAGTACTGGATGGTCAGGTACAGGGAAATGGGGACCTTCGTCTCCTGGAACTCGCCGATGTAGAATTCGGACGCCGAGGTGTTGCGGCTGACCTTGGGGTCGGCGAAGACGGCAAGGGCGTTGTTGACGGTGGAAATCATGGAGCCGCCCTCGTTCTCAGGCCTGTTGCGCTGCGCCGTGGCCCCCTCCACGATGGCCTGGTGTATCATGGGGTTGCCGTGCAGGTAGTCGTCGCCATGGTCGTTGATCATGAGGTCATAGACATAGTTCTTGTTGTCCGGGTTTAATGGGTCGGACAGCGAAAGGAACTCCCTGCACCCCGAAAGGCTCTTGTTGTGCCAACTGCGGCTGGTAAGGCAGTGAAGGATCAGGGCGGTGAGAAAATCCTTGGCCCCGGTCTGGAAGTGGCTGCTCGTGGCGTCCCCGCCCCCGGTGGGGGGCGTCGTGAGGATGTCGGCAATGAGGTTCGCGTCAGAGAAGGCGTCCTCGCCCGGCCGTATCTCCATCATGGGGTTGAAGGAATGGCCCTTGTCCCCGGTCGGCTCCCACCGGTACACCTTGCCGAACCGCGACCGGAAACCGGAGGTGAGGTTGAAGTTCTCCCCCTTGAAGTCGAGCACTATTACGCTGCCGGGGTAGGAAAGACAGGTAGGGATGACGCTTGAGACGCCCTTGCCGCTCCTGGTGGGGGCCGAAAGCAGCGTGTTGTAAATCCCCGACTGGATGATCTTCTGGCTGGACCTATTGAGGTGGAGCACCACCGCATCCTTGACGTTGTCGTAGGCAAAATCGACCTTCGCGTCCGCGAGCTGGCCCAGTATGACACCGCCCTTTTTTTGGAGGATGCCCGACTTATTTAAATCCTTCTTGTTCGCCCACCTGGCCGTGCCGAAAATGTTCTGCTTCCTGAACCCGACGGTCGCGGATTGAAGGACAAGGTATACAAAAGTGCCCGCGATGCAGACGATGACGGCAAGCATATAGGCGGGGTAAAGCAGGTCGATAATTGCGGGCTGCCTGGCATACATCAACGTCCACACAAACAAATTCCAGAACGGGTAAAGGGGGAAGGGCCTGCCGAGCAGGGTGACGACAAAGGATGGTATCCCGACTATTTGCCCGCTATACCCTACGCTGTGTGCAAACTTCTGGGTCGCCGCCTGGAACGCGGCGGCAATGAATATGAAGAAGAGGAATTTGACAAAGAAGCCTGCAACCCGCCTGCCCGAGGCGTCGGCGGGCTTCCCCCGGAGGAACTCGTTTTTATTGCCCATCGCGAATATTCCAGATAATAAAAGCATTCCAAATAAGGCTAAATGCAGAAATAAGAGTAAAAAGTATGGCGATAAGTTTTTTAGAATCCATATCCAAGGTTAATAAAATTACTAGAACAAGAGCAATGATACAGAAAAAAAATGGATTAATAAGAGAAAGAATTACACCTTGAAAGATGGATAGAGACCTTTGTTTTTTATCCAGTGAAGGGTAATTATCTAGCGAGTCATCCAATTTCGTTCCCGGGAATTCTTTGTCAAGCTCCCTGAGCGCGTCTTGGTAATCTGTGGAATCTAAATCGGTCATATTAAAACTCCTTGGCATGGTTTTAGGAGAAGTGCTTAATTTATTACAAATGAAACTTGTCCTTGAAAAAATAAGAAAATATTTTTGAAGTTATTATGCAGATAATTAAGAAAATGATTTTAAATAGAGGAGGTATAATAATTAAAATTAATATAAATAGTGAAAGTGCAATAATAGGAATAAGATGTAGAAAATAATCACGAAAGTTTTTAATTTTATCTTCATTAGGTGCAAGGTAATTTTCTAAATTAGGATCAAACATAAATACAGAAAACTTTTTATTGGGATAATTTGTATCATTTAATATAACGCCCGGAAACTCTTTGTCCAATTCGTCAAGGGCCTCTATATAGTCAGGATCAATATCAGGATAGTAGTCGGGGTCGTCGGAAGGATACCTGAAATTATGATTAGTTTTGTGCTTAGTCAAGAAAAGTCCCTTAATCAAAAAAATAGATTAAATCCAAAAGCCTCGTTATCATATTTAGTTTTCTATATTCTCTTTCGAGGCTTTTATATTCACTTTTTTTATCCACTGAGGAAATCAATTTGTCAATAAAACAAGGCTCCAAATCTTTGTCAAAGTCATATCACTAAGCCTGTTGGATAATTCATCAAGTCTTTTTAAGGATTTATCATGAATAAATTCTAATAAACCCATGCCACGGAAAATAAAATAAAGTATTGTTAAGAGTGAAATACCCAATGAAAAATATATAATAAATTTTGTCATAAATATCATGGTTCTTAACTTTTAACAACCTGCATCCGAGTCAAACAACGTATATCGATGAAGATTGCCGTCTTTGTCATGCCATAAGCAGTCAGAGGGATATACTTTGTGGAATTCAAAATTTTCATTCATGTAAAACATGGCGGCAATCATCGTCCTTAGATCGTTCCCGTGCCAAGTCCTTTCTTTCATCAGGGGATCGTTCTGCTTACCGCAGTACCAGGAATCGTTGCTGACATATTTCCTCAAGGCGTCCTTGACGGCCCACCAGTAGACGCCGAAGAGCTTGTACATGCTTTTATCCGACTTGAGCATCTTGGCAACGTTATGCGCTTGGATGTTGACGTACATAAACCTGTCAAGGGTAATTTTGCCTTCCAGCTCGTCAATCAGTTCGTTGCTGTAGTACATGCGTTCTCCATGGTATAAATTAAAGGTGGACCGTATTCTTTTTCTAGTTTTGGCCGCTTTATGTATGTGAAAGTGTGGCCGCAAAAAAAGCAACGGTAAACATTGGGGCGGGTAATTAAAGGGTAGACCGCAGGATAGTAAGTATCGCCGTGGCCACAATTTGGGCAAAACATAAATTACCTCATTATATAGACATGGCTTTTGACATGCTCTTTACTTGCACCTAACTTAGCGTGGATCTCATTCTCAAAGGCGGCATGCAGGGCGGTTTTCTTCTCCTGCTCTTTTTCCTCGTCTTTTTTGATTGCCTGTTGGAGTGGATTGGCAAAATCAGGAAGCGTTGAATTAAGGCATTCAATGATACTGGATTTTTCATACTTGCTGTACCGTATCCCGGCTTCAATGCCATTAAGAATTTCATTTTTGCCTTCATTTGAAAAAGGGTTAATGACGGTTATGTCATCCGGCAAACAATAAGCGCTTTGTATTTCAAGAGAATTATAAGAATTTTTGAAGAAAACTACCGGGTGGAATTTACGGCCGTAGCCCTGGTTTATGTCAACGTGCATTTGGTAGTTTTTTTCCTTGACCTCTTCCGGAAGGTTATAGAATTCGGCGGATCCCGCAAGCCTGATTGTTTCTTTGTCCGCTCTGGAAGGTTTCTCAAGGTGGTAGAGCAAGGCATTATAATAGCCGGAATCGGAGGGTTTCAGAGAGGATACCTTTTCCATTATATTTTCTGGCATATAACGACTTCCATAAACCAATTGTTGGGTTTTTCTCTCTTTTATCTCCTCTTCGCTTTCTATGGGGGACAGCACAAGTTCCTGTTTCTTGAAATTGAAACCGGAAACGGAATACCTTCCGTTTTGCCTGACAAGGATGTCGTCCTTTCTGAATATGTCTCCCGTGTCGGCGTTATACAAAAACGCCTCCTTGCCATCCAGTATGTCATGCCGATTGAACGCGGGGTTGTTCTTAAGCGCTGCCTCGATGTTCGCCATTTGCCCCGACAGTTTCTTGTATTCCTTGGTATGCTCCTTCCCTTCAAGCGGCTGGATCGCTCCCCTTACTAAGGAAAGTTTTTTCAAATGGCCTTTCATCTGGAGGGTCTGGGCCTCAAGGATTTTTTCCTGCTTCTGCCTCTCGATCTCCGCCCTGCGCTCGGAAGCGGCTTTTTTGTCGCCCCATTCCTCGGTCAGGGCAAGGAGGAGCTCGTCGGCATCGATTGAGTTCTCGTCATTGGGGTTGGTGAATACCTGGGACTTGGTACGCAGGAGCTGGCCTATCCAGTTGGCCTTGCGCTGCACAAGGTTAACTGAATAGTTGTCGATGGTCCCTGCGGCAAGGTAGGTATGGAGCCCTACCTTCTCCTGGGAGTTCCCCTGGCGGTCAACTCGCCCGTTTCGCTGGATGAAGTCGGACGGCCGGAAGGGGATGTCAAAATGGTGGACGGCGGATGAGTTCTTCTGAAGGTTCACGCCCTCGCCGATGCAGGCAGTGGACCCGACAATGACTTTGTATTTCCCGGAATTAAAATCCTCGATTGCCTTTGAAACTTCCTTCTCGATGGCGCTGTCGTTTTTCGCCCCGCCGCTTTTGGTAAAGCCGTTCACGACGACGATTTCCTTGTCCTTGAAACCCTGGGAAACAAGCTCGTCCTTAATTTTTTCATGGATGTTGAAGCTGGCGTCTGACGAGAACACCCGGTCGCAGAATATGACCTGACCTGCGCCGGTATTCTTGTTGATATCAAAAACGTTATGTGAAAGGGCGGCAAGCTTAGGGTTTTTCCAGCCTTTGTGGGAACCGGGGTCGTAAAGCTCCAGGTCAAGGCTGGCCGTCCTCATCCTGGTGTAGAAGGTGAGGAAGTTTTGCCCTGGAAACTCAGCCTCCCTTTCTTCAGCTTTTTTTAATAATTTATAGCGTTCAAGCTCTGACGATATTTCCTTGACCGCATCAGTCTGCTTCTTGTCGGCGGCAACGATATGGGGCTGGTTTTCCGAAAGGGGCTTCTCGATGCCCACTGCCTCGGGGTTGTTCTGCAAGTCGGTATAGGTAAAGAAAAGGTCCTGGAGCGTGGGGAGGTTCTTGAAGCCAGTGAGGATCCGGCCCTGCTTCGCCTGGCCGCTTGCCCAGTCATATAGCCAGCCTGTCTTGATGTCCGCGAATTCATGGATAAAGCCGTCAATGGTCGAGACGCCCATGCTTTTCAGCTCTTCAGGCGCAATGTACTGCATCATGTTGTAGTATTCCAGGGGAGAGTTCGTGAGCGGCGTTGCGGTCAAAAGGAACACGTTCTTGCCGTTGTTCTGCTCCCGGATATGCTCGCTTTTTTTGTAAAGGGACATGGCTTTGGCGGACTGCCTCCCGTCGTTAAGGCCCGTCTCCCTTGAGAGCGTCGAGCTGAAGAGGTTCTTGTAGCGGTGCGCCTCGTCAACGACAAGGGCGTCGCAGCCAAAGTCCTCGAAGGAGATGGTGGCGTTGGCTTTCCCGGAACGGGCCTTGCGTTCCCCCTTGATGGCGGCAAGTTGCTGCTGTCGTTCCGTGCCAGGCTCCTTTTCAATCTGGTAGCGGGTAGCTATCTTTTTGGTGACAAGGCTGTCGTTCTCCGGTGTTAGTTGAATTTCGCTTGCCGAGCTCTCCGGCATGATGATTATGTCGGCGTTGCTTCTGGCCATGCCCTGGTATTTCGCGTAACGCCTGTCCCGGCTGCCGTAGCCCGCGTCCTCGGGGTCAATGGAGGCAATCTTGAGAGAGGGCATCACGTCCTTGATTTCGGCAACCCAGTCTTTTACCTTGTTGTTTGGAACTTGAAGGAAAACACGGTGGGACTTTCCTTCCTGCCGGAGGAGGGACATGAGGGATATCGCGGTCGCGGTTTTGCCGAAGCCGGTTCCCAGCGCCGATATGCCGCGGCCCTGGCGGTATAGGTGGTGTACGGATTGCCACTGGTGCGGCTTTAAGGTTTTGCCGCCTGATTCGGCATCCCTCCACCCCGCTATCTCGACAGGGTAGGTCTTGACCGGCGCAATTATGTGTGTCTTGAATTTCCGGTTGTATTCCGACTCGAGAAGGGCGCGGTAGGACTCGTGGTTTGCGATGAAGGACTGGAAGAGCCCGTCATGCTCCTTGTTGTATGTTTCGGTATCAATCCTGTTGCTACGCTGCTTCTGAGCGTTGAGGTAATAGACAAGGGGGTCGGCCTTATCGTCCCAGCCGCCATGGTAGATGACGCCCCATTTGCCTTCCTCGTTCTTGGCAAGGTTGTCCAATTGCCCTTGCCCCAGGCCCTCTTCGCTTGAGGCCCAGTCCCGGACTATGTCCTGGGGTATCCAGGAGGACCGGGGCGAGAAATCGGCGTCCTCTATAGGGGTCCAGCCAACGGCCTTTTCAAGCTCATCCGACCCGCGTAGGAATTCTTTTTTCTTCCATTCCGTTTCCTCATGCTTGGCGGATTCGCGAAGGGTGTCTATCTTTTCCCAGGCGTTACCGGAAATAAAATCCTCCCTAAGCTCGAAGCAGCCGCTGGGGGTATAAAAGACATCCTCGTGATTTTTCATTTCCTCCATAAGCGAATCGGCGGTATCCGGGAAGAAGGCGCGGATGTTTTCCCCCGTGCCGTCCTTAAGCCGCTCGCGGAGCATGAGGAGCGCGGTGATGGCGGTATTGTGGCCGTCAAGGACTTCGACCTTCTTGCGGTATACGTTTTCCTCATTAAGGAGCGGGTCGTCAAGATCCAGGAACGCCTCATAGATGCCTTTTACGGCGGGGAATTCGCGGGTAAAGCGTATAAGGTCCGGGTCTTCCAAGGGGATGGTTTTATAGGCTTTGGAATAGGACGTTATCGCTTCTATGCTTTGTTTTTGGGCCTCCTGTATTATTATGGAGGGACTTTTGTCCTTCATGCTTTCCTGTATTGCGCGTACGCTTACGGAAATGGCAATGCAGGCATCAAGCTTTTTCGCAAGGATCTCTTTTTCGGAGACAAGTTGCCAATGGTTTGAAGAAAGCAGGTATACGCGGTTGTCAGTTACCTTTATGCTCCCCTGCCCAAGCTTCCCTTCATTGAGCTTTTGAAGATCCTCGTCGTCAAGGCTCTCGAAGGTTTTTTTGTTTGGCTCAACGGGAAGGACGTATTTATGGCGGATCTCATCAAGGGTTTCCTCGGTAACGCTGATAGACGGCTTAAAGGATTCCAATATGGTATTGATGGAATCCCTGGTGATGTCACCTTTTACCTCGTCGCCTCCCCACTGGCCAGTGCCCCTGCTGAGTTCCCCGGCGATATGGTCCAGGTGGTTTTCAAAATAGGTTCCCTTGACAAAATCCTCGTTGTACAAGGGGGTTGAAGTAAACTCATCGTCATTAAGATCCGAAAGCCGCTTCTCGATATCAACAGGGTATTTCCGAAACAGCAGTATGTCCGGCATGACCTGGGTGTTGCTGTGATGGAAACTGCGGTTGGGCAATTTTACGGCCCCGAGGAATTCGGCCTTGCGGTTTACGCCCAGGCGGAACGCCTCGTTGCCTTTGTTCTCAAGGACGCCGGGTGCGACGATGAGCGCCATCGTCCCGCCCTCCTTGAGGTTGTCCAGGGAACGGGTAACAAAATAGTTGTCAAGGGATTTTTCTTCCTCAAGGTCAAGGGCCGCAGTACCCGCGCCGCGTTCCCCAAACGGGGCGTTACCGATAACATGATCAAAACCAACGGCATGGGATGAGAGGTTGAAAGCCTCAAAGCTCATGTTGAGGATTTCCGCCTTTCCATCAGGGTGTAAACACCTTGCAACGTCGGCGGTCCTCTTGTCGAGCTCAACGCCGGTAAGGGACAAGGACTTGTCCTGGGGGGCGTATTCAAAAAACACGCCCGTACCGCATGAAGGTTCCAAAACCCTAGCGCCCGACTTAATGCCGCCAGATTTTTCGAGGAGCTGCCATACTAGGTGGGCGACAGGCGGTGACGTGTAATAATCATAAAGGACGCCCCGTTCATCAGAAACATTGATGCCGCCAAAACCGCTGTAGCGCCTGAGCGTTTCCTTCTCCCCTTCAGAAATTGCGCCTTCACGCTCCTTTTCCAGTATGACGATTGCCTCACCGTTTACACGTTCTCGCTCTGAGGGGCTTAGGCGTTGATAAAAACCAGTCCATGCACCGAAGGGCCTGAATTCAACATTGTTGCTTTCTGCCTTAGCGCCGAACAAGCCGGTTTCCTGCTCGAACGTTTTGAGCCTTGACTGTATTGCGTCGAACCTATATTGAGCATTGAAAACCAGGATATTTTTTATATCCGATGGGGAAAAACCGTCCGGGATGTCCGAAGGTTTTAAAATATTATCGCCTAACTCTAAAGCCTTATCATAGCTGTACTGACGCCCTATTTCATTGAGGCTTGCTTTTTTTGCGGAGTCGAGGGCGTTATTCGCGCTGTCCAGCCAGCCTTCCAGTTTTGGATGGTCGGTGTTCACAAGGACGCTTAAAAATTCCTTTGTCTGTGACGACAATAGAAGGTTGTGTGCCTCGTGCCGCAGCTCTGCCTCGATGCCTGGGAGAGAAAGTATGTTGAATAGATATCGGTGGTAACTGTCTCTGTCGGTGCACCCCGCGTTGCGCATAACCGCAAGCGTTTCAAAACGATCTTCTTTCGTCATGGAACGGAGCAGGAAACGAGCCGCCTCGATTGTGTCGCCCTCGAATTTCCCGGAAACGGCAATGTAATTATCCGAAAAGTTTACAGGGGTATTGGGAAGGGGAATCACGGGAGGTTTTTTCTCCTCAGCCTGTGATTCCCCGTTAAAATCAAGCGTTGGCTGTTCGCTGTACTCTGCCGTATTGTCAAAGACGAAAATTGACTCATCGGGAATTTCAGGCGCGGGAGAATTCTGGTCATTGACAGAATCGCCATTGGAATAATCCAGGGAAGTTAAGTTGGTAAAGGGTAAGTCTGTGTTCATGATGTTCTATTGCAAGGCTGAATTATTGTTTGCAAAAAGCGGCTTGATAGAAGCTGGGATAAGGAAAGGGAAAATTAATCTAGCGGCCCATTCCCCGGCCCTGCTCCTGCTGTTGTTCCTGTTTCTGTTCCGGGGTAATCGCATGGCCGGTTCTGATTTCCTTGATGACTTCCTTGCAGTGCTGACTGGCGGCGATGGAAATCGACGAGATTTTGAAAGGGTTGGTGTGCCCGTTTTCCATTTTCTCGTAAAGGCTTGCCTCAAGTTTCTGGGAAAATTCATTTGCCTGTTCAGGGCTTGCCTGGAACTTGCCTCCCATCGAGACGGCGGCAAAGTATTGGCCAAGGTATTTTTCAGGGTCGGTGGACTTGCAGGTAATAACAGGGCCAGGCTCCCTTTCATTGTATTGGACACTCCTATATTCAAGGGGATTAAAGCTTTCGCCGAATTGGACAGACATGCGGTCAATCTTGCTATATTCCTGTTCCAAAACCCAATGTTTGAGGGCCAGAGGAGTCGTAACCTGGGCGATGTTGTACAACTGGACGTTCTTCTTTTCATAGATCCCGGTATCCTCGTTTTTCTCGGAAAAATGGAGAATCACGCTCTTCTCGCCTGGCTTGATGGCAATGTCGGGGTTGTCCTTGCTTGCGTTGCTGATTTGGTAAGCGGTGATATACTCGCCAGTGGGGAAGCCAAGCTGCTTTTGGTGGTCCTTTAGAAAAAGTAGATTAGCCCCATGGTAAATCTTACCGGTCATGATGTTAAACGCGGGCTGGGTATCCGCGAAGCCGTCCGCGCCGGGAAGGCAGGACAGGGTCCCGTTCTTAAGCCCCTGTGTGACTTTTGATCGCTGGTTAAGCGCGTGCTGAAACGCGGCTTCCTCAGAGGAAGGCGAATGTTCCGCATTGGGGATGTTTTCGTCTGACATAGTATTCTCCTTGATATTGGTATCCTGCCTCGCAGAAGGCTGGTCTAGTCCTTGTTTAATCATTGCCTCTCTTTCGGAATCAATTGAATCTGACATGGTGTTTTTCTTAATTAAATTATCACGCTTCCAAAGAAGCGAAAGAAGAGCATCATCATATTTATCTTTATTGAAAGATTCCATTTTCTCATGGGCAACAGATTGCTCGGATAGATTGAAGATTTCTTCATAACGAATAAGTGAACCAAATTTATCGTATTTATCTTTTGGTTTGTCTTCATTTGGTTTATAGGGTCGACCAGCGGCAATTTCATTTATATATGCAGTTTTAGCTATTTTCTCAGTATCAACTAGATAAGTTAATGCTAGAAAATGTTGAAGAGCAATCTTCTCAGGATATGAAGCCATGGTATTCTCCTTGACATTATTATCCCGCCTCGCAGGAGGCTGGTTTAAATCCATTTCTTTTTTACTAGATAGACTATTGACAACATAACTTATTTTTTTCTCTTCAAAATGTTGCCAGGTTGCGCCCCTGTAAAAATCATCATTGGCATGAGACTTTATATAATTTCCTGTCCAGCGGTTTACCAAAATGACATCAAGTAGGACGTTATTTTCTGTGCTTAATGATTGGTCGGCCCTGGAACAATACTTGCCGTATAGTAGACCGTTGTTGGTTAATGTAGTTACCCTCGTTCCTCCCGCGGCACGCATGTATTCTTTCAGTTCGCTTGAAAAATTGTCCCCGCCATACACCCATGAAACGACGCGGTTTTTATGGTCAAGGATTGCGTGTGCGGTCACATCTTCATTGCTAGAAAAGACCTTCTTAAAAATCCTGGCAATGTCTACAGGATTGGATGCAGAAACTGTGTCTTCCAGGCGCTTGGAAATTAATTTCTTGACAGGCTCTTTAAAGGTATGGGTTTCAAAAGAGCGGTTGTTAAAAAAATCACTTTCATATAAAGAGTATTCTTTATGGTCAAGGATTATATGACCGGCAAATTTATCCTTGAAGTACGACCTGTAATTTTCCGTGACTATTTCATCCTGTGCTGAAGGGTTGGGGTTTCCAGTTGGGTGGTTATGGGCAATCCAAATATGGCTGGCCCCAAGATGTTCCAGGGTCTTTTGTATTTTGGAAAAACCATCATCGAGCGTGTAGCTATAAACGGAAGGCGATAGGCTTGGCAAGCCGCAGGTCCATGCCGTATGTGCCAAAACCTTCCCATACCTTGAGAAATAGGCAACGTTGAATATTTCAATCCGGGGATCCCGGAAGACGGAAAAAAGCTGTGCGGCATCGCTGGCCGAGTGAATGACCTTGCCGACGATGTTTATTCTCTTTACTTTTGGGAGGTCTCCGAGAGGTACTGTCGATGTTCCCGCCTTAATTCTTGGGCCTTTTCTTCCATTTCCGACAGGGACATAAGTTCCGCGTCCCACCTGGGAGGGGGATAGACGCTCTGCGACGCTTCGCATTGCCTGTTCATATCTTGATTTTGATCCATACGCTACTCCTATTTCTTCAAGTTCTTCATCTGTTATTATATCGCCATTTTCGGATTCATCAAGCTGGGAGAGGATAGACAAATTATTTGGATTATCAGACATCGTTATATAAACTATTCCGGAATAGCTTATCTAAGGATTACAAAAAGCCCTCAATGCGGTATGATAAAACAACACGCAAATTAATCATGCAAGGAGGGACAAAATGAACAATGAGAGTACACTTAAAGCATTGTCTTTGATTGCTGCAGAATTGCATATCCAGAATTGCATTAGTATTGCAATAGCTAAGAAAATCCCGCCAGACTTTAGTTATGTTAGCGAAAAAGTTATTGGTGATCTTGCTAACCACTTTAAATCCTATTTTGAGGGAGGAAGGTTTTCTCCGGGCTCTGCATTTGAGGTTAATTCAGGATGTATATCAGGATAATCTCCCATGGAATCCAGAGTTATAACCTTTCCTGGATATGACAGCAGAATAGGTATGACGCTTGAGACGCCCTTGCCGCTCCTTAGATGATCTGAGATAATAGTTGTATATTTAGTCATTCCACTTTTGTTCATATTGCCTCCCATTAAATTTTATCAATACAGTTTTTAACACCTGGAAAATTATAATTGCGAGGGTTTGTTGAGTAGTTAATAAGCATAAGCATGTTCCAGACAAATCTCATTCTTTTCTTATAAGTTATCCGGATTATACATTCACTGTTTTTACATTCTGTACAAATATCATGTGGATCTTCCCGCATTCCAATTTCCTCCTCTAGTTCCCCTAATTAATTCTGAAAGAGGGCCGGAATAGCCGTTCTGCCTTATCTCCCTCTGGGCCGACCTGACGCTTGTGCCGAAAAATACAGGTGTCAGCCTGCCGCTTTGCGATTCACGGGCCCTTATAGTGACCAGCTCCCCTTTCCTCAATGGCAGGCTTTCATGGTTGTCATGGAGCACCGGCCTCCTGAGGAGGGGGACAAAATAGGCGTTGCCGTTTATCCCCTCAAGGACAACCGCATGGTTGTCGCTGGCGTCGCCATCCGTCCGGTATACCCTTGTCACCCTGCCGGTCACGGCTCCATGCTCCCCGGAATAAAGGCGCATGAGGGACGGGTCCGTGTAATGCAGGTCGCTGCGGGCCCTTAAATACGTGTTGTAGCGCCCGTTGGCACGGAGGTTTTCCTGCCAATTTTCAGCCAGGACATAGCCGCCGTTTTCATAAGTGCAAAGGTTTAATCTCCGCAAGGTATCAAGCCTGGTAAGGATGCGCTCCCTGTCGTATGTATGCCTGCCTACGGTCAACCGCGAGTTGTCGCTGAGATCCGCAATCCTGTCATCGAGCCTCGTGTAGCGAGAGGACGTAAGCGCCTGCTCCTTCTCCCTTTCAAGGTCCCTCCAGGTGCGGTTCCCAACCTGCTCCGTGCACAAGTCCCTGGCAGTCTCCCGGAAAAAAGTCCTTACGATGTCCCTGGGGAACTGCACTTCCCTGCCCTGCTTGTCGATACCGTTTATCAGAAGGTGCGTATGGTGGTGGGGCCTGTTGTAATGACATGCCCCTTGCCAATAAAGCTGGTAGCCTGTCTGCCTCTCAAGCCTCCTTATAAATTGTTCCCCTAGTTCCTGTAAATTATAGTCGTTGGTCTCGGGGCTCAAGAATATCCTGAAATTCCTCGGGACCATGTTCTGCCGGTATTCCTCGCAGTCGGTCCCAAAAAGCTCTGGGGTGTCCCCTTCCAGCCCCGCGCCTTCCCGGACAAGGTAATTTTCCACCTGAACGCGGTGCGCCTCGATGCTGTTCGAGTACTGCATTTTGGCGGTGCACCTTTGCCTCAGGTCCTTGGGTCGCGGCTTTGGCTTCGCAAAATGCTTCTTCCTCCGGAAAAGCCGCGCAAGCTCTACGACGGGATCCCGGATCTGGTGGGCACGTCTGAAGTTTGCCTTGTAGCGGTATTCCTTGTCTTCGAATAGGAAGTGGCGCATTTATCGATTAGGCGTTTTTATAAAAAGCACGATTGTTAAAGCAAGACAAAGTATGTTAAGAGGTAAGAAAATTCTACTGATAATATACATAGGCCCTGTGATCGTAGAAGCGGCTATATGTGCAAAAATAAAAATATTTATTGTATGAAAGAGCGATGAAAGTAGAATTAAATATTTGTAGTAGGTTCTTTTCATAAATCCTCCGAATAAACATTAAGCCTTCACTTTTTAAATTGCGTTGTGTTTCCTGTAGGACACCGTAAGTTCCAATCAGCCCGCCAAGGGGTCAAATCATATATGGCACAACCATTGCAGAAATATGACTGTTTGTTCTTTGCACAAGGTGTATTACCATTGTTATGGTAATCAATGCATCCCTTTAAATACCATTGCTTGAAACGCAAAAGTACACCAAAAATATTGTCAAAGGCCTCCCATTCAGATGTACTAAGCATATTTATATTCAGTTCAATTTTCCCTAATAATACACCAAATTCTTCATCAGTTTTTTCCAATTCCTTAAGCATTTGTTTTACATTTTCATAGCCAACATTTTTCTTATCTTCTTCCACGTATTCATTTAAATCATAGGATGAGAGGGGGGAAATAAAAAAAACGAAAGAAAATATAAATGAAGTTGTAATGCCAAGTATTATTATAGCAAAAGTATTTCCGTAAAATATGGAAGGTAATTTAGACGAGGCATAAGGTGAAAGAAAAATCGCTGAAAACATAATACCAGAGAAAAACCAACAAACAAAGAACTGTAAGAAATCTGTAGTATCTGGTTTTCTCTTCATTGGTATAATCCTCCGAAAATAAACTATTCCAGAATAGTTTATCTATTTCCTTGCCTTTACGTTCCCATAATCCCAGGCAGCCTTGCGAAGCGAATCGTACGGCTGAAATATTATTCTCCCATGCTCAGGGATGACCATATTATCATTTAGCCCTGTTTTATGGGCGGCAGACTTTTTTACATAAAATGCCCCAAAACCACGGAGCTCTATGCGTTCTCCTCTTTTAAGAGCCCTGGATATTGAGTTAAGGACGGCGTCAATGCAAAGCTCGGCTACCCTGTGGCTATGGGACAATTCTGATTCTGTCAGCTCTTTAGCCAAGATTGCTTTAGTTATCATATTTTGTGTCCAACCAAATAAATAAAATAATGAAAAATAGCGATAATACTATAGATATTGTAAGCATTAAAAAGCTATAAAATGATGATGAAATAATATAAAAAAAAATAATAACAGATATTAGAACAACCGTTGAAAAGAGAATCATAAGAATATCTACCCAGTCAAGTTCTTTTAATTCCATAATTTTACACATAAATTGCCCAAATTCATAAGCTGTACCGGTCGAGTTTATGCAATGAAAATAAGCTGTACCGGTCGAGTTTATGCAAAAAATCGACTGTACCGGAATAGTTTGACGCCAAAATCGTCTGTACCAGTCTACATTATGACAAAATAAACTGTACCAGAATAGTTTGTTGAAAAAAAATTGACCGTAAGTACCTTCCGTGAAGGACATATATATGCCTAAGTACCCTCCGTGGAGGGCACTTACGGTGATCACCTATATAGCTTAAACATAACATATATATGCCTAAGTACCCTCCGTGGAGGGCACTTACGGTAAACCTATATAGCTCCTTTATCTTGCCGCTGTGGGCTATAAACTATTCCAGAATAGTTAATCCCTTCTCGACGCTTTTAAGGCATTCAATAGCGCCTATGATAGATAATCCAAATCTTTTCAGGTCAGGGTCATCACAGTCTGTATCCAGTAAAGCAAGCTCATCTTGTACGCTTTCAAGGCATTTAATGGAATTATTAAGAAGGTCAAGAGCTTTGGTGGCTGATGGTTTACTTTTTTTCCCTACCGTTTCTTGGTAACCGTCCTTAATACTCATCTCGCCACTTTCGACCTTTTCAACAACTTCCGGCGACCCCTCTTTCAAGATTTTTTTTGCCTTATGAATTGTCGATTCGCTGACGCCAGTTTCTTCGGCCAATTGCCTCGCGGCGTTGCCCTCGCCCTTTCGGCTTCTTTCTTCCGGGAGCATTTTGGCGACCTTGAGTATCTCGGCCCCTGTGAGGTTCCGCCGCAGGACTTGCCGCTCAATGGTGTAACGTATCGCCGCCTCTTTGCTTTCAAATTCCCTTTCAACGGCGGGTATCTCTTCCAGGCCGGCGTTCATCGCGGCGGTATACCGCGTGCGGCCATCCACAAGGGTATTGGTACCTTTCCAGAGGACAACAGGCTCTTCCTTGTAGAAGCCGTAAGTCTTGATGCGCTCCGTTATCTTGTCAAGGGTTTTTTCGGAAATGTCGAAAATACCGGCAATTTCCGGGTCGATTAAAATGTCAGAAACCCGGACCATCTTAGAAAGGAAGGTGTTCACGGCGTTAAAGCCCGCCGTGTTCTGTGTGTGAAGTTTACCCATTGGAGCGCCTCCGAGTAGACAACCGTTTTATCCACTTTGAAAAGATTTCATCTTTAACACTTTCATCCTGGGAAGGTAAAAGGTATTCTTTCCATATTAAATAAAGGTCCTCTTTAATACCCTCAGCGACAGCAAGTGCACCTTCTATATCAGATACGAGTCCGTTAATATATGCCATTTCATGCATACAATTAAATTCGTTTGCAACGGTTTTTGAATCGTATTCTTCGACCGTAATATCAGACATGGCTATAACTAAGGCCGAAACGAAACGTCTTGCTTGTTTAATAGACGCAATACGGTTATGCGGGTGCATGTTGAGGGGGAAAGAAGGTGTATACGGTTGATACTTTTGATATTTGCCCATCAGAACACCTCCGGGATGACCAGGCCTTCGTCGAAGAAGCAGTCGGCAAGCTCTGTAATCGCTTTGTACAAATCAGGATTGTATACAGCACCGGTATTACCCTTAGTGCAGGCAAGCGCCTTATGGTAATCAATCAACTGGTGTATCTGGCTGGTCCAGGGCAGCCACGTTTCCTTAGGGGTTAACTCGTAATGCCCGTCCTGGTAAAGCTTCAGGTAGTCGAGCTGGCGTCCCGACTTGGATTCGTCGTATCTTTTGTCATACCCGTTTATAAGGACGAACCAGTTTTTGAAGTCCTCGACATCGCGGGGCAGGACGCCGGAAAGGAAAGCCACCGCGTTGTAGCTGAAAAGGTCCTTCAGTACCGGCGTGATTGTGTAGTCGGCGGCGTTGACCGCGTTAAGCACAATGTTGTCGTAAGTGGGCGGGCAGTCAACGATACA
>JGI24698J34947_10000299_pt1 | contig 21601 bp, 20 predicted proteins | sample TergutMp193P3_FD_34947 | JGI IMG/M metagenome (IMG submission 34947) | reverse complement strand
ATCCTGATCAATGAGGAATCGGAAAAACTGATTGACAGGGATCGCGTAAACGATGAGGCCCGGACGAGGGTGGAAGAAACCGGAATCGTCTTTATCGACGAGATGGACAAGATAGCCGTGAGAAGCGAGCGGGGCGGGGGCCCCGACGTTTCCAGGGAGGGTGTCCAGAGGGATATACTGCCCATAGTGGAAGGGGCGACCGTCAATACCAAATGGGGGCCGGTGAATACGGATCATATTCTCTTCATCGCGGCAGGCGCTTTTAATATCGCCAAGCCCTCTGATCTCATTCCGGAGCTTCAGGGCCGTTTTCCCCTCCGTGTAGAATTGGATTCCCTTGGGAAGGAAGATTTCCTCCGAATCCTCACAGAGCCGAAAAATGCACTCACCAAGCAGTACAAGGAGCTTTTGGCGACTGAGGGCGTGGAAATCGACTTTACTGACGAGGCGGTTGATCGCCTGGCCGGCCTCGCCGCCGAGGTCAATTCAAGCCTTGAGAATATAGGCGCACGGCGGCTTCATACCATCATGGAAGCCCTGCTGGAAGAGCTTTCCTTTGAGGCCCCGGATATTGGCCCCGCAAAGGTGCCTATTACGGTGGAGTATGTGGACGAGAAACTAAAGGACCTCGTAAAGGATCAGGACCTTGGGAAGTACATTCTGTGATACGCGACGCTAAAGGGAGGCCGGGATTTGCCGATGATTGAAGAAGGGGGAAACCGATGATCGGAAACAACACTTTCAGCAAAACGATTGATCTCTTGCACCGGGGAATGAGTACGGCCAACTTGCGCGAGGCTGTAATCGCGAACAACCTGGCAAACGCGGATGTTCCCAATTTTAAGCGAACCGACGTGAATTTTGAGAGCGAGCTGAAAAGGGCCCTGGATACCGAGAAGCAAAAGCCTGTCCTTGAACTCAGGCTTACGAACCCGGCGCATATCCCCAACTGGCAGCCAAGGGATTATCGGGAAGTGAGCCCCAGGCGGGTGTTGGATTACCTTTCCCAGTCTGACAACAACGGTAACAACGTGGATGCAGAGGAGGAATTCAACCTTTTGCTCAAGAACCAGCTTCGCTATATGCTCCTGGCCCAGATGACAACTTTCGAGTTCAGCCAGGTAAACATGGTGCTGAGGGGATAGGGGGAAATAGATGGGACTTTTTACTTCGATTAATATAGCGTCTTCCGGTATGTCGGCCCAGAGGACAAGGACCGATGTCATATCGGATAACATGGCCAACGCGTCCACGACGAGGACAGCCGAGGGCGGCCCATACAGGAGAAGCAGGGTAATAATGCGGCCCAGGGTAGAGAGTCCCTATTGGCGCTCCCCCTTCCTGCCGGAGGGCCTTGATAACGGCATAGGCCAGGGGGTGAGGATTGCGGAGATTCAAAAGGATCTCGCGACCGAAAACAGGCTTGTCTACGATCCCACTCACCCCGACTCGATAAAGAGCGGCCCCAGGGAGGGATATGTGGAAATGCCCAACGTAGACATAGTCAGTGAGATGCTGGACATGATTGCCGCGTCCAGGGCCTATGAGGCAAACGCGTCGATTGTGGAAGGGGCCAAGTCCATGTTTCAGAGGGCCCTGGAAATAGGGAGCAGATAGCAATTTATAACCAGAATTGGGAGGGAATATGTCACTTTATCGACCTGAATTGCAAAGTATAGGAACTCAGCCGTATCTTCCGCTGAGGGTAACCCATCCGAATCACATTGTTTCGAGCAATACGGAATTTTTGTCCCTGGGGGGCAAGATTACAGAAACGGAAAAAAAGATCGGCGCAGAAGCCGTGATACGCTCCGGCACTTTTGAGGAAGCCATGCTGGGCGCCCTGGACAAGGTCAGCGCCTACCAGCAATTTGCCTCGAACCTGAATCAGGCGGCTCTTCTCGATCCTGATTCGGTAAATGTGGAAGACGTTACCATCGCGCAGGCGGAGGCAATGATGTCGCTTAATATAACCCGCACTGTTCTGAACCGTATAGTACAGGGCTGGAGGGATTTGATTAATACACGCTAAATTAGTTTCACGGCAATTTAGATGAATTTGGGAGGGGAATTATGGATTGGCTAAGAAAATTGATCAACCAGGTAGCTGTATACTGGGGCAAATGGTCGCTGGTTCAGCGCGTTATCCTGCTTGGGATTGTTGCCGCGGTAATAATAGGAGTCGCGGCCCTTATCACGGTATCGTCAACACCGAATTTCGTTCCGGTTATTGATGCGCCGATTAGGGACGAATACGTCCGCGACAGGATACTCATGCGCCTTAACCAGGAAGGCGTAAGGACTTATGTAACCCCGACCGGGGTAGTCCAGGTTCAGAACGAAATGACGGCCCAGAGGATGAGGGGTATCCTGATTCGGGAGGATCTCATTCCACAGGGTACGGACCCCTGGGCCATTTTCGACAGGGATCGCTGGACCATCACGGATTTTGAAAGAAACGTGAATCTCCGCCGCGCCATCACCCAGATGGTGACGGATCATATCAGGGCATTGGACGACATTGACAGNGCGAACGTTACCATCGTCGTTCCNGAGGATCGCCTCTTCGCGTCCGAGCAGAACCCCGTTTCCGCAAGCGTGATTATCACACAGAAACCCGGCAGCGACATAACCACAAACCGAAAAAAGATTGAAGGAATTCAGAAGCTCCTGAAATACGCCATTGAAGGGCTTAAGGACGAAAATATAGTCATCACCGATCATACAGGGCTCATACTCAACGATTTCGCAGGCCTGGCGGAATGGGACAGGCTGACGCGCATAGAACGCGAGACCAAGATGGTCCAGCAGCTTGAGGCCCAATACCGCGCCAAGATCCTTTCCACGCTCCAGAAAACCTTTTCCGACGACCGGGTCAGGGACCTTGACATAAAGATTGCAATGGATATGTCCCAGAAGACCGTAGCCACCGAAGAATTTTTTCCCGTTACCATAAGGCCACGGACTCCCGGTCTTTCCTATGACGATTCGGAACTTGTTGAATCCATAACCCGTTCAACCGCGACTTCAAAGACCGCCTGGGAAGGCACGGGTTTCAATCCCGAAGGCCCCGCCGGGGTTGAAGGCCAGGTACCGCCGGCCTACAGGGATATGTCCAACCTCTACGGGAAGGTGAACCAGGAGACCGCGACGTTGAATGAAGAGATCAACAGCCGCATAACCCAGGAAGACAAGAGCCCGGAAATTAACAGGGTTACAGTGTCTGTGAATATAGACGGAACCTGGAGATTGAGGTACGATGAAAAACGAAACCCGGTCATTAATGATGACGGTGAGCGTGAAAGAATTTACGCACCTGTAAGCCCCGAGGACTTGCGTTCCACCCAGACTTTGATCCAGAATGCTATTGGGTACAATTCGGCGCGGGGGGATTCGGTTACGGTACACAACATTCAGTTTGATAGAACCAGGCAGTTCAGCGATGAAGACTCCGCTTATTTCCGGCAGAGACAGATGGAAATGGCCGTGATGATTTTCCTTGGAGGGCTGGTGCTGCTCCTTATCGGTTTCATCCTCTATAGAACCATTTCAAGGGAGATTGAGAGACGCCGCAGGCTGGAGGCGGAAGAAATGGCCCGCAGGGAAGANCAACTCAGACAGCAGGCCCTTCTNCAGGCCGAGGAAGATGGAGTGGATGTTTCCATTTCAGTGGAAGAACGAACCCGTTTGGAGCTGCAGGAGTCGGTGGCAAGCATGACCAGGGAACACCCGGAAGATGCCGCCCAGCTCATACGAACCTGGCTACTGGAGGAATAAAAAATGGCAAAAACGCAATCTCCCGCCTCGAGTTCCGGGGCAACTACCGCCTCAGGAAAGAAAAAGGGATCCAAGGAATATACCGGCAGGCAGAAAGCCGCCATTTTCCTTGTCACCATTGGTTCGGAAATAGCTGCGGAGATATTCAAGTATTTACGCGAAGATGAGATTGAAACCCTGACCTTCGAGATTGCCCGGCTTGAAACCATTGAGCCTGAACAGAAGGACGCTGTTTTGCAGGAGTTCCAGGAACTCATGATGGCAAACCAGTTCATCTCAACCGGGGGCATTGACTTTGCCAGGGAGCTTCTTGAAAAGTCCCTGGGAAGCCAGAAGGCAATAGACATAATCAACCGACTCACGTCAAGCCTTCAGGTACGGCCCTTTGACTTCATACGCAGAACCGATCCCGCGCACCTCCTCAACTTTATACAGCAAGAACACCCACAGACCATCGCGCTCATTCTGGCCTTCCTTGAGCCTGCCAAGGCTTCCATCATTCTGCAAAACCTTCCACACGAGGAACAGAGCGATGTTGCCCGCCGCATAGCTACAATGGACAGGACGAGCCCGGAAGTATTGCGCGAGGTGGAGCGTGTTTTGGAAAAGAAACTTTCAACCCTGTCAAGCGAAGATTTCTCCGCTGCCGGCGGCGTCGAGAGTATCGTGGAAATCCTTAACCTGGTTGACAGGGCCTCGGAAAAGCAGATCATCGAGGCCCTTGAGGATGAGGACCCTGAATTGGCGGAAGAGATAAAGAAGAGGATGTTCGTGTTCGAGGACATTGTCATGCTCGACGACCGTTCCATTCAGAAGGTCATGCGGGAAGTGGATTCCCAGGAACTGGCCAAAGCACTCAAGAGTGTTGACACTGAAGTCCAGGACAAGATCTTCAGAAACATGAGTAAGCGCGCCGCAAGCATGCTCAAGGAAGACATGGAATACATGGGCCCCGTAAGGTTGAAAGACGTGGAAGAATCCCAGCAGAAGATCGTCTCCATTATACGGCATCTTGAAGACACAGGCGAAATTGTTATCGCCCGCGCCGGTGAGGATGAGCTGGTTGTGTAAGGGGTTTTGACATGGCCAAAACAGTATTCAGGCCTGGCGAAGTTGATGTGATAAACACAAAGGTCTTTCTGGAAGCCCCAACGACATCCTTCGCCTTTCCCAATTTAGCCAAGGATGATGAAGCGGCGGAAGATGAGCCAGAGGCCGCCGAGGTATATTTGGGGCCCACTGCGGATGATCTTCGCCGTGAAGCGGATCTTTTCAGGGCCCAATGGGAGACCGAAAAGGAAGAGCTGGTCTCCTCTTCCAAAACTGAAGCTGAACTCATAATAAAAGAAGCGAAAGACGCGGCATCCAAAGAAATTCAGCGCGGGACCGACGAGGCTCAGGCAATAAAGCGCAAGGCCGAAGACGAAGCGAAAAAATTAGGCGCTGAAACCGCTGAAAAGGTCAAAAAGGCTGAAGCCGAGTCACGGGCGGCCCTTCAAAATGAAAGAAAAGATGCCCTGGAAGGGGGACGTACCGAGGGCCGGGAAGCCGGCTTTGCCGAAGGCAAAGCCGAGGTGGAACGCCTCATCCAGAGGACGCAGACCGTCCTGCAACGCGCCCAGGATAAAAGGGCCGAAATTCTCCAGGAGACCGAGCAGGAAATTATCAACCTTGTACTTCTTATCGCGAGGAAGGTTGTCAAGGCCATTACCGAAAGCCAGCGTAACGTTATAGTTTCCAATGTCGTTCAGGCCTTGCGAAAGGTAAAGGGGAGGGGGGANATCCTCATCCGCGTAAACCTGGCGGACTTAAAACTCACCACCGCGCATACGAAAGATTTTATCAGCCTTGTTGAAGGGGCAAAGTCCCTCCAGGTGGTGGAAGATTCCACCGTGGATGAAGGGGGCTGCATCATCCAGACCGACTTTGGCGAGATCGATGCCCGCATAGCAAGCCAGCTTGCGGAGCTGGAGGCAAAGATACTGGAGCTTTCCCCCATCAAATCCGTGCCGAAAGTCGAAGCCTCAGGGGTATAAACATGAGCAGCATTTTTGAGAAATACCTGAAGACAGCCGATCTTGTCGATCCAATCAAGTGTGTGGGGCACATCACGAAGGTGCAGGGGCTTCTTATCGAAAGCAGGGGGCCGCAGGCGGTGATTGGAGAGATTTGCCGCATAGAGCTGAATGGCGAAACGGAATGCAGGCAAATCCTGGCCGAAGTCGTAGGACTGCGGGACGAGATCGTACAGCTCATGGTTTACGGCGAAACCGGCGGCATTGAAGTAGGGTGCCGGGTAATTGCCTCAGGATCAACCCTGGATGTGGCGGTCTCGCCAAAACTTCTCGGCAGGATTCTGGATCCCCTGGGGAAGCCCCTGGACGGAAGAGCGGGTATCGAGTCTTCGGTACGCTATCCTGCATTGGCAACCCCGCCTGACCCCTATCACAGGCCAAGGATAAAGGAGCGGATAAGCACCGGTATCCGGGCCATAGACGGCCTCCTGGCGGTGGGAAGGGGGCAGCGGCTCGGCATCTTCGCAGGCTCGGGCGTTGGGAAGTCAACCCTGCTTGGCATGATTGCGCGTAACACAAGCGCCGACGTTAACGTGATTGCCCTGATCGGGGAGCGCGGCAGGGAGGTGAACGAGTTCATCGAAAACGATCTTGGGCCGGAGGGCCTTGCCCGCAGCGTGGTTATCGTGACCCCATCAAGCTCGCCTCCCCTTGCAAGGCAAAGGGGCGCCTATGTCGCCACGGCCGTGGCGGAATATTTCCGCGATCAGGGCCTTGACGTTATGCTTCTCTTTGATTCCCTGACCCGCTTTGCCAGGGCCATACGGGAAATAGGGCTGGCTTCGGGCGAGCCTCCGGCCACACGCGGCTATCCGCCTTCAATGTTCGATTCCATGCCGAAGCTGCTTGAGCGCTGCGGTACTTCCGAAAAGGGAACGATAACGGGTTTTTATACGATACTGGTTGACGGCGACGATATGGACGAGCCGGTTTCTGACACGGTAAGGGGAATCCTCGACGGGCATCTGGTCCTCAATAGAAGTCTGGCCCAGCGCTACCATTACCCGGCCATTGACGTGCTGGCAAGCATTTCGCGTCTTGCCAATGTCGTGTCGGGAACGGAGACGAAAAAAGCCGTCGCCATTATACGGCGCCTCATGGCGGATTACGCGGATTCCGAAGACCTCATAAATGTCGGGGCCTACAGGCAGGGTTCCAACCAGGGGATTGACAACGCGATTGCCAAAAGGGTTGCCATTGAAGAATTCCTCATTCAGGCCGTGGATGAAAAATCGACGGTCCCCGAAACCCTTGATGCCCTTGGAAGAATAGCCGGTGTCGAGATCCCCGAAGATGAAATGGAAGTCTACCTCCCAAAGATGGTCTTTCAGGGAGAGGAAGAAGCGGAAGATGACTTTGAGCTTGCGTTAGTTGAAACCCCAGCGGTTGATTTGAGGTAAAACAGGATGAAAGCCTTTTCGTTCGGCCTAGAGAAAGTCCTGCATTTAAGGGAATTTTACGAAGACGAGGCGAAAATCGAATTGGGCAGGGCCATAGGGGTTTTGGCGGATCTTGAGTCGAGGCTCTTTGCAGTCGGCCGTGAACGCATAAGGGCGGCCGCAGCCCAGTTTGCCCCCGGAAATGATGCCGTGACGATACAGCAGTATATGTTCTATATCATCAGGCTGGATAACCTCACAGAGGAGCTCCTCAAGGAGATAACGCTCGCGGAGATGAAGGTAGAGCAGGCCAGGGAGGCGTTCCTTGAGGCATCAAAGGAACGGAAGGTGCTGGACAAGCTCAAGGACAAGCGGCAGAAAGAGTACCACAAGATGGTCCTCACCGAGGAAACAAAAACCCTGGATGACATAAGAATAGGGGAGTAGGGGAACAAGGGAGCAGGGGAGCAGGGGAGTAAGGTAGTAGGGGTCTACAAGGAAGTGTTTTTTTTCCTATAAAGAACATTTTTTAGCGTTACCGAGAGCACGATGAGAATATGCGACGCATGGAAAAGCGGCATCATCATAAAAGACAATCTTCTGTACCGCATAAAATCCCCCAGAGCGATTATTGTGTCGGATAATAACAAACAGAGTATGCCTGCGGTAAAAATCCATGATACGGAAAGGCCCCCGCTAAAATCAAAAGAGGCTGCCAATGAAAAACATGATACCAACAGATAGAAAAATACGGCGGCGGCTAAAGCAGAATTCGCCTTTAACTGCGGGGACTGCAGGAGGGCCGCGAAGTAAAATACCAAATAGGGAATTGTTACAGCCGTGAATAAAGGCCAAGAGGGCTTGCCTTTTGATATGGCTTTTAATGCGTAAAGTGAAAAGCATATCTGTGCGATAAAGTAAAAAAGGATACCGTAGATGTAATTCATGCCGGTGGTTCGGCTTCCCATAAACACATCGCCTATAAACGACAGGATGAACGCGGCTGCCAAAAGCCAAAGCCTGCGGTTGCCCGATGGATATGCCCGCATCAGAAAAATACAAACTGCGGCGCAGGAAAACTCAATCACCAGGGTGGTCATGGAAATTCCCTTCCGGCATGGCGGGCCGAATTATTATTTTCGTTCCATCGTAAAAAGCCGCGCCGCGCCGTTTTTTACCGCCTTTATCAGGTCAAGGGCGCTGTCGCACGGCGCGTCCGTTTCCAGACCGCTCAACAGCTTCTGATCTGTCCTGTGCAGGTCCGACCCGGCTGTTCCCGGTAACCCGTATAATTCGGCATAGGCCTTTGCCGCACCGTTTATAAACGCCGTGCCATTCGCGTTATGGATTTCAACGGCGTCAACGCATCTCGGCAGCAGCCTGATATACTCGATCCAGTCCGCTTCCTTAAACGGGTGCGCGTGGGAAACGAATGCCCCGGATTCACGGGCTTTTGAAAGCAAGCCATNTAACTTTCCGGCGAACGCGTCCCCGTTTTCCAGCAGCCATTCCTTCGACGGGNCAATTATCAAAAAATCNTTGCCCTTATAAGTGGGTTCAATCCCGAAAAAAACCTTAAGCCCGTTTTTCCTGCCCGCATCCCGCATTTTTATGAATATATCATGATAAAACTCGACGCGTTCTTTCCACGGCGTTTCTTGAGGCAATGTGCTGTTTCCCGTAAAATGGTCGGTCACGCATATTCCGCTGTATCCCATTTCCCGGTAAAACTCAACCAGCTCTACGGCGGGGGCAACGCTGCAGGCGCTGCCTTCTTTTGTGTGGCAGTGGGTTTCATAACGATATGGCATTAAAGTTTCCCTCCTGTGAAATAAACTCATTTTGGATTGTATCATACCCGCAAATATGGGAGAAACGGCAATGGGTAAATATTTAGTCGAAGTCGGGTTTCTTTAGTTCGTATTCCCGCAGCCGGTTCTCAATTTCATGTTCAACAGCTTTAATCATTGGGTTTTCCCTGAGTTCTTCCTTTGTCCGTTGGTTTATCTCATTGCGATACCATTCAAACAGGGTGCGGGTACCCATGCTTTTTATTTGGTTCTGGGTAAAGATGCGATTATCTTCGGTTAGTGCCATATCTAAATTATACAGGTTAAATCCCCCATATGTCTATAACAGCTTTTCCTCCATCCTCTGCGTCCGTGCAAAAATTCCTATTCGTAAATCTTCCTGCCCTTTTTGTCCCCTATTCCAGTCTTGCGCCAAAAGTAAGTGTTGATCTGATCCCTCCATTCCCTGGCGTTTACCAGTTGGCGTTCAAAACGGGAAAGCACGGAATTGTACACTTCCGGGGATAATTGATCTTTAAGGCCTTTCCATTCTTCAAGCATGGCGGCCGCTTCGTCGCAGCCTTCAAAGTGGGTGTCGTAGATGTTCTGCAAAAGCGTTTCGCCGTTTTTCATGATGTAATCGTAACGCAGGCGGTGGAAAAAAAGGATGAGGTTTTCCGGGCAGGCTGCGGGATCCGCGAACATGGCCGCGTTTCCCGGGGAGTATTGGCCTGTGTAGCCGGTTCCGGAAGGTGTCCGATCGATGCCGATGGCGTAAGCGTCCGCGCGGTGATAAGTTCCCCAGCGGCTGAACTCGTAGCCTTCGATGTTCGGGCCGTAATGCAGGCCGGGGGTTACCATAAAGCAAATGCCAAACGGGGCGTTGTATTTTTCGTAAGCGGGATACGATCTCAACAGGATGCCGGTGACTTTTTCCGCCGTATTGCCGGGCCCGAAGGAGAGCCCGCTCCATTCGCGGACGATTTCCTCCGCGCCAAGGGAAGGGTTCCAGGTAATGCGCCCATAGCCGTAGAGATTCGCCTGTGCCAGGGTGTGCCCTGTCCAGTTGCGGTCAAGCCCGGTATTAACAACTGCGGCAAAGCCCTCTATCCCGGGGCTGTCCTCTTTACCGGGGCCGACAAGCTCCTTTATGCTATGNCCAGGGCCGTGAGCNGTGTCAAAACNCATAATATCCTGCCAGAGCCATGGCAGATAACAGAGGTCAATCTGGTGGCCGGTGTATTCCTGCGTTATCTGCAATTCCATGACGTGGCGTGTCTTCTTCAGCGCACCGAACAGCGGCGCTACAGGCTCACGCACCTGGAAATCGTAGGGGCCGAATTTGATCTGTAGGATCACGTTGTCGTCAAAGGCGCCGTCCAGGGGCATAAAGTGGTCGTATGCGGCACGGGCGCGATCCTGGCTGTGATCGCGCCAGTCTTGCTGGCAGTTATAGACAAAGCAGCGCCAGATGACCGTGCCCTTATGCGGCTTGAGGGCTTTCGCGAGCATATTGGCCCCATCAGCATGGTTCCTGTTGTACTGAAAAGGCCCGCTCTCCCCTTCGGAATCGGCCTTTACTATAAAGCCGTAGAGATCGGGGATATATCCGTAAATGATGTCCGTCCTCTTTTTCCACCATTCGGCCACATCAGAATCGAGAGGGTCCGCCGTTGGGAGCTTCCCAAGCGACAATGGCGCGCCGAAATTTATGCCCAGGATGAACCGGATGCCAAAAGGACGGAAAATCGACGCCAGGGCCGCAAGATCGCCAAGGTATTCTTCGGTAATGAGAAGTTTGGCCGCGCCTTTGACATTCACGTTGTTAATCGAAATTCGGTTAATCCCGACTGATGACAAAAGACGGGCGTAATCCTTGATTCGATCTTTATCGTAGTCAATATGATTATCCCTGAAAAAGAGCGATTGCCCTGCGTAACCACGTTCCACATTTCCGGCAATATTGTCCCAGTGGTTGATCATACGCAGGGGGGAGGCAGGCTCTTCCCTTATGTCAAGGCTGCCGTATGCTTTTCCCCTGGCGAGCAGCGACAAAAAATAAAAAACGCCGTATAAAAGCCCGCTTTCGCCCTGCCCGGCGATTATTAGCCTGTTTCCCAGGCTCTTGATGATAAAGCCGCCCTCCACAAGGTTTTGCGGCGCAAGGCTTTGCGGCGAAATTGCGGATCGCATTAATAGACTGCCGATAATCCCCAGGTACACGCCGTCTTCCTGCGTTTCCATCCCGTCAGGACTGTACACGGCGGGGGAAAACCCCAGGAGGCGTTTTACGCCTAGGCGGAATTCTTCCACTGCCTGTTTGGCAATATCCCCGGCCCCCTCTGCATATACCTTGTCGAGACAAAAGCACGCCCGATCTTCGACGATCCGTTCCTGCAACCAGCAATCATATTCGTTAAGCATAAAGACCCCGCATTAATTTTCCCACTCTTTCATTTTTTCATTTTTCTTTTTTCTCTCGTTTATTCCACCTTGAACTTGGCGACCTCCCTGACAAGAATGTCAATCATTTCGCGGTTCTTGGTAGAAATGTCGTTGACGTGGTGTACCGCGGTATTGATCTCATCCGCGCCTGAGGCCATCTCGTTCATGCCGGAGGTGATCTCCTGCGTCGCCTTTTCAAGGTTCTGACTCTCCTTGATTACTTCCTGTGCCCCTCCAAGCATTTCTTCGGAGCCGGCCTTTACACTACGGGTAATCTCCGTCACCTGCGCGATGCCGTTAAGTATCTGCTTGCTTCCCTGTCCCTGCTCCTCCATGGAGTTACGGATATTCTCTTCCTGCTGCACCACAGTCTTGACACTTGAGTCAATGGCGCTGAACTTGTTAAGCACATTTTCGGTGGATTTTGAGATCTTGTCTATTGAACTCTTTATCTTTCTGAGCACGTCGCTTATGGTCTTTGATTGTGTGCTTGATGATTCCGCAAGCTTGCGGATCTCGGCGGCGACTACGGCGAAGCCTTTGCCTGACTCTCCGGCGTGTGCGGCCTCTATGGCGGCGTTCATTGAAAGCAGGTTGGTCTGGCTGGCGATGTTTTCCATTACGGAGTTGATCTCCATAAGCCCCTCTGACTCCTTCGCGATCTCCTGAATGTCAGTCGCCACTTCCTGCAGCCCGGTGCGCCCCACGTCAGAGGCATCCTGCATGGTTTTTACATTGGCGCCGTTCTTGACAAGCGTATCGGTAACGGACGCGATATTGGCTACCATCTCCTCAATAGCCGCCGACGCCTGCGTCACATTTTGAGTCTGGTTTTCTACATGGACATTGAGTTTGTTGATGTTTACAGTTACCTGCTCCATTGTCGCGTTTGTTTCAGTTACGCTGGCGCTCTGATTAATTATCCTCTGTTTTATGCTCTGGATATTGGCGGTGATCTCGTTCACTGCGGCGGCGGTCTCGTTCATGTTACTCGCGAGATCGTTGCCGATATCAGAGAGGGACTCCGCCTGATTCTTAACGGTGTTAATAAGCTTCCGTATTTTCCCCAGGGTATCGTTAAAAGAGCTGCTAATGCTCCCGATTTCATCTTTGCTCGTGGCAGTCAGGGTTGGGGTAAAGTCTCCTTCGCCGATGACCTTAAAGATCTTCTCCATGGACTTTAGTGGCGCGGTAATGGTGCGGGACATAATAAAAACAATAATTGTGACAATCACCAGTACGGACAGGCCGAGTATAATTAAAAGCGTGGTTATGCGGTAAACCGGCGCCATGATGATTGCGGAAGGCACGAGTATTGCCGCCGCCCATGGGGTAACAGAATTTCCGATGGTCCGAGGATGCACTACAAGATTAAAAGTGGCGTTGAGCGCGGGTGAAAAGAACGTTGATGATATATCCTTGCTGTTCGTTACCGCATCAACCAAAGTGGGCAGATATTCCCCGACCATGTCCGCCTCGGTATCCCGCATTTGTTTTCCCACCCGTGTTGCATCGGGATGGGCGACAATAGCTCCCTGTTTGCTGAATATTCCTACGACCCCGTCGCCAAACGGTTTGATCCCCTCGGCCAGGTGCTGAATAATCGTCAGTTCCAGGTCTACCCCGGCTACACCTATTACCCGTCCGTTACGCGTAATCGGAACGGTGAGGGCGGTAATGAGCACATCCCTCCCTCTTACATGATAATGATAAGGCTCAATAAGCCCCTCCTTGCCTGTCCTCAGGGAGACCTGATAATAATCATCAACATCATAGTCTGTCAGCGGTTCAAGGGTTATTTGGCCGTTTAACACGGAATAGTAACTTAAAAACCTTCCGGTGGAATCGGTTCCGGGCGTATTGGCATATAATGAGTCCATGCCGTCAAGGGCATTGGGTTCAAAAGCTGCCCAAACCCCCACATAGTCAGGGTTTGCTTCTGCTATGCTCTCAAGCATTATATTGAGGAACATCCTTCGTTCCTCAGGGGCAACTTCATCCAAATGTCCCGCAATCTGAGCCACGGCCCGAATCTCGTCCAGGGGAATTTCCATATAGAGCTGAATTATATCTGCGGTATTCGTGGCGATGTTAATGATGTTTTCCTCCGCCATTGTGGTGATCTGGTCTGATGAAAACAACACCGTGCTGATAGTTAAACCGCCAATACCAACCAGATTTACCGCGCTGATAATTAACATTAATTTCGTTCCAATTTTCATATTTTCTCCCTCCTATATAGTGAAAAAGTTTATGGGAGCAGGGGAGCAAGGGTTGTTGTTAGTAATCTTAGCGTGATGCAACAAGCGCCCTTAGCTAACCAAGAGCACCCTATTCCCCTACTCCCTTATCCCCTTACTCAACCTTGAAGCGCGAAACCTCCCTCATTAAATTGTCAATGCCTTCGCGGTTCTTGGTAGAAATCTCGTTAACCTGGTTTACCGCAATGTTGATCTGGTCCGCCCCGCTTGCCATCTCGTTCATGCCGGAGGTGATCTCCTGCGTCATTCTTTCAAGGTTCTGGCTCTCCTTGATGACCTCCCTCGATCCTTCAAGCATTTCCTCTGAGCCGCTCTGTACATTGCGGGTTATTTCCGTCACCTGTTCGATACTGTTAAGTACCTGCTTGCTTCCCTGTCCCTGCTCCTCCATCGCGTTGCGGATCGTTTCTTCCTGGGTTGCTACTTTATCGACGTTTGAGTCTATGGCTTCGAATCTCGCCAGCACGTTCTCGGTGGATTTTGTGATCTTGTCGATGGAGTCCTTTATCTTCTTCAATACCGTGCCGATGGTTTTTGACTGCTCGCTCGACGATTCCGCCAGTTTGCGTATCTCGTCGGCGACTACCGCGAAGCCCTTGCCCGCCTCCCCGGCATGGGCTGCCTCTATGGCGGCGTTCATCGAAAGCAGGTTTGTCTGGCTGGCTATGTTCTCCATCACGGAGTTGATCTCCAAGAGGCCCTCTGACTCGCGGGCTATTTCCTGAATGTCAGTCGCCACGTCCTGCAGCCCGGTGCGGCCCACTTCGGAGGCTTCCTGCAAGGTCTTTACGTTAGTCGAGTTCTTGACAAGCGTGTCGGTAACCGACCCGATATTGGCTACCATTTCTTCTATGGCGGCTGATGCCTGGGACACATTTTGGCCCTGCTTTTCCACATTGCCGTTGAGCTTGTCTATGTTTACTGTGACCTGCTCCATTGTCGCGTTTGTCTCAGTTACGCTGGCGCTCTGGTTTATTACCCGCTGTTTTATGCTCTGGATATTGGCGGTTATCTCGTTCACCGCTGCGGCTGTCTCGGTCATGTTGCTTGAGAGATCCTGGCCTATATCGGACAACTTTACGGCTTCCTTTTTGATGATAACAACAAGGTTCTTTATTTTTTCCAGGGTCTGGTTGAAGTACTTGGCGAGGTCGCCTACCTCGTCTTTGGATTTGACGTTGACAGTCCTGGTCAGGTCCCCCTCGCCCTGGGCGATGTCCTTGAGGGTCTCCGCTACGGTGACTATAGGCTTGACCGTTCTGGTAAGGACAAAGAAAATGATCGCCGCCGACGCCACTATTGCTATCACCGCCAGGATAATGGTAAACGTGGTCATCTGCCGTACCTCAAGCAGCATGAAATCTTCGGTAGCCCCGACCATCACCGTCCATGTCTTGTCTGAATCGCCTATTTGGAAAGACCTTAAGTCCATCTCTATATTGCTGTTAGTGGCTGACGAGAAACCGCTGTACCGTTTGCTTTGCCCGCGCTGGATTGTCTGGAAGGCGTCATCGAGGCTGCTGCCATATGCCGTACTCACATCGCGCATGTTTTGGCCTATGCGGTCGGGTACGTAGTTTGCTATAATAAGCCCGGTATTATCGTAAATCGACATTGAGGAAACGACTTCGTTCGTTTTTAAGACATCGTCCAGCCCCTGCTGTACAGTGGACAGATCAAACGTGCAGCCCACGCCCCCTACCACTTCATTGGTACGGCGGTTAACGATGGGAACATACGCCCTTAATAAATATACTGTCTTTCCCTGTATATCCCTGGGAAAGGGGGTCAGCACCCTGTCCCTTCTCGCGTTGGCGCTGTTCATGAAAGCCATGGCATCGTCCAGGTCGGCGGTCAGCCGCAGTTCCAAAGAGCCGGTCTCCATGGAGCAGGACAGGGCGTATTGCCCCGTGGGGCTTGACCCGGCCCTGCCAATAAAAGCTGAGTCCATGCCGTCAATGGCGTTAGGCTTCCATACCGTGTAAAGGGTATTTATATCCGGATTGTTCAGTATGACGCCTGACAATATTTTATCGAACATATCACGCCTTTCCTCGACGGCTATGTCCTCATAATTCGCCATCACGTCCGCCAGGGTCTTGATTATCTGTATACGCCTGGCTTGCCGGGTCTGCCAGTAATCCGCCTGGCCGGCAGCTATGTACCCAATACCGTCGGTATTAAGCCCGACGGTCATGCCGGANGCCTGCTGTAGAAGCACAACGGCAATTACGGTTACCACGACCGCCATTATGACGATCACAATGAGACTCAGCCTGAATTTAAGCTTCACTTTATCCTTCCTTGATAGTATGAAAATTAGGCATACAGGGACAGTATACTTTATTTCTATTAATTATTCCAATGGCTGTGGGGGAAGTTTTCCACGAAATTGAAAAGCTAATCTCCCCAGAGTGATCTTGTCCATATTTGTTCATCCTGTATAATTGTATAACAATGCGTGTTCCCTTTACTAGATTTGGCCTTCCCCAGTTGATCGTCTATCCCCTTGTGACACTGATCCTGATGGCCCTTCTTTTTTTCGTTTTTAAACCTGCCCTCTGGCTTTTCCCGGCGGAAATTGCACTTTTCCTTGTTTTCCTCTGGATGCTTTCTTTTTTTCGGGATCCCGCGCGGGAAATAGCCCTCAATGAAGAGCTTCTTCTTTCCCCGGCAGACGGCACCGTCACCGACATTTCGTCGTCGGACGACAGCGCCCTCGGGGAAAAAGCCCTGCGGATTGGCATCTTCCTGAGCGTTTTCAGCGTCCACATCAACCGCGCACCTTGCTCTGTGCGTGTTGAAAAAGTAAACTATAAAAAAGGCACGTTTAAAAACGCGCTTTCCCCGGAATCGGGCAGGGCCAATGAATCGAACGAGATACTAATGGTTCGCCTTTTGGAGCCAAAGGAGACGCTTTTGGTAAGGCAGATAAGCGGCGCCATAGCGCGTCACATAGTTTGTGAAGCCAAAGAGGGGGACGGGTACCGCCAGGGCGAGGCGTTTGGGATGATCAAATTCGGTTCGAGGACGGAACTCTACCTTCCGACCCATGAACAGGATCGTTTCGAGGTCGCGGTAAAAGTTGGCGACAAGGTTGCCGCCGGCCTTACCCCGCTTGTAAGGTATAGATTATGAAACCGAAAAAGAGGCGACTGAAATACATCGCCATTCTGCCTGCCTTTGTTACGTTACTGAACGGGGCATGCGGCTTTATTTCCATTTTNTTTGCCAGCAGGGGCCGTGAACTCAGGTGGAGCCTTTTCTTTCGCGCGGGTTTCGATGTGTCTTCCTTCACCCTTGCGGGGTACATGATTATCCTTGCCATGATCATGGATATGCTGGACGGGCGTCTTGCCAGGCTGACCAGGACCACCTCGAGTTTCGGCGGCCAATTGGACAGCCTTACGGATGTTATCAGTTTCGGGGTTGCCCCTGCATTTCTTATGCTAAAGTTGCTCGAATCCTCACTGCTTCACCCGCAATTTGAAAGCCTTAGGTTTTCTGTCCTGATTGAGAGGGTTATTTTCTTTTCGGCGATATTATACGCCATGTGCGCGGTTGTCCGTCTGGCCAGGTTTAACGTGGAGAACGAGGAAGACGAATCGGCGCACATGAATTTTGCCGGGCTCCCTTCGCCTGCCGCAGCGGGGGTCGTGGTGAGTTTTGTTATTCTTCATGAGCATTTTTTATCCGGGACAAACGGGAGATTACCTGAACTATACGGTACCTTTGGAATCATTATTCTTTACGCCCTTCCCCTGATTACGTTCCTGATGAGCCTCCTCATGGTCTCAAGGATCCGTTATCCCCATTTGACCAACCAGCTTCTCCGGGGCAAAAAGACGCTTCCGGCCCTTTTGACCATATTTGCTTCCGTGTTGTTCATTATGTGGAACATTAACCTCGCGATGGTTTTTGGCTTCTGCGGGTTTGTGCTTTTTGGTTTCTTCCGCTGGGTTATTGTCAGCCTCTTAAAAAAGCTGCCGTCGCGTTCCAGGAGCGCACCGCCTTCGCCATCAGGGGCAAATTGAGAAGACTTTGCACAGGGGCACAGGGGTAAATAAAGAAGAAGACCTCGCACGGGGGCACAGGGGCACGGAGAAGAACGCATTATTTCCAATGAGCGTCCTCTCCTGAATTTTTTTTCATTTTTATGACAAGAAGAAAGAAAAGAGGTCTTAATTTCCTATTACCTATAACTCCCTGTGCCTTTGTGCCTCCGTGAGATGAAATTTGAAATAAAGTTAACGCATATGGTGGTTGCCGTTGCTTTGTTACACACATTACTCCTCTTCATCAAGCCCAAAGATTGACAGAAACCTTTTTAGGTCTTCTTCGGAAGCTTTTTTTAGTTCCGTTTCAATTATTTTCTGAGTTTCTTTTTCCCTTTCTTCGCAGGCATTATAATAAGTTTCAAGTTTCTCTATTTCTTTTTTTACATTAGCGGCACACTCGTTTATATTTTCTAACGCTTCTTTATGATCATCATAAATTTTAATGATTTTCCCGGAATCGTCAGGAGTAAGTTTTCCATCGTCGTTTAGTTTGGGAAACTTTTGGTTCTTTTTGAATTTCCTGTAATTAATAAAAGCTTTTGTCAATAAAAAATTGGCTTCTTCCAATGATTTTAATAAATCATCCCGTTCTGTCAATACGCCCATATATCCTCCATTCCTTATTCCTTAAAAATATAGTATCTTCACTGTGTCATATGATGATAGTGTGTAAAATTTTCACTATGCCATTTTATGACATAGTGATTTGTAATATATCATTAAGAAGTATTTTTTTCATGTTTATTCTACTTACTAAATAATACAAACATACAATTTTGTTATCAATACTCCTAACAAAAAAGATATGTCCAAAATGTCTAAAATGGTAAATGATACATTTTTTAATTACTATAGCAGTATATGACACTGTGAAAATGCTATATTTGCATAACAGGAAAATCAATGTATTCTGTTGTGGGGTGAGTATAGCATAGAAGTGTGTAATAAGTGCTATGGCGTGATGCCCCCGTGAGAGGTCTTATTCTCTTGTTCGTGAGTTGACTGTCATTCCGTTGGGGGGTGGGGAAGGATGTTACTTTGGCGGTGTAATTCTGATATAATGACAATATGTGATTATTCTGATAATTTCATATAAACCTTTTGGTAAAGTTTTTAAGTGGATAAAAAATGAACGATTTATTGGAAAATACTAATAAAATACATACAACTGATTTGGGAATTATGCGAATAAAGAGAAATCTTGGAATTGAAATAATTGATGCCGTTAATTGGTGTAAAAAGAAAATAAAAAAAGCAGATAAAATTGTTAAAAATGGAAAAAATTGGTATGTATATGTATGGGACGTTATAATAACCATAAATGCGGAGAGTTATACAATAATTACAGCCCATAAAATAAAGAATAAGGAAGAAAAAGATGACATAGAATAGAGAACAACAGTCATGGGTTAAAAAATACATTGATAGCAGTAAGGCGCTTTTAGCAGTGCCAAAGGAATTGCTCACGGAAGAGTTCTGCGTGGAAGTGGTAAAGATGATGAGCACGGAGAGGTGGATGATCAATAAAATAAATATTGTTCAAGGAGTTTTTTATGAAAATTGAAGTTTTTGAAATTGCATCGAAAGAAGACAGGGTTTATCAGGAACTATTGGAACAATACAAAACCAATCCTGAAGTGCAAGAGTTATTGAATGAATTTATTATCCCTACTGAAATAGTATGGGCAGGGGATTTCAGTTTAAATAAGATGCTAAAGTACGCAATTGATGTGGATGATATAAAGGTATATTTAGTAAAAGATGTTGATAACGATATCTTTGTGTGGGTTATTGGAAAATTTGTAAATGACGGAAAAATTATGATGTTTCCTTTATTAAAGGAACAGTCGAAAGAGCTACAGTTGGAAATACGAAGCGCTCTTGTTGAAAAAGGTCTGATTGCCGTAAAACTCAAGGAAAATAATTTTTCTTTAGAAGATCTTGAAGTAACCGATTGGGATCCTGCCGAAGATTTTGAATCAGTAGAAGAAATGAGAGGTTTTCTGGAATTGGAATTTTTAGAGAATAATGTAGAATTTATGCTTGATGCAATAAATACAGTGGCTCGGGCAAAAGGCTTAAATCAGATTGCTCAACAAGCCGATTCTTTACAAGGCAAAAATCCTTCCCGTGAGGTAATAAATCAAATGTTAAATAATATTGGTTTTTTATGGGATAATAAAAAAATGATTATACTTGAATAAATATGGATGAATCACAGAACGTACCTGATCTACGTAAAAATACGTCTTATTGCAGTGGTATCTTTTTATCATTCCCAGATTGTCTTCTCCGTGCCCCTGTGCCTCCGTGAGAGATCTTCTTTCTTCTCTTCTCTTCTCCCCGTGCCCCTGTGCACCCATGCGAGGTCTTCTTTTTTCTTCTCTCTTCTCTTCCTCCGTGAAACTCCGTGGTTTCCTCTTCCCTCTTCTTTCTTCTCTTCCCCCGTGCCCCTGTGCCCCTGTGCGAGGTCTTTTCAGTGTGATTAATACTTATTACGCGGTCACGCTAAAGCGTTTAATCGAAATAGCCTTCCGTGTCTCCGCGTCTATTTCCGCGATGATTCCCTGTACTTCAGTCTTGCTCCCTTCGCCTGCGGAAGCAACTTCCATGCGGTAGAGCACCTGGTTTCTGGCACGGTCAAGGCAAATTTTCCTGTCCATGCCAATGATTCCGTCGGACACCCCGGTCATCCCCAGATCGGTAATGTAGGCCGTACCCTTGGGAAGGACCCTCTCATCCGAGGTCTGGACATGGGTGTGGGTTCCGCAGACGACGCATACCCGGCCGTCCAGATGATAGGCCAGGGCTTCCTTTTCCCTGGAAGATTCCGCGTGAAAATCCACAAGTATGATTGGGTTTTCAATCGGTAATTCCTCCGGTAATTCGTCATCTATACTTTCTTCTTTATCCAGATACGCTTCAAAAGCGTCAAAGGTCTTGAAAGGGCAATCAAGGGGAGTCATGAATTCCCTGCCCTGGAGATTTACCGCTATCCAGTTAGTAGATCCCCAGGGGGATAATTTTTCCAGATATACCCAGCCATGGCCAAAACTTTCCGGATAGTTCATTGGCCGCAGGACACGCTTTTCCGTGTTTAGGGTAGGCCAGAATTCGCGCTTCTCCCAGACGTGGTTGCCGCTGCTCACAACATCCGCCCCGGCGGCAAGGAGCCTTTCCAGGGCGTCAAGCGTAAGCCCGAAGCCCCCGGCGGCGTTTTCGCCGTTGACCATTACAAAGTCGGCGGAGTTTTCCTTGATCAAGCCGGGCAGCAGGCGTTCCAGGGCATCCAGGCCTGGATCGCCAACCACGTCCCCTACCATGATTGCGCACAGAATTTTACCTTGCGTACTCGGTAACCCTCATCTCCCGGATAATCGTCACTTTTATGCGGCCAGGATAGCGGAGGTCGCTTTCGATTTTCTGCGCTATCTGCTTGGCCAGCTCTTTTGACTTCTCTTCACTGAGCATCTCGTTGTTCGCGATGATACGCAATTCCCTGCCGGCCTGTATCGCGTAAGCCTTGTCCACGCCGGTAAAACCCGTGGCGATATTTTCAAGGTTCTCAAGGCGTTTGATGTAGTTGTCAAAAGTCTCCCGCCTGGCGCCGGGCCTGGCTGCGGAAATTGCGTCGGCAATCTGAACCAGTACCGACTCTATGCAGGTGGGCTCGATGTCGTTGTGGTGGCTTCCTATGGCGTTGATGATCCTGGGATCTTCCCCCAGTTTACGGGCCATGTCCATGCCGATTTCAGCGTGGTTTAGGTCAGAGTCGGACTCCACCCCCTTTCCGATGTCGTGGAGCAGGGCGGCACG
>JGI24698J34947_10000297_pt1 | contig 21642 bp, 21 predicted proteins | sample TergutMp193P3_FD_34947 | JGI IMG/M metagenome (IMG submission 34947) | reverse complement strand
GGAGGAAGCCTCCCGTGCACATTGCCGATTACCTGCGCCAAATCGCGTCCGTAACGGGTAGGCACTATAACCATTGAATTGGAGATGAGCGTATCTTCCCGGTAAACGGCAAGGAAGGTTTCGTGGGAATACAAAAGCCTCAATCTGTAAATTGGAGTATCCGGCGCGATGGACTCAATGCCCGCGTCGGTTCCTGTAATAACATTGCGCTCCTGGCGTTCATCCTCAAAAACCTGTATCTCATCGTCTTCAATATTTTCATATTCGTAATCACTCATAAAGACCCACCTATTGTAACAAGTCTATCAAAAGACCCCGGATTTCCTCAAGGCGTGAAACCAGTTTAAGCTGAGGGGACTGGTTTGTAAGGAGCATTGCCGCCAGGTCTTCAAGTTTTTTGTCGATGATCATTATTTTGGTATATGTTTTCTGATTCATCGCGTCGGGAGTACCGCGTGTCCCTGAAAAGCCGGGCTTTAAAAATTTCGGGATGCCCTTTTCATGTTCAATATCAAAACTGTTNCGTACCACATAGTTGATAAAATTACGCACCGCCTGTTTGTAGCGCATAATCTCATCGGGAAAGGGACGGCTAAGNAAAGTNTCTCCCGTACTGCGCACATCATCCATCAACAGATTGATCGTTTCTTCAGATACGGGAAGATCGCGTAACGGGCCTAGCTCATCCGCAGTCTTGCCCCGCAGATCGTCCATGAAGCGGGAAAAATCGGTTTTTTCGCCCCGTATTCCCTTTGACTTTTTCTCTTCCTTCACCTGCGAATACGCGGCGGGATTCATGTAAAAGGAAGTGTCGGCGCTGTCTACTTTAGCCATTGGTTTTATGGAAAACTGGCAGGGCGGATTTTATGCCCTGCGCGTCCTGATACTCGGATAAGGTCTTTCCCCAGACTTCGTCATTGGGGCAGACTACAATCCTTCCGTTGACAAAACAGCCGTCATCCGCCTGAATACGGCGGGTTATAATATCGCCGATAACAATAGCCGTGGAATGAATAACAAGATGACCGTCCGCGATTATATTTCCGGCTACCACCCCGCCTATGGTAACGTTTGTGCCTGTCACATTGCCCTTGATCCGCGCCCGTTCCCCAATTACTATCCTGCCCCTTGCCCTTANATCGCCCCTGATACTGCCGTCAACGCGGGCAAAACCNCCGGCTTCTATATCGCCGGAAAGAAAAGTGTTGGGGCCGATAATCGTGTTAATTGAAAAATCGCTTTTATCCTGAGCCATTGGCTGTCAGCGTCCTTATTTGGCCATACTGGAACGAATAGTAATGTAGCGGTATGGGTCTACAACGTCTGAACCGATGTGAACTTCATAATGAAGATGAGGGCCTGTTGAAATACCCGTATTCCCGATATAGCCGATCACTTCATTCTGCTGAACACGCTGTCCTATCTTCGCCCTGAAACTCTGCAAATGCGCGTAACGGGTATAATAGCCGTGTTTGTGCCTGATAATTATATAGTTGCCGAAGTCGCTGGTGTAATCGACAGTTACAACCTGCCCGTCCGCCGTAGCTACAACGGGATCGCCGGAACGGTGATTGGAAATATCAATGCCCCTGTGAATGTAATACTGGCCGTGAATGGGATTTATGTTCGGCCCAAAGAACATGGTAATATTCCCGCCCCCGCCCCTGACCGGCCAGATGCTTGGAATTTCCGTAAGAAGGGCGCTTTGTGAATCAAGGAGCGTGCCTATCTCTTTGATTGGGGCTATTGAATCGGAAAGGTACGCTGAAAGACGGCGTATATCGTCCACTTCCTGCAATAAACCTTCCGGCGTTTCCTGTATGCCGATAAATGAACCTAAATCGCCGACCGTGTTTTTAGACATTGAATTGTTGTTTGTAACGCCGAGAGCCGAAAGAACGCTGGTAAGGGCGGCTTCAAAATTACGCGCTTCCCGCAGAAGCAGGGCGGTCTCATCCCTAAGCTGATCAAGCGAAGCCTGGGTATCCCTTAAACGCCCGTCCCTGCTTGCAGTAGCGTACAGACTGCTGTTGTACGAAGTTCCGTACCAGAAGAACGCGCCCAGGATTCCGGCTGTTACCAGTAAAAAACAGAAAACCGAAAGAACTGATATATGGAGATTATAAACCCGTTTTTCAGAATGAGGGACAAAAACTACGGTGTAACGACGGGTTAGAAACCTTCCAAACGCCAATAAAACGCCCCAAATGAACTTTGCGGCGACTACAGCCGCATCCTTCACTTCGCGGACCAGCCTGTTTTCCAATCGTTTATAATCGTGTACCGATGACATTTAATCTCCAAATATACGTCATATTATTTTACCAGACACTGTAATATCTGTCAAATAAAAATTTAAAAAAATTTATACCGCCTCATATCCCGCCTTTATAGCCTCTATATTCATCGGAATAAACTGATGTTTGTCGGCAGTAAAGAATTTCTTTAAAATCCCCTCAATATCGTCCAAAATAAGGGCCCCCGTGAGTTTTGCCATTGCTCCAAGTGCAACCATATTGGCAAAACGGACATTGCCAATCCGTTCGGCAATCCCGGAAGCCTCAATTTTTGTGATTTTCAGACCGCCCCTGTGCGGTTCCTCCTTAACCAAACTTGAATTTATCAGCATTAACCCCCCGTCTTTTACAATTTTCTCACAAAGAGGGAGGGAATCGGTGTTCATTACCAAGGTTGAGTCCGGCGTTGTTACAAGCGGGCTGGCGATTTCCTCATCAGAGATGATGACGCTGGCGCGGGCAATTCCGCCTCTCTTTTCCGCGCCGTAAAACGGGAAAAATGTAACGTTTTTTCCCTCTTTCATGGCGAAATAAACCCAAAGCTGGCCAAGGGAGATTATACCCTGCCCGCCGAATCCGGCAAAAAACGATTTTTCCGTCATTTGGAGACTGCCTCCAGGGTATTTTTTACCTCTCCCAGAGGGTATGCCGGGATCATGTTCTTTTCCAGCCATTCAACCGCGGGAAGCGGTTCCATAGTCCAATTGGTCGGGCAGGGGGAGAGAACCTCCACCATTGTAAAACCGACGCCGGACATCTGCGCTTCAAACGCCTTTTTTATGTACTGGCGGGTCTTTCGCACGTTGACCGCATTGTTTACGGCCCCTCTGGCGATATAGCGGGTTCCTTCCAGCGAGGCAAGAAGCTCGCAAACCCTGATTGGGTAGCCCATTCCGGCTTCATCGGCATCCCGTCCGTTGGGAGCCGTCGTGGCTTTCTGCCCAAGCAGGGTCGTGGGGGCCATCTGCCCGCCCGTCATGCCGTAAATCGCGTTGTTGACAAAGATCGTCGTGAACTTTTCGGCGCGGTTGGCCGCGTGGATCATCTCCGCCGTCCCAATCGCCGCCATGTCGCCGTCTCCCTGATAACAGATAACAAGGTGATCGGGGTGAACCCTCTTGACCCCGGTAGCCGCTGCGGGTGTCCTGCCGTGGGGAGGCTGGACTGAGTCAAAATCGAAGTAAAGATCCGCCCAAATAGCACAGCCTACAGGATTGGTAATTACCGCCCTCTCTCTAAGCCCCATTTCATCTATTATACTGGTGATTATCCGGTGGATCACTCCATGACCGCATCCGGCGCAGTACTTTGTCTGTACTTTCTTCAAACTTTCAGGGTATCCGTATAACTTTTTCATCTTTTCAATATTTCCTTTACCCTGGCAAAAACTTCCTCTTCGGTAGGAATCACCCCGCCCGAATGTCCCAAAAGAAAAATCTCCGCTTTCGCGCCGGCGTTATAAGCGGAAAGTTTCACATCCTCAACCAACTGCCCCAGCGACATTTCCACGGTTAAAACAGGTTTGCCGTGGGAAATAACCTTTCCCAGCGCTTCGTACGGGAAGGGCCACAGCGTAACCGGCCTGAAAATACCGAGTTTTATGCCTTCCTTTTCGGCAAGCATTTTCGCCCCAAGACAGACCCTCGCGCAAGTGCCGTAAGCGGTCAAAACCAGATCCGCATCGGCAGAATCACACTCCTCATATCGAATTTCGGCATTTTTTACAGTTTCATAACGGGCAAAACGTTCCTTTGTTGCGCCTTCAAGTTCTTCCGGCACAAGGTGAATCGAGGTGATATGACGCGCCTGCCTGCCCTTCATGTTACCGACCGTCCAGTCCCTTTTCGGGGCTTCTTTTTCAGGCGGCAAAGCAACTCCTTCCATCATTTGACCTATCATCCCGTCGATAAGGACGATGGCGGGCATACGGTACTTGTCGGACAGATCAAAGGCAAGGTAGGTGAGATCGGCGCACTCCTGCACGCTCTTGGGGGCAAGCACAATACAACGGTAATCGCCGTGCCCCCCGCCTCGTGTTGACTGAAAATAGTCGCTCTGCGCCGGCGCGATTGAGCCGAGCCCCGGACCGCCACGGACAACATTTGCCAAAACAAGCGGGACATCGGCTCCTGCGGCGTACGACATCCCTTCCTGTTTCAGGCTGATTCCGGGGCTGGAAGAGCTGGTCATCGCCCTTACCCCCGCGCAGGACGCGCCGTAAACCATGTTGATAGCGGCAATCTCGCTCTCAGCCTGGACAAAGACCCGCCCGCGCTCAAGCATATTCTTTGCCATGTACGCAATCAACTCGTTTTGGGGCGTAATCGGGTAGCCAAAATACGCGCCGCACCCCGCCCTGATAGCGGCTTCGGCAACAGCGTCGTTTCCCTTCATTAAAACTTTTTCACTCATATTTTAAAACCCTCAATTTAACTCATAAACTTCGAGACAGACATCGGGGCACACTTCGTAACAGTTACCGCATGCAATGCACTTTTCAGCCTGTGCAACCCTGGAAGGGTACGAACCTGACGAATTGGGCTCGGTATCGGCCTCCAGCGCCTTTACAGGGCACGCTCTAATGCACAAAAGACACCCCTTGCACAATTCACGGTCAATTAATACTTTTCCTTTTTTTGCCATTTATAATCCTTTTTACGTTCCTCTATTATACGAAAAAACCCAATGGAGAGCCAACCCCCGGCCAAAGCTCTTACAATACATTTCTGCCTTTGACGCAGTATTGTACGTGCGATTTTTCTTGACTTGTCTTTCGATTATTCGTATTTTTTATGGTTTAAGGGGTATTTTTCATAAAAATTTACTTTACAGGGAGGTAAATATGAAAAATGAAATCAATATTTTTGTTGCCTCCACAGACGATGCAGAGTGCAAAAATATCCTTACTATCCTGTCGGAACAAAATGATTTTCATATTACCGGCGTTGAAAAAGACGAGTCGGGGACAATAATAAAATCGGAACGTTTAAAACCGGATGTCCTGATTCTGGATTTACAATCGCCGGGGTTGGGCGGGGAAGAACTTGCGCCCATCATTCACAGAAGATCGCCTCAGACCGCGATTGTCATGCTGTGCGACAAGGATGAGGAAAATTACGCGGAACTGGCTCTCAAATCGGGCATTGCCGGTTTTCTGCTGAGGGGAAAGGATACGGATAAACTTGTTCCTGTAGTAAAAATTGTGTTTTACGGGGGCTACTATGTAAGCGCGTCAATCTTCATCAGGGTTCTTGACTCAGTCACCTTCATGAACGGTTTTCAGAAGCGGTTAATGGGGCAGAAAACCTCCCGCATGATTTTTTCACCGGCGGAACGAGGCATTATTACAGACATTGCCCAGGGCTTTTCGGATAAGGAAATCGCCAAACATTTGAATTACAGTACCGGCACAATCAGGAATTTAGTGACTACTATCAAGCGCAAAGCCAGGCTGAAAAACCGCGTGCAAATAGCGGTTTATTCTCTTGTTTACGGGCTTGTCAATTTTGAACAGTTGGGCATTGGAATCAAAGCCCCCTGGATAAACGACGAAGATAACGGGGAGATAAAAGTTGAGCCTGTGCGGAGCAGAGCGCAAATTAAAAGCTCATTTTCTTAAAATTTCCATCAAATTGTCGTTGATATAAACTTTCTCTTTTCCAACCTGAATATGCGACAAAAAATTATTTTCTTCCAGTTCTTTCAAATATTTAGACGCTGTTTTTCTGTTTATATCCAGTTTTTTTACCAAAAAGTCAATTTTCGAGTACGGGTTTTCAAAAATTATTTCCGCCAGTTCTTTGGAATAAATTTTGGAACACTGCCCCTTGATATTTTCCACTGTAGATTCCAGCAGTTCTTTTATCGACTTGACTTTTTCCAAAGTTAATTTTGATGTTTCTTCAATCGCATTCAGAATATACAGAATCCAATTTTCCCAAATTCCTTTTTCTCTTACTTCCCGAAATAAACTGTAGTACATATTCTTGTTTTTTATTATGTATGAGCTTAAATACAGAATAGGCGTATCCAGATATTTTTTTAGAAGCAAGTACAGTATATTCAGTATTCTTCCCGTACGCCCGTTGCCGTCATAAAACGGATGTATGGTTTCAAACTGATAGTGCAGTACCGCCATTTTCCACAGGCTGTTTTCATCGTTATTCAAAAACTTGCAAAAATTATCGAGTAACATGCATATTTCGTCGTAGTTCTGTGGCGGAGTATAAATAACTTCGCCTGTCGCGTCGTTCACAAGGGATGTTCCCGGCAATTTGCGGACTCCGGCATTGTTTTCAACTATTGTCTCCTGAATTTTCACAATGTCGCCGACGCTGATCAACTGCCTGCTCCCGATAATTTCGCACCCTTTAAAAACAGCCTCTCTGTAATTTAAAACTTCCTTTGCCGAAGCATCCATATTTGACGGCTGTATCGTCATGTTTTTGTACAGTTCGTCCTGGGTTGTAACAATATTCTCAATTGCCGAACTTTCCTGCGCTTCCTGTAACGCGATGGCGTTTATCAGTATATTTTGATTGGGAATTGTCGGGGCAAACCCCTTTAATTCAGCCAAAACCTGCCTAGTCTGAGCCTCTTTGCGCAAGACCGTTTTGGTCTCAATTTTGTCCAAATCAAAAGGCAGCAACGGTACCTGACTCTTAATTTCTCTCATGTCCAAATTTTACCAAATCTTACCCACGTTGTCAAGACGTGTCCAATTTTATTGATTCTTTACCCATAAACCGCTTTTATTCCAATAGACAATTTCTCAATAATACAATATAATAGAAAAAATCAGGAGGGACAGAGCTGATATGCAAACTATATGCGGAATTGATCTTGGAACACAGAGCTGCAAGCTGGTGGTTTATGATTATGAGAAAAAGGCCATTGTAGCCCAATCCCAGTCTCCGTTGGAAATAATCGCCGAAACTGACGGAACCAGGGAACAAAAAACCGAATGGTACGATGAAGTCGTAAAAACCTGTTTTGATAAAATCGACAAGGGTATAAAAGAGACAATCGCCGCTATCGGCGTTTCGGGCCAACAGCACGGGTTTGTGCCGCTGGATGATAAGGGAAAGCCCGTCTACAATATCAAACTCTGGTGCGACACTTCCACAACTGCCGAGTGCGAAGAGCTGACACAGGCTGTCGGCAGTGAGAAAAAACTAATCGCCAAGGCGGGGCTTCCAATGAGGCCGGGCTACACTGCCCCAAAGGTTCTGTGGCTGAAAAACCACAAGCCAAAGGCATTCGCTAAACTGCGCCATGTCCTTCTCCCGCACAACTACATCAACTTTCTATTAACAGGCGAGTACTGGGCCGAATACGGCGACGCTTCCGGGACAGCCCTCTTCGATGTCCGCGAGCGCAAGTGGGCGCATTCCGTCTGCAAGCACATTTCCCCCGAACTGGAAAATTGGCTTCCCCCGCTGACCTCTTCGGAAAAAACCGCAGGCAGGGTAAGCAAGGCGGCGGCTGAACTTTACGGCATAAAAGAAGGGACGATTGTCTCTTCCGGCGGCGGCGACAATATGATGAGCGCAATCGGGACAGGCGCGGTGCGCGACGGTTTTCTTACGATGAGCCTTGGCACTTCAGGCACGCTTTTCGGTTTTTCCAAAAAGCCGGTAATTGATCCGACCGGAAACCTTGCCGCGTTTTGTTCCTCCTCGGGCGGATGGCTGCCCTTGCTCTGTACGATGAACTGTACCGTGGCAAGCGAGGAATTCCGCGGCCTTTTCGGGCTGGATGTAAAATCCTTTGACGCGGAAGCCAACAAAGCCCCCATCGGCGCGGAAGGCATAGTGATACTACCGTTCTTTAACGGCGAGAGAACTCCCAACCTGCCTAACGGAAGGGCGAGCGTCAACGGCGTTACTGTCGGTAATTTTAAAAAAGAAAACCTTTTCCGCGCCGCGCTTGAGTCGGCTATCTTCGGGATGAGAATTGGCTTTGACGGCTTTAAGGAACTCGGTTTCAAACCTAAGGAAATCAGGCTGACAGGCGGCGGTTCAAAAAGCCAGCTCTGGCAAAACATCGTGGCGAGCGTGATGAATCTTCCGGTACGGATTCCCGTCGGCTCGGAAGCCGCCGCAATGGGGGGCGCGATTCAGGCTCTGTGGTGTCTTCAAAAAAATTCCGGCGGTGAGGCAAAGAAAACTACAATTGAAGAGTTGACGGACGCTCATGTCGAGTTGGGCGCTACAATAAAACCGGACAAGAAGAGCGTTGAAAAGTACGAAAAGGCTTACGCTGTTTATTCACGGTATCTTGGGGCTTTAAGCCCTCTATATAAATAAACCAGATAATTAGGAGGTTATCATGTCAGATTTCTATGTTGGAGAAAAAGAGTATTTTCCAAAAATTCAAAAAATTAATTACGAAGGACCGAAAAGCGACAACCCGCTGGCGTTCAAGTATTATGACGCGGAAAAAAAGGTCGGCAAAAAAAAGATGAAGGATCATCTGCGTTTTGCCATTGCCTACTGGCACAGTTTCTGCGGAGACGGAGCGGACCCGTTTGGTTCGGCTACCCACATCTTCCCGTGGAACACGGGCGCGAAAGACCCGATGGACGCGGCTGATAAAAAAATGGACGCGGCTTTTGAATTTTTCACAAAGATTGGCGCGGAATTCTGGGCGTTCCATGACAGGGACATGGCTCCCGAAGGCGCGGACCCTGCGGAGAGCGAAACAAATCTTATGACGCTTGTCGCAAAGGCGAAAAAACTGCAAAAGGCGACAGGGGTAAAACTTCTGTGGGGAACAGCGAACTGTTTCACCAATCCGCGCTACATGAACGGAGCGGCGACCAATCCCGAATTCGGCGTTGTGGCGTTAGCTGCTACTCAAGTGAAAGCCGCGATTGACGCGACCATCGAACTTGGCGGGCAGGGCTACACTTTCTGGGGCGGACGGGAAGGCTACATGAGTCTTTTAAACACCGACCTTAAAAAAGAAAAAGAAAACCTCGCGCGCTTCCTTACAATGTCGCGTGACTATGCCCGCAAGCAGGGCTTTAAGGGCGTGTTCTACATTGAACCAAAACCGATGGAGCCGACAAAGCATCAGTACGATTTTGATACAGAAACCGTCATCGGTTTCCTGCGCCAGCACGGTCTTGATAAAGATTTCCGCATGAATATAGAAGCCAACCACGCCGAACTCGCCGGTCACGACTTTGCCCACGAGCTTGAGACGGCCGCAGCTGCGGGTTTCTTCGGCTCTGTAGACGCAAACCGGGGCGACACACAAAACGGATGGGACACCGACCAGTTCCCCATCAGTTACTATGAGACCGCAATGGCGATGTACACCGTTCTTAAAATCGGCGGCTTTACAACAGGCGGACTTAACTTTGACGCGAAAATCCGCCGCAATTCCGTAGACCCGGCGGATCTGTTCATCGCCCACATCTGCGGTATGGACGCGTTCGCGGTCGGTCTTGAAGTCGCCCAGCGGATCATTGATAACAAAGTTATTCCCAAATTTGTCGAAAAACGTTATGCGTCATTCAGCACCGGGGACGGCGCAAAGTTTGTAAACGGCGAACTTACCCTGAAACAACTTGCCGAGATTGGAACCAAAGCAGGTTACGGAAAAACCGGACTTACAAGCGGCAAACAGGAATATTTGGAAAGCGTACTGAACGGCTACCTTTTGGGACTATAAGGGCAAAGAGCAGAAAAAGCAAGCCTCCGGCGCTTCGGCGTTGGAGGTTTTTTTATTCGTGTTGAGGGGTTGTTGATTCAAAATATCCCTTCATATCAAGGGTGGAAAAATCACAGGGCAGATCGACAGGAGTGCCTGTTTTTTGGGATTTGTAAACGGCGAGGATTATTTCCAGAGCTTTTTTGCCGTCTTCGCCGGAAATAGCGGGCTTTCTGTCATTTTCAACGGCGTTAACAAAATCTTTAAAGAGGGGGATGTGCCCAAATCCGTAAAGCGTAGAAGAATCGTCTTCGTTTTCACCTAACACTTTTTCTTCAGTATCCCCAACTGTTTCAGCGTCCGCGAAACGCCATGTTTCAGTTTTATTAACTGAAAGCCCGCCGATTACAACCGAACCCTTCTCTCCAAAAACGGAAAGCGTCTCATTCAGGTTCGTTGGAAAGACATCGGCGCACCCTTCAATGATACCGAGCGCCCCGCTTTTAAATTCGACAATCGCGGTACCGAAATCTTCCGCTTCTATCGGACGCAGAAAACGCCGAGTCTGCGCGTGTACCCTTACCGCATCCCCGCCCATCATCCACTGCAAAAGATCGATTCCGTGGATGCACTGGTTCATCAATGTCCCGCCGTCCTGTTCCCATGTCCCGCGCCAGGGTGCTTCTTTGTAGTACGCATCATCCCTGCTCCATCGAACCTGCACCATGCCGTGAAAAATTCTGCCGAAACGTCCCGTTTCAACGGCGGCTCTCAATTTCCGCACCGGCGCGTTGAATCTGTTTTGAAAGCACACGCCAAGTTTGCGGTTGTTTTTTTTCGCGGCAAGAATCATTTTATCAGCGTCTTTTGTGGAAAGAGCCATCGGCTTTTCGCAGATAACATGGCATCCGGCTTCAAGACAGGTTACGGCGATTTCACAATGCTTCCCCGATTCTGAGGCGATACTGACAATATCGCATTTTTGTTTGGACAACATCTCCCTGTAATCGGCGTATACCGTAACATTCGCGCCTGAGATTCTTTTTTTGTACTCGCTTTCTTTCTCCCGCGCAGATTCAATTACAGGATCGCATAACGCGGTCAATGTTAATTTTTCCGCATTGCCGGCAATGCCTTCAATGTGATTAATCCCGACCCTGCCGCAGCCAATTAACGCTATTGTAAACATACTATCCCCGCCCGCCGTAATTTATTTCTACCCATCGCTGATATTCGCCTGAACGGATACTTTCAATCCACTGTGGATTCGCCAGATACCAGTCAACTGTACGTTCAAGACCTTCCTCAAAACTGACCGCCTGTTTCCAGCCGAGACAGCTTTTTATTTTTGAACAATCTATCGCGTAACGGCGGTCGTGTCCTGGACGATCTTTGACAAAGGCGATTGTATCACGTACAGAAGCGGATTTAAGTTTTGTTTTTACACAGACAATTTCGATTAACACATTGAGGAGCTTGATGTTCTCCCATTCATTCTCGCCGCCTATGTTGTACGTCTGACCTGCCTCTCCATTTCGCATAACGGCCCATACAGCCGAATTGTGATCTTCAACAAACAGCCAGTCGCGGATATTTTTTCCGTCCCCGTAAACGGGAAGGTTCCTGCCCTCCAGCATATTGAGGATCATCAGGGGAATGAGTTTTTCGGGAAATTGATAAGGGCCGTAATTGTTTGAACAGTTAGAAAGGGTTACGGGAAGGCCGTAAGTGTGGCTGTAAGCCAGCGCCAGGTGATCGCTTGAAGCCTTGCTTGCCGAATAGGGAGAGCACGGATTATATGGAGTGGTTTCCGTAAAATAGCCGGTCTCTCCGAGGGAGCCGAAAACCTCGTCGGTGCTGATGTGGTGAAACAGCGTATCGTCCCGCAGTTTTCCGCCGTCATTCCAGGCGTTACGCGCAACATCAAGCAAAGTGAATGTTCCCATAACGTTTGTTTTTATAAAAGCCTCCGGTCCCAAAATAGAACGGTCAACATGGCTCTCCGCTGCAAAATGTACGACAGTATCAATTTCGTATTTTTTAAACAGGAGTTCAACAAAAGCACGGTCGCAAATATCGCCGTGTTCAAAAAAATAGCGGGCGTTTTCTCCCCGCTCAGCACCGTACTTCGCGTCAATATCCGCGAGGCTCATCCTGTTTCCGGCGTAGGTAAGCGCGTCTAAATTGATGATTCTGCCGGAAAAACCCGCTTTTTCAAGCAGAAAACGGATATAATTACAACCGATAAAACCTGCGCCGCCTGTTACAAGAATATTTTTTAACGAACGCATTTTTCAATTCCCCTGACAAGCGCATCGCATACAATATCCACTTCTTCATCCGTCATATCAGGATACAGGGGCAGTGTTAATTCGTGGGCGCAGACATATTCAGCTTTCGGCGTGCCGTTGATTTTGTTTTTGTACGCACTGAAATTTTGAATAGCCGGATAATGTATGCTCGTCTGGACTCCGTCCTGTTTCATTGATTCGATAATTGTCATTCTGTCCAATGAAGCGGAAAGAAGGACAGGCATTATGTGATAATTTGGCTTTCCGCGGGAAAAATGCCTGTAGGGGATCGAAACCTGCGGGATAACATCCAGCCGTTTGTAATAATGTTCCACAAGATTTTTCCGTTTGTTATTCGCCTCTTCAAGTTTTTGCAGTTGAACAAGCCCGAGAGCGGAACTGATTTCATGAATACGATAATTAAAACCCGGCGAAAGCACGTCATAGGAAACAGCCCTTCCCTTGAAACGGTCAAACGAAGGGACGGACATTCCGTGAGAGCGCAGTCCCTTCAATTTGGAAAACAATTCTGCATTGCGCGTAACGACCATTCCGCCCTCGCCTGTAGAAATGTTCTTGTTGGAAAAAAAACTGAAAGCAGACACATCGCCGAAAGTGCCGAGCGGGTGTCCTTTATAATCCGCTCCCGGAGTATGGGCGCAGTCTTCGATGAGAAGAAGATTGTGCCGTTTACAAACAGAAACGATACTTTCCATATCACAGGCAAAACCGCCGTAGTGAACGATCATCACCGCCTTTGTTTTCGCGGTAATTCGCGCTTCAATGTCATTGGGATCCATCGACCAGTCTTCCATTGAGGAAATATCCGCCAGTACATTTTCAGCGCCGGTCATCAAAGTTACATTTTGATCGGCGATGAAGGTAAGGGAGGGGGTAATCACTTCATCGCCGTACGTTATTCCACATGCCAGAAGCGCCATGTGCAGAGCGGCGGTTCCGCTTGCGACGGCAAGGCATTGCGTATTATGGCCCAAAAAATCACAAAAGGCGGCTTCAAAATCGTGTGTCCTCTGGCTGATTGTAAGCCAGCCTGAATCGAGCACCTCCTTAACGGCCTGGTACTCTCTTTCGTCATAGTTAATTTTATGAAGCTGAACGCGCCACATGTTTCTGCCTTACCACAGCGGGGCCGGGTATATGCCGTCTGCAACCAGCTCATCAATTTTTTTAACCGCCGCTTCCCTGTCTTCCTTGTAGGTAACGCCGAACCAGTCCGAATTTGCGGGCAGAATCTTTACCTTGATAATTCCCTGTTTGATAAAATAATCAACAGCTTTGGGAATAAAACATTCGCTTTTAATATGTCCATAAATATCCGCAGAGAATTTTCTTAAAAAGATATCAAAATATTTTTGAAACTCAGGCAAAATGTCAGGAGAAAATCCCCAAAAATTCATGGACACCGGCGTTTCGGGAAGAAGTTCGCAGACAGAGCCGTTAGATGAAGTGCTGAAAATACACCCGTCTTTTTTAAAAATCGCAGTCAATTCTTCAACGCCGGAAAGCCAATCACCATCAACTTCGCAGACTCCACGGGCTACAGTTCCCTGCGGGCTGAGCGTCTTTTCAAGCCGATAGGGAACAATCGCGGGAACAGCAGCGTCGGGACCGCAAAGGTGTTTGCACATAACGGCGAACGCTTCCCTTCCGTAAAAGTCATCGGCATTCAGCACCGTAAACGGCGCGTCGATTTTGTCCGCCGCGCAGAGCAGTGCGTGTCCGGTTCCCCAGGGCTTCGTCCTTCCCGCTTCCTGTGCCGCTGAAAAAATGTCCGGCGGTATCAGGCTGTCCGGCTCCTGAAACGCCAGCTCCCACTTTACCTTCGAGCCCATCCTTGCAAGAACCAACTCACGAAAATCATTTTCTATATCATGGCGAATTATAAAAACAATTTTTTCAAATCCCGATTTAACCGCGTCGTACACCGAATAGTCAATCAACACCTCGCCGTTTTTCCCTATTTTGTCCATCTGTTTAAGACCGCCGTAGCGACTGCCAATGCCTGCGGCAAGCACAACTAAAATTGGGCCATTCATGCCAGCTCCTTTCCAATATTGGACTTGTTCATAAATTGAAGTTTCCGAACAACTCTATTCCCTAGTATATGTGATAAATGAAAAAGTGTCAAAATTGACTGTATCGACTTTTTTCCAGATGGAGGAGTCAATTTCCGGGAAAAAAGCATCGCCCTCGTACTGGCCGGGAATCAAGGTAAGATCGATTTTATTTGCCAATGGAAGGGCCTGCCTGTAAATTGTCTCTCCCCCGCAGATGAAAATCTTTTCGTAGCCAGCACAGTACTCTATGGCGGAGGGCAGGGAGGGGAAGATTTTGATGTTTTGTACGCTGGCCTTGGGGACAGAGCTCGATTTTTGCGTTTCTTGGGGACAGAGCTTGGCTTTGGGGACAGAGCTTGTTCTTGGGGACAGAGCTCGGCTTTGGGGACAGAGCTTGTTCTTGGGGACAGAGCTCGGCTTTGGGAACAGAGCTCGTTCTGGGGGACAGAGCTCGTTCTGAGGGACAGAGCTTGGCTTTTGGGACAGAACTCGTTCTGGGGGACAGAGCTCGTTTTGGGGGACAGAGCTGTCAGTCATTATTTTTGAAATAACGATATTGAGCCGTCCCGGCAGCGGCTTTTTAGGGAGGGATTCCCATGTTTTTCTGCCCATAATACAGGGCCAGCCCATTGTCATTTCCTTGAAATGCGCCAAATTTCCCTTGATCGACCAAGGCATGGCATTATCCCTGCCGATAACCCTGTTTTCCGCCATTGCAACGATTATGATAATTTCCTGCATAATTACACCGCAATCTCGAATTTTATCGCCGGATAGGGATCGTAGTTTTCGATAACCGTGTCACCATAGTGCCAATCAAAGATCGAAGTGAAGTTCTCGGTCCTTATTCGCGGTAAATCCTTGGGAACACGGGCAATTTGCTGGCGAATAGCATCAATATGGTTAACATAGATGTGAGTGTCCCCTAAAAAGCCGATGAGCCTGCCCTCGCCAAGACCCGATTCCTTCGCTAGCAGGTGCAAAAGGCAGCCGTAACTTGCGACATTAAACGGCAGTCCAAGGGCAACATCCACAGAACGCTGGTTCCAGAGCAGGTTCAGTTTTCCATCAATAACTGTCAACTGAAAAGCGTAATGGCAGGGGGGCAGAGCCATGCGGGAAAGATCGATTGGATTCCACGCGCTGACAATCATGCGCCGGTTATCAGGGTCTGTTTTCAGGGTTTGTACTACTTGCCGAAGCTGATCTGAGCTCTGTCCCTCGGGGGGAAGGTTGTACGCCGTGTACCGCGCTCCAAAATTGCGCCACTGCCAGCCGTAAATAGGGCCCAATTCCCGTTCATTCATCATTTTGGCCTTTGTTTGCTCATCGTTGCCGTAGGGGACAGCGTCGGGACTGGCCCATTCATCCCAGATATGGTTGTTTCGCTCCCTCAGCCATTCCTTGTCGGTAATGCCTCGGATAAAGAATTCAAGTTCACAAGCTACCAGCCGGAAGGGGACTTTTTTTGTGGTCAGCAGGGGGAAACCGTCAGCCATGTCATGCTCAAACATAGCCCCGGCAATGGCGAGAGCGTCAATTCCGGTGCGGTTTGTCTTACGGAAACCAGTGTCGAGAATTTTTTGCACAATTTCAAGGTATGCTTTCATTTGGTTGGTTCATTTTATACGCGAGCTCTGTCCCCGACAAGGTCTTGAAACAGAGCCTGGCTTTGGGGACAGAGCTCGATTCCGAAAAAAGGCAAAATTATGGGGACAGAGCTGAATTTCAGAGCAAAGCTCGTTTTTGGGGACAGAGCTTCATCAAGAAGAACTCTTCACCTCAACCAGAACAGGGACAAGAGAAAACCCCAAATCCTTGTGGATTTTGTTCCGTAAATAAGCGATATATGCGTCGCTCACCGCCCTGGAACGGGAAGCGAAGAAGATAAAATGCACCGGATTGGCGGATTTTTGCACAGCGTACTTTATTTTGAAGCGGGTCTGCGGGCCTGTAGGCGGGGGATACTCCTGTAGCCACTTTTCCAGCGCCTGATTAAGCTGAGCTGTTCCAACCCTGATGTTGAGCTGTCCGTACATTTTAACCGCAGTGTTCAGCAGTTTGTCAACGCCGGTTCCGTCCTTCGCGCTGACAGGGACAATCGGCGCGTATTCCATTTGACCAAAGAGAAAATGTATCCTGTCTTGGGCATCTTTGAATGTGTTTTTTTGCTGAGGCATGACATCCCATTTATTAAGCGCCATAATGATTCCCCTGCCCTTGTCATGCGCAAGGGCGGCGATTTTTTTATCCTGATCGGAAAGCCCTTCCTCCGCGTCGATCATCAAAACCACGATATCCGCTTCGTTGATTGTCTTAATGGCGCGGTTCACAGAATAATATTCGATGTTTTCAGTAACCTTGGATTTCCGGCGGATACCGGCAGTGTCAAGAATGACAAAACCATGCGACTTCCAGCGGAAACTGCCTTCAACTGTATCTCTGGTTGTACCGGGGACAGAGCTCACAATAGAGGCGTTTGTTGAGGTCAATCGGTTTGAAAGCGTGGATTTTCCCGTGTTTGGTTTTCCCAAAAGCGCGATGCGGATAACCTGCTCTTCCTGCGCCAGTTCAACCTGTGAAAAATCAAGACGCCTGAGTATTTCCTGTTCAAGTTCGCCAATATTGTCGCCATGCTCGGCGGAAACCATCAAAACTTTGTCAAAACCAAACTTCAGAACATTCCAGGAATCGGCTTGAAGCCTGCCGCCTTCGGTTTTGTTTACAACAGCGACGAGCCTGTCGTTATACGGGCGCAAAAGGCCGATAAACTCCTCATCTTCGCTGGTTATCTCTCCGGCTTCGAGGAGAAGGATGACAAGATCGGCCCTTTTTATAACATCCAGCGTCCTTTCTACCACCAGTTTGTCTATCTCATCGCGCTCCGCCAGCTTGAAACCGCCCGTATCAACGAGCCTGAGCGGTTTCCCGTCGATAAAACAGTCGGCTTCCACCGGATCGCGCGTAACGCCGGGCATCGGGTCTGTTATTGCCCTGCGTTTGTGGAGCAGGCGGTTAAAAAGCGTGGATTTTCCCACATTGGGCCGTCCTGCAAGGACTACTGTTGGAAGGTTGCGGTATTTTTGACTTGTCATTAGGAAACATGGTAGCAAAAGGAAGACGGGCTTTCAATGTGTCGAATTGAGATGAATTGGGGACAGAGCTAAAAGCGAGGACAACTCTGTTCTTGGGGACAGAGCTACATCAATTAATCAACTTTTTTCCTAATAACTTTCGCCAGGGCCATAAAATTGCGATCCTTGACAATGGCAAGCATGGCAATCCCAATCAAAATAAAAACAACCGCGTTAATTGCCAAGGGAACACCATAGGAAATGACTTTTCCTCTGCCGGAGAAAAGCCCAAGCAAAATGGGGGATAAAAAGTAAACAGGAACAACCGCCAACCCTGAAATTGCCAATAATTTCAGAACATAGAGCAGGGAGGAACCAAGCGCGGAACCAATGGCAATATTTGGGTTCTTTCTGAGGAAAACCAAAAGCAAGACGGTGTTAACCGCGCTTGCGAGGGACAGAGCTAAAGCAATACCCGCGCCGCTCATCGGCCCAACCAGTACAGCCGCAAGGATAATATTCGCGGTAAAGGAAATTATTCCCGCCAGAGTTGGGGATTTAGTGTCGCTCTGGGCATAAAAAGCGGGCGCAATGATACGGTTAAGGGCTATGAAAAAAACACCGGGCATGTGGAAGGTGAAGGCGGATAGGGTAAGGGCGACGGATATTTCATCGAAACTGCGGTTTTGAAAGAGAAGGCGGATCAAGCTCTGTCCCTGCGCGAGAGAAAAAAACGTAATCGGAATGGTAATTAAAGCGATAATGTTCATCGCTGAAATGAGCCGCTTGTTATAAATATCCCATTGCGACGTTTTCGCGTATTCGGCAAGGTCCGGGAGCAGCACTGTCCCTATCGAAACCGCGAATACGCCGAGAATCAGTTCCTGAAGACGGAGCGAGTACTGAAGGCTTGAAACAATACCCTCGCCAGCCCTTCCCGCCAGCGCCGTGGAAACCAAGTCGTTAAGCTGATAGGCTGCCATCCCGATAATCGTGGGGCTGATCAGGCGAAGCACTTTTCTGGTTCCCGGATTGGCAAAGGCGCGCTTCAACCCGGTAAAAAAGAAGCTCTGTCCCCGCTTCAAGACAAACGGCAGTTGAATCGCGATTCCCAGAAATCCACCGATGAGAACGCCTACCGCCATTGCGCGGGCAGGGTTTTGGGTGAAGGGGCTAAGTCCGTAAGCGCAAAGAATTGTAACAATATTTAACAAAATTGGCGCAAGAGCCGACGGGGTAAAAATGTGAAGGCTGTTCAGCACCCCCTGAAAAAGGGCAGCCAGTGAAATGAGCCCAAGATAGGGAAACATAACTCTTGTAAGAAAAACTGTTTCATCAAATTCTTCCACGCCGATAAAGCGGACGATGAACGGGGCAGCAAAAATCCCCGCCATGACCATGAGTGTTACAAAAAAAGTCAGGAAGGTTAACATGCAGGACAGAAATTCCGTTGTTTTTTCGCGGTTGTTTTCGAGCAGATATTCCTTGAACGTAGGGATAAAAGCGACCGAGATGGAACCTTCCGCAAAAAGACGGCGAAACAGGTTTGGCAGCATGAAAGCGACGGAAAAAGCATCTGACAGGGCGCTTGTACCAAGGAGTGCCGCCTTGGTCATTTCCCGCAACAGCCCGAGAATACGGGAAACCAACGTGAGGAGGGACAGAGCTGATCCATGACGGATCAAAGAAGCCGCCGCTTGGCTGGAATTGTCAGATTGGGGGACAGAGCTCAAAATTTCTCTTTCGTTTTCCACAACTATACCCTGACCTTCATGCCAATCTGAATTGCCCGTATTAAATTCTCGGCGGCAAAGCCCAAATCCCTCTTACTGTCCCTAATCATAGCGTCAAAACCGGTTTGACCGCAGGCAATGGAGACCGCGTAATCAAAAAACGAAAACAGATTGGAAACATCACCGCCCAATGCGCCTGAAATCAACGCGACAGAAACTCCCGCCTTTTTACCTTCACGGGCAACAATAGAGCAAAGTTTTCCGCTCGCTGTCTGGCTGTCGGTCATGCCTTCGCCGGTAATAATCAAATCGCAACCCGAGAGATGGTCAAAAAATGACGAATACTTCATCACCAGCATTGCCCCCGACTCCATATTCGCTCCCAGGCATATCCGCAGTGCAGCCCCAATCCCGCCGGCAGCTCCGTCCCCAGGATGGCTTACATCTACAGCAAGTCCCGCCCTGATCCACGCATCCGCCAATTTGGCAAGCCCGTCATCCAGGATTTTGACCATTTCCGCATCCGCTCCCTTTTGAGGGCCAAAAACGGCGGAAGCGCCATTCGGACCAAGCAGAGGGTTTGTCACATCGCAGGCAACTTTTATCGATACACTTTTCAGCCTTTTGTCCGCCCCACTGCAATCAACCATCGCTATTTTCGCAAGAGCCCCGCCTCCCTGTCCTACAGGCCGGCCTTTTTCATCCAAAACTTTAAAACCCAGTGCGCTGATCATACCGATACCGCCGTCATTGACAGCACTTCCGCCAATTCCAATGATGATTTCCCCCGCGCCGGTATCAATGGCGGCTTTTATCAATTCGCCCGTACCATAACTTGTGGCTACCATCGGGTTTAGCTCGTTTCGGTCTATCAATTCAATTCCCGAAGCGCTTGCAATATCCAAAACGGCAGTATTCCCACCCTTAATGAGACCGAATTCAGCCTCGATTTTTTTTCCAAGGGGGCCGGTAACAGGCGTTTTAACAAAATGGCCGCCTGCCGCCTGAGTAACAGCCCGCGCCGTCCCCTCTCCGCCGTCCGCAAGCGGGATTTTACAAATGATAGCGTCTTTATCCGCCCGCAAAATCCCCGCTTCAAGAAGCGAACATACCTCGGGAGAGCTCATATTTCCCTTAAATGAATCGGGCGCAACGATAATTTTCATGGTTTAATCCCTGTTTTAATTTCTTTTTCGAGCTCTGTCCCCAAACGAAGATTATACCTTCTTGAAGCTATTTTCAACACAACTTCAAAATTAAGCTTCCAAATTTAAGGAAAACCAAGGAAAACATTGGGGACAGAGCTTTTTTTTGAACTTTTTTTACTCCAGACTAAAGCGCCACGCATCTGTGCGCCATATATAGGGTATGCGTTTACGAAGACTGCTCCGCGACGGAGCTGAGTATCATGTGACCGCCAGGATTAACCGGAGCGAGATGATTCTATCGCCGGAAGAAGAAAAAGCTCTTCTGTTAACGGTAATCAAACGCGCAAAAAAGCGTTACCGTTTCCAGATCAAGAACTTCTGCATCATGAATAATCATCTCCACCTGCTGATTAAGCCGGGCGAAAACGAATCCCTATCTCGAATTATGCAGTGGATTCTAAGTGTCTTTGCAATGGCATGGAATCGAAAGCACAATTTGCACGGTCATGTGTGGGGTGAACGGTTCTATTCCCGAATTGTCGAGGGAATAGTGGATTTTCTGAGGGTCTTTATGTACATCGATGATAACCCGGTGCACGCGCAACTGGTCGATTCTTCATGGAAATGGAGATTCGGCGGACTGTGGCATAATCATCACGGAATAACGGGCGTTACCGATCCACCGGATGAGATAGTTCTGCACTATTGCCCGGAGCATGGAATGGGTTAGACAGAAAAGGAGATGGGACAGCTTTTTCGGGAAGAAGATTAGCTCTGTCCCCAAGGTCTCTCTGTAGACAAAAAAAGGCTGCCTTGTTTCAAGGCAGCCCCATAAGGATTATTTTGAATCGCTAAACCGTTTCTTAATAATCCATTCCTCCCATTCCCCCCATTCCGCCGCCGGGCATGGCCGGAGCTTCCTTTCTTCTCAGGAATGTCCGTAATGGCGCACTCGGTAGTGAGGAACAAACCGGCACTCTTTTTTTGGGACGGCTTTTTCGGGAAGAAGATTAGCTCTGTCCCCAAAGTTCCCTTAAAAAATTGAGCTCTGTCCCCAGAGACCAGAGAAAATTCGAGCTCTGTCCCCAAAGTTTCTCTTTAGACAAAAAAAGCTGCAAAAACCTTCTCACCCTGTTGATTATTTTCTCTCTTTGTGATACCTTTACCTCCGTGAACGCAACAACCGCTGTCTTAACACAAATTTCCCCCTTCACGGCTCACGCAACAACCAACCGCACGGTGCAACCGTGTAGATCAAAAATTCAGCACGTTGTAGGCTCATTAAAAGCCACTGTATGCCAAAAACGGCGCGAGGGCTTTAGCCCGAGCAGCAGCCGTGAACGGCCCACGGCCCACGGCCCA
>JGI24698J34947_10000296_pt1 | contig 21653 bp, 28 predicted proteins | sample TergutMp193P3_FD_34947 | JGI IMG/M metagenome (IMG submission 34947) | reverse complement strand
TTCTCCTACCAGCTTGATTTTGTTACGCCGGGAATAAGCCCTTCGCTCGCGAGTTTTCTGAAGCAAAGACGGCACATCTCATATTTCCGCAAAAAGCCCCTCGGCCTTCCGCAGATCCTGCAGCGGTTTACTTTCCGCGTTTTATATTTTGGCGTCCTTAACGCCTTTATGATCATCGCTTTTCTTGCCATTCTTTACACTACCCCCTATAAAGCCCGCCATGCGGGCAGTTAATCGGAATTCCAAACCTTTGGTTTGGAAAAACCCCCTATTTCCTGAAAGGCATTCCGAATTTCGCGAGGAACGCTTTCGCTTCCCCGTCGGTTTTTGCCGTTGTTACGATTACGACATTTAATCCGGCCACCTTTTCAATTTTGTCAAAATCAATCTCCGGGAAAATAATCTGCTCCTGAATACCGAGAGAATAATTCCCGTGCCCGTCAAACGCGTTCTGGTTTATTCCGTGGAAGTCCTTAACGCGCGGGAGGGCGATATTTACCAGCCTGTCAAAAAACTCGTACATTATTGTCCCGCGCAGAGTCACTTTCGCGCCTATTTCCTGACCCGCCCTGATCTTGAAATTCGCGATACTCTTGCGGGCCTTTGTTTTTACCGCTTTTTGTCCCGTAATTTGAGTAAGGGTATCAACGGCCGCGTCCAGAAGTTTTTTGTTTTGAAGAGCTTCCCCTACTCCCATGCTTACCACAATTTTTTCCAGCTTGGGTATTTGCATAACGGACTTGTAGCTGAATTCTTTAAAAAGTTCCGGCGCTATTTGTTCCGCGTAAATTTTCTTGAGCCGGGGCACATAATTTTTGTTCATTACAGCGCCTCCCCGCATTTTTTACAAACCCTGATTTTGCTATCCCCTTCTATCTTGTACCCGATACGGGTAGGCCCGCACTTTTTACAAACAATCATCAAATTGGAAGAATGAAGAGCGGCTTCCACTTCGACAATGCCGCCTCGATCCTGCTGTTTCCTGCGCTTCTTGGCTTTCTTGACGATGTTCACCCCTTCCACAAGGATTCGGTCTTTATCGCGCAGGATTTTCAAAATTCTGCCGCGTTTACCCTTGTCCTTTCCGGCGATAACTTCGACAGTATCTTCTTTCTTCAGTTTGAATTTATGTACCGCTTGAGTCATAACTAAACTTCTCCTACAAAACTTCCGGGGCAAGGGAGACGATTTTCATAAATTCGCTCTTTTCCCTCAATTCCCGCGCTACCGGCCCGAAGATACGTTTTCCCTTCGGGTTTAACGCGCCGTCAATAATGACGCAGGCATTATCATCAAACCTGATATAGGTTCCATCGGGTCTGCGGTACTCCTTGTGGGTACGCACGACAACCGCTTTTTCCACTGCGCCTTTTTTAATGGTCGAAGTGGGCAGGGCTTCCTTAACAGCCACCACAACTATATCGCCAATTCCCGCGTACCTTCGCCTGGTGCCGCCCAGAACCTTGATGCACTGAACCAGCTTGGCTCCTGAATTATCCGCCACATTCAGGAAGGACTCTACTTGAATCATTTCTCTTCTTCTCCCCTACCTGGCGCGCTCAATAATTTCTACAAGCTTCCAGCATTTTTCCTTGCTGATTGGCCGGCACTCGATCACACGGACACGGTCGCCGATCTTCGCTTCGTTTTTTTCATCATGGGCTTTTACTTTCTTGGCCCGTTTAATGTATTTTTTATAAAGAGGATGCAGGGTTAAAGTTTCAATAGCGACAACGATTGTCTTTTCCATCTTGTCGCTCTTTACAGTTCCTACAAATTCTTTTTTACCGCTTTTTTTATGTTCCGCCATTATTTAGCCTCCGCCGCTTTCTGTACCGAGCGGGAACCATCGCCTCCCGGCTCGGCGGTAGTTTCCCCAATCTCATGAGCACGGATCAAAGTATTGAGCCTGGCAATCTGCCGGCGTATCGTGCGCTTTTGCAGAGGGTTGTCTACATGACCGATAACCAATTTAAAGCGTAGTTCCATGTACTTCTTCTTTAATTCGGCCAGTTTGGCTTTGAGTTCGGGAAGTGTAAGGGTCTTGAACGAATTTTTCACCTTCCCCCCTAAGCCCCAAGTTCCATTTCAGAACGGGTAACAAATTTTGTTTTAATTGGAAGTTTTGCCCCGGCAAGGGTCATGGCTTCTTCCGCAAGGTCGCGGTTTATGCCGCCGCCCAGTTCAAACATGACGGTCCCCGGTTTAACGACGGCTACCCAGTATTCCGGCGCGCCCTTTCCCTTTCCCATGCGGGTCTCCGCCGGTTTTTTGGAAAACGGCTTGTCCGGGAAAATCCGTATCCACATTTTACCGCCGCGCTTTACATGACGGTTTATGGCAATACGGGCCGCCTCTATCTGACGGTTTGTGATCCACATCCTGTCCAAAGCGACAAGGGCGTAATCTCCAAACACAACGGAATTACACCTTGTGGCGTTCCCTGGCATATTGCCTCTCTGCACCTTGCGGCGCTTTACACGTTTCGGACTTAACATATCAACTCCTGGCAGGGGCCCTGTCCCGCCGTTTGCGGACAAGAACGCCTGCGTCTTCTTTCTGTTCTTTACCGTATTTCATGCCGTTGTAAACCCAAACTTTCACCCCTATTGAACCAAATGGCGTGTGGGCTTCGGCGAAACCGTAATCTATATCCGCGCGTAAAGTATGAAGGGGAATACGCCCTTCCTTGGCTTCTTCGGTACGGGACATTTCCGCCCCTCCCAGCCGTCCTGACAGGCGCACTTTTACGCCCTGGGCATTGCCTTTTTTTATCGCGTTTGAAATCGCCTGCTTCATGGTGCGCCTGAAAGAGGAACGCGCCAAAAGCTGGCGGGCAATATTCTGCGCGATGATCTGCGCGTTGTTGTCGGCGTTTCTGACTTCCTTTATTTTGATCTTTACTTCTTTGCCGACCTTTTTCTGCAAATCACCGCTGATCTTTTCTATATTCGCGCCCTTAACGCCGATGATTACGCCGGGACGGGCTGTATGAATAGTGATGGTGATCTTCTGGGGATGCCGTATTATTTCAAGTTCGGCAATATCCGCTCCCTTAGTTTCCGGCATATCCATAATGAGCTTTCGCAGTTTTAAATCTTCGTGAAGGGCGTCAACATATTCTTTCGGGTCAACATACCAATGAGAACCCCATGTTTTATTAATACCAATCCTGAGCCCTATAGGGTTTACTTTTTGTCCCATTATTTATCCGCCTTTTTGGAAGATGTTTTAGCAGGCGAAGCCTGACTTACCGTTTCATCAACCACTACTGTTATGTGACACATCCTCTTTAACTGCATATCCGCCCGCCCCTTGCTGCGAAACCAAATCCTTTTCAGGCGTGGGCCCTCGTCAATATAAATTTCACGAACATAAAGCATATCCTCGTCAAGTTTTTTGTTATCCGCCAACGCGTTTGAAGCGGCTGATTTTACCGTCTTGCCGATAAGCCGCGCTCCCTTGTGAGGCATATTTTCCAATATGGAAACAGCTTCCGGGTAAGGCCTGCGGCGCACAAGGTCGGCAACCGGCCTGATTTTAAACGGAGAGCCAATGAGGTATTTACTTACAGCTCTGTAACCAGTTTTCTCACTCTTCATAAATTTTATTCATCCTGCCTATTTCGCCGAAGCCTTCTTGTCGGAGCCCGCATGCCCACGGAAAATCCTGGTGGGGGCGAACTCGCCAAGTTTATGGCCAACAAGGTTTTCCGTAATATATACGGGAATCCAGGTTTTGCCGTTATAAACGGAGATGGTTCCGCCTACCATTTCAGGAATGATAGTGGAACAGCGGGAATAGGTTTTAATCATCTTCCTTTCCCCTGACTTGCTCAACTCCAACACCTTTTTATACAGGCTCTTTTCAATAAAAGGACCCTTCTTGACGGATCTTGACATATTCTTTTCCTACTCCTACTTCTTTTTACCCCGGCTGACAATAAACCTTGAAGAAGGTTTATGCTTTTTGCGGGTCTTGTATCCCTTGGTCGGCTGACCCCAGGGAGTGACAGGATGAATACCCTTGCTCCTTCCTTCGCCGCCGCCGTGGGGGTGATCTACCGGATTCATCGCCATACCGCGGACAGTGGGGCGCACACCCTTCCACCGTTTACGGCCGGCCTTGCCCATTGTCGTATTCATGTGGTCCTCGTTACCCACACTGCCGATTGTCGCGTAACATTTTTTAAATACCATGCGCATCTCGCCGGAGGGCAGTTTAATGGTAACATAATCCCCTTCCTTCGCGGCGATAAGAGCGCCGGACCCGGCGGAACGCGCCATCTGCGCGCCCTTGCCAAGTGTCAGTTCAATGTTGTAAACCGTAAACCCAAGCGGGATATTTTCAAGCGGGAGAGCGTTCCCCGGCTCTATCGGCGCGTCAGGACCGCTGATAATTGCCGCGCCTGTTTTTAAATCTCTGGGAGCGATGATGTACCTTTTCTCACCGTCTTTGTAATGAATAAGCGCTATATTCGCACTGCGGTTTGGGTCATATTCAATGGAAGCGACTTTTCCAGGAATACCGATTTTATCGCGTTTAAAATCAATGTCCCGGTATCGGCGTTTGTGACCGCCGCCCTTGTGCCGGACGCTGATCCTTCCAAACGAATCCCGTCCCGAACCCCCGGCGCCTCCCTTTGTCAGAGATTTTTCCGGTTTCGCGCCCTTGGTCAGATCTGAAAAATCCAGGCTTGTCCATTGCCGCATTCCCGGCGTAATTGGTTTATAAGTCTTAATACCCATTATTTTTTCCTTTACACGCCTTCGAAGATTGAAATCTTCTCATCCTTGGGAAGCCGCACAATGGCCTTCTTCCATGTTGAAGTATAACCTTTCCGGTAGCGCAATCTTTTTGGTTTGCCGCCTACCACCATCACCGTACAGGAAATGGGATGCACATTGAACAGTTTGCGCACCGCTTCCTTGATCTGTATCTTTGTAGCTTTTTGAGCTACCTTGAAAACATACTTTCCCTCTTCGCGCAGAAGATTCGCTTTTTCGGAAAGCACAGGTTCAAGCAGAATATCTTCGTATTGAATCATTGCCCCGCCTCCTTCGTGCCGTAAAACTCATTTAAGTTTTTGGCGGCGGTTTCCAGCATTATAACCTGGCGGCCGTAGAAAAGTTCATGGGCTTCCAGGCGGTTATAGGAAAGAAACTTAAGCCAGGGGATATTCGCCGCCGCCCGCTTGATCATCGGATCGTCGTCTTTAAGGATAAGAACCGTCCGAAAACCGGGCTGGAAATTTTTCAGCAGGCTGGCAAGATCCTTTGTTTTTCCCGACTCAATCGAGAAATCCTCGATAATTTTTAACGTATCACTTTGAGCTTTTAAACTGAGAATTGTTTTAAGCGCCTGGCGCTTTGCTTTTTTCGGTATTGAATAGGAATAGTCCCTTGGTTTGGGTCCAAAGATCACCCCCCCGCCTACAAGGATGGGCGACTTTTTATCGCCGCGGCGGGCGCGTCCCGTACCTTTCTGTTTGTAAGGCTTGGCGTTAGAGCCGTGAACCTCGCCGCGGTCCTTTGTACTGGCGCTGCCCTGCCGTCTGTTCGCAAGCTCGTTGTTAATCGCGTACCATATCAGATCTTCGTTTACCGGAAGGCCAAAGACAGTGTCATCCAGAACTATGCTCCGCAATTCCTTGCCCTCTTTTGAATACACTTTACAGTCCATTGTTTACCGCCCCTTCTTGACCGCAGCGCGGACAAACACCAAACCCTTATTTGTACCGGGAATAGCTCCCTTGACCATAATGAGCTGTTTTTCGGGATCGGTTTTCATAACCCTAAGGCTTAAAACCGTCACCTTCTCCCGTCCCATGCGTCCGGGCAATTTTACATTTTTAAAAGTTTTCGCCGGATATGTATTCTGTCCGGTAGAACCCGGTTCGCGGTGAAACTTTGAACCGTGGGTCTTTCGACCGCCCCCGAAACCGTAGCGTTTTACAACGCCCTGAAAACCCTTGCCCTTGGAAACGCCTGACACATCAACATACCTGACGCCTTCCAGCACTTCAATTCCAAGCGCGTCTCCCACGGCAACTTCTTTTTCAAAATCGCGTAATTCGCGAATTGTTTTTTTTGGCGGAATATTTTCAGGAAACTGCCCCGCGCGGGCTTTTGTTATGCGATTTTTCTTCGCGTCGTTCAGACCGATGATAACAGCCGCGTAACCGTCAGCTTCCTCTGTCTTTTTCGATATGACTACGTTTGGATCAACCCTGATTACTGTAACAGGTACCTGATTGCCCGCGTCGTCAAAAACTTGAGTCATACCAATTTTTCTGGCATATAGCCCTAACATTGTCTTGCTCCCAATCGCACGCTATTCAGGAGTTTATAACTCCAGAACTGCCGTTTATTTTACTGCTTGATCTCCACATCCACACCGGCGGGAAGTTCAAGTTTCATAAGCGAATCCATTACTTCCGCCGAAGGGTTGATAATATCAATCAATCTTTTATGAGTCCTCATTTCAAACTGTTCGCGGCTCTTTTTATTCACATGCGGCGAACGTAATACCGTAACCTTGTTGATTCGGGTCGGCAGCGGGATCGGACCGGTCACTTTCGCCCCGGCCTTTCGTACCGCAGTGGCGATTGATTTCGCACTCTGATCTATCAATTCTACATCGAAACCGCGCAGCCGTACGCGAATACCTTCCTTTGCCATCATTCCTCCAATACGACCACTTAATCAAAAATTAAGTGGTCATATAAGCTCCTCTCTTTTTACTCGATAATATCGGTAACCTGACCGGAGGCGACTGTTTTTCCGCCTTCACGGATAGCGAAACGAAGACCTTTTTCCATGGCGATTGGATGTATAAGCTCGCCGATAATTTCGGTATTATCGCCGGGCATTACCATTTCCTTTCCTTCGGCAAGGTCAACGGTTCCTGTTATGTCAGTGGTGCGGAAATAGAACTGGGGCCGGTAACCTTTAAAGAACGGGCTGTGCCGTCCGCCTTCTTCCTTGGACAGACAGTAAATCTGACCCCTGAATTTGCTGTGAGGTGTAATTGAACCGGGTTTAGCGAGTACCTGACCGCGTTCAACTTCTTTTTTATCAATACCGCGAAGGAGTACGCCGACATTTTCACCTGCCTGAACGTCATCAAGCTCTTTGTTAAACATTTCAAGGCTGGTCGCTACTGTCTTTTGGGTCGGCTTAATTCCGACAATTTCCACATCGTCGTTTTTCTTGAGGATACCGCGTTCTACCTTGCCGGTTACGACAGTACCGCGTCCCTGAATGGTGAACACGTCTTCAATGGGCATGATAAATGGTTTTTCAGAGTCACGGACAGGATCGGGGAAATAGGAGTCCATCGCGTCAAGCAGTTCCTCAATGGATTTTGTCGCTTCGGGATTGTCCGGCTCGGACATTGCCTTGAACGCGGAACCCTTGATAATGGGGGTTTTGTCGCCGGGAAATCCGTTAGCGTTAAGAACGTCTTTTACCTCTTCTTCGACCAGTTCTACCAGATCTGGATCATCAAGAAGGTCAATTTTGTTAAGATATACGATCATGTGGGGAACGCCTACCTGACGCGCCAGGATGATATGCTCACGGGTTTGGGGCATGACCGAATCAGGGGCGGATACGACGAGAACCGCGCCGTCCATCTGCGCGGCGCCGGTGATCATGTTCTTGATGTAGTCGGCGTGTCCCGGACAGTCGATGTGCGCGTAATGCCTCTTTACAGACTCATATTCAAGGTGGCGGGTATTAATGGTAATACCGCGGGCTTTCTCCTCTGGGGCGTTGTCGATTTCATCATAACTCATTACCTTGTTGCCAAATTTCCTGGCGCAGTACATGGTAATAGCCGCGGAAAGAGTGGTTTTACCGTGATCAACGTGACCAATCGTTCCGACATTCATGTGGATTTTTGTTCTATTGAATTTATCCTTTGCCATTGTGTCCTCCTTATGGGCACTTTAAAAATTCTTCATCTAACTATAATACAAATTCGCGGGAATAACATTCCGGCGAAATACCATGAAAATAAAATAAAAGGGGAAACGAGCAATAATGGAAATTCAGCGCGGCAGCGCAAATCTCTTTACAGTCCGTTCCACCTGTCCCATCCTCGGCTTTCAGCCGGCGATGATCGGTTTGGAAACCTGATTTGTGAGGAAACCCGGTTGGTTTCCGAACAACCCAACTTAAGTAAAAACCCTGCGGGTTTCTACTCACCATCTATAATGGGCGAAGGCCTTGTTTGCCTCCGCCATTTTATGCGTGTCTTCCTTCTTTTTGAAGGCCGTTCCGGTATTATTATACGCATCAAGCAACTCCGCCGCAAGACGGTCTCCCATACCCTTTCCTGAACGGGAACGGGCGGCGTTAATAATCCACCGCATTCCAAGGGCTTCGCGCCTCGTTTCGCGTATTTCCACAGGAACCTGATAAGTCGCCCCGCCGACACGCCTGGACTTGACTTCGATTACCGGTTTTACATTATCTAAAGCTTTTAAAAAAACTTCAAGCGGTTCCTTGTCTGTTTTTGTCTGAAGAATCCCAAGAGCGTCATGGATAATGCGTAAACCAATGGAACGTTTGCCCTCCCACATCATCCGGTTTACGAATTTGGAAACCACAACGCTGTTGTATTTTGGATCCGGTAAAATACCGCGATCAATAGTCTTTTTCTTTCTTCCCATAGTACATCCTTGAGCCTTGGCTAAGCCTTGGGCCGTTTCGCTCCGTATTTGGACCGGCTTCGTTTGCGATCCACTACGCCCAAAGTATCCTTGGCTCCCCGGATAATGTGGTAACGTACGCCGGGAAGGTCTTTTACACGGCCCCCCCTGACCAAAACCACCGAATGTTCCTGTAGATTGTGCCCAATTCCGGGGATATAGGCGGTAACTTCCGTTCCGTGGGAAAGGCGCACACGCGCCACTTTCCTAAGCGCCGAATTGGGCTTTTTGGGCGTTACAGTCATAACACGGGTACAAACCCCCCGCTTTTGCGGGCAGGACTGCAACGCCGGAGATTTCGTCTTGGTAGTTACCTGCCGCCGCCCAAAACGAACCAACTGATTAATAGTAGGCATTTCGTCAAAAACTCCTGGTCATATAATTCCCCCGGAAAAAACAAGGGGCTGGAATAAGAATCTAGCAAATTGGAAAAAAAAGATCAAGTGATTTTCAATTTTTTTTTGAAATTTTTCAGGAAATTCGTTACAAAACATTAACAGACAACCCCCGCGCCAACACGTTTCCGGCGGCAATTTTCATGCTTTTTCCAGCCTTTTTTCATATTTTTCCATAATTTTTCATAAAAACACAAAAATCAACAGTTATTCCCGCTAAGCCCTTCAACAATTTTTACATATATATCAGGTACGCTTATGCCGGATATTTTTTTCTTCTTGACATCAAGTATTTCGGCATGCGATATTCCTCCCTCAATTTTAGCGATGTTATTTCCCCATTTCGCCGAATATTCACTCACAATTCCATCGTTCTTTCCCCTGATTTTATTTACATACAGATATGTATTAAAAAAGACCATGTCGTCAAAGGCGTTATCCATTGTCGTATACAAACTTTGATAAAACACATTATTATCCATCGTTATTTTTTCGTTGAATTCTTCCATTTTTGCCGTTGTAAGCTGGTAATTCACGTTGTATAAATCGGGATTTGTGTCCCCGTATAATTCACCGAATATTGACAGAACTTTTTTGGTTAATTTTGTATGGATGATTTTTTGATTGTATATCAGATCGGCAATCTCCGAACCGTGATGGGGAGTACATATTGTCGTCAGGCTGGCAACCTTATCGCCGAAGTCATACTTCCAAATAAGGTAGCGCGAGTCTATGCCTCCTTTGGAATGGGCTATAATATTTACTTTCTCTTTTTTTGTTTCAAGTAAAATATTTTCTATTGTTCCTTTTAACGTTAAGGCGTTTGTTTCATAATTGCCCCACGCGTCGGTACCACCCCAATAAACTTTTATTCCCCTATCCGCCAGGACTTCAGGAATTCTCCCCCAGAATTTAATAACGCTCATCCTGTCATGGGCGATAATCCCATGTACCAATACTACGGGATATTTTAACGGTATGTTTTCAAGCATCAATGCCTACCGGGTGATAAAATGAGAAAGTATTGCCAGAACTACAAGCAAGGCAATAACCGAAATAATATAGACCAAAATGGGAAGCGGTTCGGCGGGAAGCGGCTTTTTTTTCGCGCGGGTACGTTTTGTTTTGGCAGTTTTGGGAGCGGAAGAAGGAGAAGCCGAATAGCCGCATGATGGGCAGCCATTGGTAAAAAGCTTGTCCTCACCTGAAAAACCGCAAGCCGGGCAGCGGACGGACGCGAAATAACGCCCGCAATACGGACACGTTTTTGCGCTGTCACCGACTTCCTGACCGCAATTATCGCAAAAAAAACGGGGTTTCTCTTTCAATTTTACCTATGCCGATTTTGATTCAGATTTGGGTTTTTCAGAGGAACCCTCAGAGCTGAGTTCTTTAGAACTCCGCTCTGTAGATCTGAGTTCTTTAGAACTCCGTTCTGTAGAACTCCGTTCCGGGGAACGTTCCTTTGAAGTTTCACCGCATGAATCCTGTTTTGAAACGGAATCGCCCTTCGCCGCGCTGTCCGTTCCCTGCGATGAAGCGGACTTTGTTTCAGTCTTGCCGGAGCCCTTGCTTTTGTCGGTAACATAAAAACCGGAGCCTTTAAAAATTACTCCGGCTCCGCCAAAAATCAGCCGGCGGACTTCCTTGCCGCACTCAGGACAATTTTTAACAGGAGGATCGCTCATGGATTGAAAAACTTCAAAACTGTGCGAACAGCTTTTACATTCGTATTCATAAGTAGGCATGATTATTTTTAATATAATAAAAACATCCGAAAAAGTCCAGAGATATTATCTTCACTCAGCGCGGCGGTTTTTACATCAATATAATTTCCGTTTTGAACCGGCGGATTGGAAAATAAAATTAAAGCCAGTATGGAACTGAGGCCCGATTCGCCTGAAACGAAGCTGCCGGCAAGGGTAAGTATAGCCGCTATACCCCGCGCCTGGACAGCGCTCTCGAATTGTATCCTTATAGCCGCTTCATACCGCCCTTCGGCGGCAGGAAAAAGGTTAATGAAAAGTTTCCGCGCCGGAATCTGGATAGGAATACCCGCAATGCCGAGCATCTGATTTATTAGCGGGGCGGGATCTTCCATCCAGCAGGAAAGAGGGGAGCTAATGCCTTCGGCATTTTTGCGGAATTCGTTAAAGCCTTCGGGCGGCTCTACGCCGGGCGCGGCTGTTACAGGATAGTAGGGCGTATCATTTTTTGAAGCGGCGACAAACGCCTGTTTTGAATCCATGGATATTGAAAGCCCGTTCACGCCTGAATACCAGAAATTTTGTCCGGTTTCAGAGCGCCGCTTTTGCCATTGTTTGCTGAAAGTGAAGGCCATACCCGCCTGAAAGCTGGGGTAACTTCCCCATGCGGCAAGCTGAAAACGCCGCCCGCTTTCCTCTGGGAAAAGAGCCGCGGCAAGAAAATCAGTCCTTTCCAGCATCTGCCTTGTCTGGCTGTCATTCAATTCCTCAATGGGCAGAAGATCAATTATTGGCCGCATCTTTGTTACATCGGCAAGTATATAAACTCTGGCGCCTGAGTCAAGCGGAATGCCTGTTTCCATCAACGCCGCGTCAGGAATTTTCGGCGCTGTCTGGCAGGAGAGGAAAATTAAAATTAACAATGAGTAATGAGCAATGAGCAATGAACGGCGAGTTTTATTTTGTTTTCTTAACATTGTTCCCGATTTCCTCCCCGCTAATTAACAACCGCTAATTGTATTTTCACTTGCCATGTTTCGTCTCCGGCTTCAATGGGGATTTGACCTTCCACTTTGACCCATTTGGTTTTTACAGCCAGGGTTTCAGCGGCGGCTGCCGCGCCGAAACGGGCCCAGGCTTCTTTAAGGGAATCTGAGCCGTGGATGCAGAGTTCTATGCGGTCTGTTACGGACAGACCCATCTCCTTGCGGGCGTTTTGTATACCCCGGATAAGGTCGCGGATGTCGCCTTCCATTGAAAGTTCGCGGGTGATTTCCGTGTCAAGACCGACGGTGAGGGTTCCTTCGTTAAGAACGCGCAGGGAGGCTTTTTCATTGCGCCTGATGTCAAGTTTGTCCTGAGTTATTACAAGCGTCCGGTGAGCGCCGCCTTCGCAGGGAATATCCAGGGAAAGGGACGAGCCTTCCATGACGCTCTGAATCTCCGCGTGGCTTAACGCCTCGATACGGGAGGCGGCGGCTTTCATGTCCTTGCCAAGTTCTTTTCCCAATACGCGGAAGTTGGCCTTTACCTCGTACTCAACAAGGTCTTCTTCGTTATCTGAAAAGACAAGCTCTTTTACGTTCAGCTCTTCGCGGATAATGTCAGCCATTTCCATAAGCGCCTTTTTTTCGTCCTGATTGCGCGTAACAAGCTCCGCCTTGCGGAGAGGCTGGCGCATTTTGATGTTGTACTGTGAGCGAAGGGAACGCCCGATAGAAACAGCGGTCATCACGGAAGCCATGCGGAATTCAAGGGATCTGTCGCGCTTTTTTTCATCGGGAGAAGGAAAGTCCGCCAGATGAACCGATTCGACATCGCTTTTCTGCCGCAGATTTTGCCAGATGGCGTCGGTTGTAAAGGGCATGAAGGGAGAAGCCACAGTTATCAGCGTTTTGAGCGCGTAATAGAGCGTACCGTAAGCCTCGATTTTGTCGCTGTCGTTTTCGGATCTCCAGAAACGGCGGCGGGAGCGGCGGATGTACCAGTTGTTCAACAGGTCGATGAAACGCAGGATAGGGTCTACAGCGCGGGACAGATCGTAAGCGTCAAGAGCGCCTGAGACTCTTTCAACGAGGGTCTGCGTTTCAGAAAGTATCCACTGATCCAGCGGGTTGACCGGATTTTCAGGCGCGCCAATAGCCGTAACTTTGTCGATGTTGGCGTAAGTAACAAAAAAACTGTACGCGTTCCAAAGGGGGATGATGATGCTCTTCATCACCTCGCGCACGCCCTCGTCGCTGTAACGAAGATCGTCCGCCTTGACGACAGCGGAATGTACCAAAAAGAGCCGTAGCGCGTCCGCGCCGAAAGAGTTTATAACTTCATTTGGATCGGTGTAGTTGCGGAGACTCTTGCTCATCTTCTTGCCGTCGCTTGCCAGGACAAGTCCGGTAACGATACAGTTATTGAAAGCAGGTTTTTTAAAGAGAGCGGCGGCGAGGACGGTCAATGTGTAAAACCAGCCGCGCGTCTGATCCAGCCCTTCACTGATAAAGTCCGACGGAAAGTGGCTGTCGAAAAATTCTTTATGTTTGAAAGGATAATGATTCTGCGCGTATGGCATGGCCCCCGATTCAAACCAGCAGTCGAGAACTTCAGGAACTCTCGTCATTGTCCCGCCGCAGCCGCAGGGAATTGTTATTTCATCAACAAAATGCTTGTGAAGATCCTGAGGGTACACGCCTGAAAGTTCCTTGAGTTGATCGCGGCTGCCGACGCAGATTGTCTTTCCGCAGTCCGGGCACCGCCAGATTGGAAGCGGGTTTCCCCAATAACGGCTGCGGCTTATCGCCCAGTCACGCGCTCCTTCAAGCCATTTGCCAAATCTTCCATCCTTTATGTGTTCTGGAACCCAGTAGACTTTACTGTTTGCGTCTAACATATCCTTCTTGATCTTTTCCACATTGACAAACCATGAGCCAACGGCGCGGTAGATAAGCGGGCTTGAACATCTCCAGCAATGGGGATAAGAGTGCAGGATTTGGTCGCGCTTTACAAGTTTGCCCTCCCCTTTAAGTTTTTCGATGATTGCCCTGTCGGCGTCCTTGACAAAGAGGCCGGCAAAATCGGAAACATCGGAAGTGAATTTACATTCGGCGTCAACAGGGCAGATAACAGGTATGCCGGTTCCCTTGAGTACCCGCGCGTCGTCTTCGCCAAAGCCCGGCGCGGTATGCACAATGCCGGTTCCATCTTCAGTGGTAACAAAATCGCCCAAAAAAGTACGGAAGGAGTTGGGCGCGTCCCTGAAATAGGGAAAGAGCGGCTCGTACCGGAGACCGACAAGCTGTGCGCCTTTTTTACGCCAGATGATTTTGTACTGGGACGGATCTTTATAGTAAGCGGAAAGCCGCGTCTCGGCGAGAATATAATAGTCGCTGGAATCAAGATCTTCTACCAGCACATAGCCTATCTCAGGACCGAGTGTGAGGGCAAGGTTCGATGGCAGCGTCCAGGGAGTTGTCGTCCACGCAAGGAGATAGGTATTTAAAGGAATCGCCAATCCCGTTTGAATACGATCCCTAACGCTTTTCTGCGCAAGGGGATTCGTATTTAAAGGAATCGCTATTTCCTCTATCGAATTGCTAATTACTTTAAACCTCACCGTAATCGCCGGATCATGCACGTCTCTGTAGCCGCCAAGATTCAATTCGTGGTTTGAGAGAACCGTGGCGCAGCGCGGGCAGTACGGCAGAATGTAATGCCCTTCGTAGAGCAGGCCTTTTTCCCAGAGGGACGCCATGATCCACCATATTGTTTCCATGTAATCACTGTCCATGGTTTTGTAGTCATTGTCGAAGTCAACCCAGCGTCCAAGACGGGTAATGGTCGCCCTCCATTCCTTCACATAACGCAATACGGAGGCGCGGCAGGCTTCGTTGAATTTGGCTATGCCGTACTGTTCGATGGCGGTTTTTGAATTGAGACCAAGTTCCTTTTCTATCAGGTTTTCAACGGGAAGGCCGTGGCAATCCCAGCCGAAGCGGCGCTCGACTTTTTTGCCCTTCATGCACTGATAGCGGGGAATGATGTCCTTGATAGTACTGGGCACAAAATGCCCAAAATGAGGCAATCCTGTGGCAAAGGGCGGACCGTCGTAAAAGACAAATTCACTCGCCCCTTCCCGCCGTGATACTGATTTTTCAAAAATACGTTTCTGTTCCCAAAACTTCAACACTGCTTCTTCCAGTCTTGGGAAATTCACTTTTGTGTCAACCGGCCTATACACACATCTCTCCTTGGCATATTGATACTAAAACTATGCCATAAAGAGATTTTTTTTTCTATATACCGGATTTCGGCGTGGAGGGTACAGCGGCCTGTATCACCCCAGTATTCGCTGATTTCGATGTAAAATGTTCCTGATCCTATATCTTTCCCAAATCATAGCGTTACTGCCTTCCCCTGAATCATCGTCATCGACGAGAAGAACTCCCTGGGAATCGTAAAGGGATATTCTTGTATCCATTAATTAATCCCGCTCCACTAAAATCCGCACCGCTTCTACAGCCGTCCTGATTGCGTTTTCTGTGTCATGGCAGTTGGGGTTGCTCATACCGGCTTTTTCGCGTTCCTGGTTCCAGACGACGTTAAGGACACAGCCCGCGCGCGCGCCGAGTATCTGGCTTACGATGTACAGGGACGCGCTTTCCATCTCAGAAGCAAGACAGCCGGCTTTAAGCCATGCTTCCCATTTGCCCGTCAGTTCAAAACCGGACGGCATTCGCTGTGGATCGTGTTGTCCGTAAAAGGAATCCTTGCATTGCACAATACCGGCGTGCCACTTTTGATCCAGTTTTTTCGCCGCCTGAACAAGCGCGTTTGTTATGTCGAGATTCGCGATTGCGGGGAACTCAACAGGGACGTACTCCTTTGTGGTTCCCTCCATGCGGATTGCGCCTGTAGCGATAACTATGTCCCCGCCTGTAACGGGCAGTGCCATTCCGCCGCAGGTGCCAATTCTGATAAAATTACGCACTCCTGTTTTGAATAACTCCTCCACGGCAATCGCTGTGGATGGGCCGCCCATGCCGGTTGACATCACCATTACTGTTTTCCCCGCGATTTCACCTAACCACGCCGTGTACTCGCGGTTCTGATGAAAGAAACGCGGATTGTCAAAATGGGAGGCGATCTTCTCCACCCTGCCGGGATCTCCGGGTAGAATTGCGTATAACGCGCCGTGGCTGTCGTCAAAATCAATGTGGTACTGTTTTTCCATCATCTTCGCCCCTTGTCGTATGGTATGCCTTCCGCCCTCGGCGCTTGCGACATTTTTGAACTGAACGCAAGCACCACAAGAGTGGCGATGTAGGGTATCATCTTGTAAACATAACTTGGAATGGGAATTGCCCTTAAAAACGCTATGCCGGAATGGGATGAGGATACCGCCTTCATCAGTCCGAAAAAGAACGCGGCGGCAAGGATGCGTCCCGGTTTCCACTGGCCGAATATCAGCACCGCAAGCGCCAAAAAGCCGTAACCTGAAACTTCGGGGTTAAACTCAATTGATGTCGGGATAACAAATACAAGCCCACCAAGACCGGCTAACGCGCCTGAGATCATCACTCCCGCGTAGCGCATAGCGTATACGTTTATCCCCGCGGAGTCTGCCGCCTGCGGATGTTCGCCGCAGGAACGAAGGCGAAGCCCAAAGCGCGTCTTGTAAAGAACAACGGAGGAAAGCACAAGGATGAGAAAACCGAGGTAGGTGGTAATGTAAGTGTTTCTGAAAAACAACTGCCCTAAAAACGGAATGTCACCCAACACTGGCACTTTATTAATATGGAACTGGTTGACGAATGGTATCTGCTGAACCGTGCGGATCATCCGCGCGATGTAGATGGAAAGCGCGGGAGCGAGCATATTGATCGCGGTTCCGCTTATTATCTGATCCGCCTTCATGTTGATGGAAGCGTAGGCGTGAAGCAGGGAGATCGCCATGCCCGACAGAGACGAGACCAATACTGCCATCAACAGTACAGGCTGACCCGGAACGAATTTCTGCACGACGTTGATAAACAAAATGCCGGTAAAAGCGCCAGTGATCATGATGCCTTCAAGCGCGATGTTGATTACGCCGGAACGTTCGGAAAACATTCCACCAAGCGCGACTATCAACAGGGGAATCGAAAAGAACATGGTTTGCTGAACCAGAAAGTACAGTATGCTCATAGGCCGCCTCCCCTTCGTTTTTGCAGAGAATTGAAAAAGCTCTTTACAAGGAGGGCAAACGCGCTGAAGTAAATAATTACCGCGATAATAATTTCAATAATCTGCGGGGCAAAATTGTACAACTGCATATTGAAGCCGCCGACATTAAGATATGCAACTAACAGCCCTGAGAAAATAATTCCCAGCGGATTGTTCAATCCCAAAAGCGCAACCGGGATTCCGTTAAAACCTTCCTGCGCGAGTACATCGACAACTGTGATTCCCCTGCCCGCCCCCGCTAGGTACAACAACGCGCCGCCGATCCCCGCCATAGCTCCCGCAATTGTCATGCTCAGGACAATACTGCGCCGTTCGTTGATTCCGGCGTAACGCGCGGCTTCGCGGTTAAAACCGCAGGCTTTAAGTTCGTAACCAAAGGAAGTTTTCTCCAGTACGATGTATATCAATATGGCGAAAAAAATCGCGATAAAGATACCGGAATTCGCGCTTGATACTATGAAACCGTCTTTGAAAACATTGTCCATCCCCATTTTGGGAATATTCGCCGAGGCGGTGACCCTCATACTTTGATTTCTAAGCGAATCAAAAATCGTTCTTGTTATGAGAAAATTTACCAGATATGTGCCGACATAATTTGTCATTATGCAGGCGATAACTTCATTCACATTGAAGAACGCCTTGAAAATACCGGGAATGGCGCCCCAAAGAGCGCCCGCAAGCATTGCCGCTACAAGGGCGGTAATCCAGTGCAGATGACCCGGAAGAAAATCGCATTTAACACCGACCAGGACAGCAGCGTAAGCGCCGACTATAAACTGACCGGCGGCCCCTATATTGAAGAGTCCGGTTTTGCTGGAAAACCCGACGGAAAGTCCGGTCATAATAATGGGAGTGGCGAAATACAAAACCTGCCCAAGTTCTCTCATTGAAGAGAAACCGCCTGAGAGAATCGCCCAAAACCCCTGAGGAGCCTGAGGCGCGTTACTCAAAAGGAGTATTATAAAACCTGCAAAAAGCCCGACAAGGATCGCGGTAACGGAGGAAAGCACATTTATTAATGAGGATGAAAGTTTAACATCTTTCATGTGAACCCCGTTTCACGCGGCTGTTCCCGGCGAAGAGTGTTTCCGCTCGGTCCCCGACATATAAAGCCCAAGTTCCTGATAGGTTACTTCCCCGGGGCGGACATCCGCGACGATCCTCCCTTCAAAAATAACGAGTATCCTGTCGCTGACATCCATCACTTCGTCAAGTTCAAGCGATACAAGCAGCACTCCCTTTCCCTTGTCGCGCTCTGCGACAAGCTGGTTGTGGATATATTCGCAGGCGCCGACATCAAGCCCTCTTGTCGGCTGAACGGCGATCAGCAGGCGGGAATCACGCGATATTTCACGCGCCACTATCGCCTTTTGCTGATTGCCGCCGGACATGCTTCGCGTAACAGTGTACGCTCCCTGCCCGCAGCGTATGTCAAAGTTTTCAATCAGGTTATCCGCGAACTTGTAAATTTCGGTGAACTTCAAAAAGCCCCTCTTCTGGAAACGCGGATCAAAGTAATTTTGCAGAACCAGATTAAACGCAAGGTTGTAATCCAGCACAAGCCCGTGTTTGTGCCTGTCTTCAGGTATATGGGACATACCCCTTGAACGTATATCGTTACGTGTAATTTCTCTTCCTTCAAGGTAAACGCGCCCGGCGTCAGGCTCCAACATTCCTGCAAGAGTATAGACCAATTCCTGCTGACCGTTTCCGTCTATTCCGGCTACGCAGACAATCTCACCGGCGCGTATTTCAAAACTCGCGCTGTTTACAAGGGCTTTTCCGTGGGTCTTGCTGTTTACTGTAAGGTTTTCCACTTTAAGTATTGTATCTCCCGGCTGACGTTCGCTCTTGTTTACGGAAAGGTTTACCTTCCTGCCCACCATCATTTGGGATAACGCTTCTTTTGAAACGGACGCGACATCAACAGTCCCGACGCATTTACCCTTGCGCAGTACTGTACAGCGATCCGCGGCGGATTTGATCTCGTCCAGCTTGTGTGTAATAAAGAGAATCGACTTCCCTTCAGTAACAAGATTTTTCATTATGCGCATTAACTCTTCAATTTCCTGCGGGGTAAGCACCGCGGTCGGCTCATCGAAGATCAGGATTTCATTTTCACGGTAGAGCATTTTAAGTATTTCAACCCTCTGCTGCATCCCAACTGTGATATCAGAAATGAGAGCGTCGGGATTAATATCCAGTTTGTAGCGTTTGGAAAGTTCAACTACCTGTTTACGGGCATTGTCAAGTTTGAGAATACCGTATTTGACAGTTTCCGCGCCCAGAATGATATTTTCAAGGACGGTAAAGTTATGTACCAGTTTGAAGTGCTGATGAACCATTCCGATTCCCAGCTTTTTCGCGTCATTGGGACCGGAGATGTGAACCGTTTCGCCGTTTTTTTTAATTACGCCCTTCTCCGCCTGATAAAGACCGAAAAGGATGCTCATAAGGGTGGACTTGCCCGCGCCGTTTTCACCTAACAGGGCATGGATTTCACCTTTCTTCAATTGCAGCGTAACATCGTCGTTTGCGACAATCCCGGGAAATACCTTGGTAATCCCCGCCATCTCAATTATGTAATCCATGCCCTTTTTAAGTTATCTGACTTCCGTAACTCTTGTTATGGTAACGGGAACTACGCTTGGGCTTCCTTCAGGGTGCAGGTTTTCCATTCTGGGGATTGAGCCGCTTGCCAGTCTCTGGAAAATAGCGTTGTAGTCGGCATTGCTGAACGTCGTGAATTTGGAAGAACTCATGGGCAGACCCACGCCGTTGTTGGCGGCTGAGAAAACGAGGACCTGTCCACCGGGGAACCTGCCGGCATAGTAAGCGGCAATACAGTCATAAACCGAAGCCTGCAATCCCTTCATCGCGGAAGTGATAACCGTGGGGGATTCGCCTGACTGATCCACGTCAACGCCGATAACCTTTTTCCCGGTCTGCTGAGCCGCCGCCATGACAGAGTTGCCGACAGCGCCGCCGCAGGCGAAGATAATGTCTACACCGTTGTTATACCAGGAAGCAGCCAGCGTCTGCGCTTCCGGCGTCGCGGCAAAGCCGCCTGTATAGTGGTAGTTTACGGTAATTGAGCCGGAAGCCAGCCCCAATTCCTGCGCGGCGTATTCAGCGCCCTGGATGAAACCGTAGCCGAAACGAACTACAGCGGGAACCGCCATTCCGCCGACAAAGCCGAGCCGTCTGTTGCCGTCCTTGACAGCCGCGTATCCGGCAAGAAAACCCGCCTGATCTTCCGCGTAAAGAACGCCGACAGTATTGTTCGCCGTTCTATAGGTAGAATAATCCGGGCTGTGCGGCTCACCGTCTACAAGGATGAAATGCACGTTGGGATAACGTTCCTGCGCAATATAAATCGGGACTTCAAAGAGGAAGCCGGGAGTTACAACTACTTTCGCGCCGCCCCTGACAGCCAGATCGATTGCTGTAAGGTAGGCATCGTCGCTCTGTTCCGCCGGCTGGTAGTACTTGTGGGAAATGTTGTTTTCCCTGGCGTACTGCACCAGCCCTTCCCAGGAACCCTGGTTAAACGACTTGTCGTCGATAGTGCCAAGATCGGTTACAAGGGCAAGTTCAAAGGTCTCCGCCGCTGATCCCGGCTGTTGCTCCTGACGTTTACAAGCCATCGTCAACACCAGAACCGCAAGCAAAATTACACCAATTTTCTTCATATAAAATCTCCTTTTTGTGTATTAATTTAACTTGATTTCAGGATATGGAGGAAAGATAGAGGTGTCAAGTGGGCGGCAGGGCTTCCGCGCTTGACCTCTGTACTCACGAGTCTTTACCTTGAACGGCGTATTATAGGTCTCCTATGACACCATTTTTAATTTCTATACATGGGCAACAGTTAATTCTTTGCGAATCAGGGAAGCTATAATTTCGGAGGGAGTTTGCCGGGAGGCTATTGCTTTTGCGTTGAGAATTTTGGCTGTGTTTTCATCTAAACCAACCACTTGAAAGCCCTTGCGTGAAAAATATCCCACTCCGTTGGGACCGAGTTTTGGCGGATTTTTAGTCAAACGCTCGTCAAGGGCGTCATATTCTTCTTCGGTCATGTCACGCATAAAAATCTCCATTTTTAACCGCGCAAGCGGTGATTTTAATCGTTGAACCTTCGGTTCACTGGCTCCGCAGTGCGGAGACAAAATCTCCTATAAGCCTACCTGATCGCGTACTCTATCGCTTAATGCCATTACATGAAATATCTTAATCGTCTCATCGTCAATACTATTATAAAATATCTCTATCGGATTGGCAACGGTATCAAATCCAACAATGGCGTAAATCTCATCTTCGTCCGGTAAAAGCCCCTCGTATATCTTTGTTTCAATTGCCCTTTCTATGTCGTCTTGGGTATACCCATGCTTGAAAGCCGATTTGGTAAATATAATCTTTTCTTCCATTTTCTTTCCCTCTCACCATGTGGATTTTTTCCCTACATTGTGATATATATTAAAGTGATGCAAACAACCGCCGTCTTACCAGCTTCTTTTCTCACCCCGCTTTTCTCTTTAGATAGATCTCCCCATTCGGCTATCGGCTATCGGCTATCGGCTATCGGCTATCGGCTATCGGCTATCGGCTATCGGCTATCGG
>JGI24698J34947_10000295_pt1 | contig 21660 bp, 19 predicted proteins | sample TergutMp193P3_FD_34947 | JGI IMG/M metagenome (IMG submission 34947) | reverse complement strand
TTTCCGTTGGAAAAGAAATCGACGCGGAGTATTTTGACAGATTTACCGCGCTGGTAGAAACATGGGCTTTACACGAAAAAGACGATGTGCGCGGCTCCGCGCTGGCTCTTGCCGAGGCCGGGCGGCAAAGAGACGCGCAAAGCATACGCGGGAAACTCAGGCCCTTTTGCGATATGCTGAAAGAGCAGGAAAAAGAGACAACAGAAAAGAACAGTGAAATTTTACACAGACTAAAGGAAGCCCTTCTGTCGGGGGACAGTCAAAAAGCGGAAACAGTTTTAAGCGAACTGGGAGCCGCCTCTTTCGGGCAGAAAGGCCGCAAACTGTATTTACAGCTTTACGAATTGATGTTAACTTCAGAGACGGAAAAAGCGCTGGAACTTGTAGAGGGGGAACACAATGATTAAAATTTTAATAGTAGAAGATCAGGCCATGCTCAAGGATTCGCTTGAGTATCTTCTTAATAATCAGGAAGGCATGGAAGTAATCGCCGCAACAGACGACGCGTCCAAAGCGCCCGAGCTTTGCCGTGAACAAAAGCCCGATTTGGTGCTGATGGATGTAATTACAAAAGAGTCGAACGGAATAGTTTTTGCCGCGCAGATAAGAAAGGAAATGCCGCAGGTAAAAATTATAATTATGACCGCTTTCCCCGAAATAACCTTTCTTGACGAAGCAAGAAAAATAAAAGCTCACAGTTTTATATATAAAAGCTCAGGCAATGAACATTTGATTTATGTTATTCGCAGTACCATACGCGGTATCGGCTACTACCCCGGCCCGGCGGACAAACCGCCATACGCGGATCAGCTAACGGAAAGAGAAATTGCCATTGTCCGTCTTATACATCAGGGCGTAAAAAGGAGCGAAATGCTCAAAGAACTGGAAATATCGGAAATGACGCTGAAAAAAGATATTAATTCAATTTTGGATAAAACAGGTTATGACAGCATTATGGATTTTGCCGTTTTCGCGGCAGTCAACAATCTGATTCTGCCTGCCGGACACTAACCCTACAGGTATAGCGAAACTAACCCTCGAGGTATAGTGAGACTAACCCTGCAGGTATATAGACATTAACCATAAATTCCCCACTTTTTTCCACATTTATAATAAACTTTCAGATGAGGTTTTCTAATCCATCCGTTAAAAGATGAAGGGAATCAAAAAAAGGAGTTTTTGTCTCCGCGTTGCGGAGACGTCGATTAAAATCGCCGCTAAAAGCGGCGTAAAAGAGAGGTAAATTATGAAAAACAAACTTTTGGGAGCCATGCGAAGCATGGCAGCTATGCGAAGCTTGGCAATTATCGCCGTTATAGCGGTAGTTCTGGCAGGGTGCGCGTCAATGACGCTGGTATCCCTGGAACAAGATTCTATCGACGGCCCCAAGCAGGTACGTCAGGGTTACGATATTAACCCGAGGGACATCACGCTCTATGGCCTTTACAAGGATGACAGCCGGAAGCTGGTTAATATAAGAGCCGGAGATATCGTTTTTAACAAAAATACCCCCGGGCCTCAAACAGTGAGGATCAGAATTTCGGGTCAGGAGGCCAGCTTTCAGACTGAGGTGATGCCGCTGCGAACATTAACTATCGCTTCACAGCCCAGAACTGCAATCTTCAAACAGGGACAGGAAGCGGATCGCACGTGGCCCGGCCTTGAGATACGGGGCGAATGGGCTTCAATGGGGAGCGACAGAATCGATATCGCTTCCTGTGAGGTTTCAGGCTTTAATAAAGACACGGTCGGCAGGCAGACCGTCAGGGTCTCATTCCAGGGGCAATCAGCGACCTTCAATGTGGAAGTCAGAGCCATGGCAAGCATCCGTATCGTCGACCAGCCGGCAAAGCTCACTTATTATGTTCCGGTCGATTCCGCCCTTGACCTGACAGGACTCAGAGTAGTGGGCGTGTGGGAAGGCTTACCTGAGGAAAACCTCGCAATAACCAGAAACGACGTTACCGGCTTTGACATAACCAGAGGGGGGACTCAGCGCCTTACCATTACCAAAAACGGGAGGAGCGCCACCTTTAACGTTGAGGTTATAGTGCCGGATCCTGTCCTTAATGGAAATTGGCTTTACGTTGGTACTATGACCGGCGGAGGCAGATATGAGGTGGAAATGAGGTTCAATAATGGTAATTTTGAGCAGGCAACCGATGGCAAGCCACAATTCAGAGGGACTTATACTGCTGCCGGTGGAAGAATAACAATAACAATGACCGGTCTTCAGTTTGCCGCCCCGGTTGAGGAATATGGAATGGTAGCAAACAGATGGTATTCAAAAAGTGACGTGGAAAGAAACAATAATATTCCCGATGCAGGAAAGCAACTTTTGTTAAATTGGTTTGAACCGGTAACAAGCTCTTATGCTGTAACCGGTAATATCCTTGTTTGGACAGGAAGTGCGGAAGGCGCAAGACCACAAGCATACACAAAAAGATAAAAGGAGTTCGCCGTGCCATCCGTGGCACGGCATTTTTTTTACCGAAGACACAAATTAAAAAGAAGCGATACGATACTCACGCGGTTTGCCTGTTGAGGGGTCGGGGAAAAAGAGGGCGCAGGCGCGCAGGGCGAGAGTGTCCGGCGAAGGCGGCGACGGGTCAGGATACAGCGGGTCGTTTTTGATCGGTAAGCCAATCCAGCAAAGATGACAGCGTATCTGATGACGAAAGCCGCGCCTTATGCACACAGTGAAAACATCGCTGGATTTTCCTATTACTTCCGTGCGGTAAAAACCGCCATTGTCCATCGCAAGTTCGCGGTGTTTTTTTCCGTCGTCAATTACGGGGCGGACAAGTTTTCTGCCGGGGCCAAAGGGACGGAAATAGCTTTCTATAACAAGCGGCTTTTTCGCTGAAAGTTCGCAGATTGAAAAAGGCGGCGGGGGAAAACCGGAAGCGGCTATTGAAGAAACACGCGCTGAATTTAAACAGACGGCGGAATATTCTTTGATAAACTCATCCCTGTCCTGCGCGGCTTTAAGAAATTCATGGGCTTTTAAATTTTTCGCGGCAAGCGCAAGGCCGTGGGTTTCAAAATCAAGGCGGTGCATAAGATCAACAACGTCAGGAAAGATATGCGCGTACCATTCAAGAAGAGTATCCCCTGATTTTTTTGCAAGAGGAACACTGTGCATCTTAGGCGGCTTAAAGATCACGGCATAATCATCCGTTTCTTCCAGAACATAGGGTTCTTTATCCATAATTTCCGCCTGAAGCGTTGAGTTTTTCCATAACGGCATGAAAACGATTCGGAATTGGAGATGAAAAAACACGCTCTTGTGTTTCTCCGATCAAAGTAATCGCGAGGTCTCTTGAATGGAGCATAAGAGTCGCGTCGGGAAAATGTTTATCCGCGCTTCCGTAAACCGGGTCTCCAAGAATTGGATGGCCTAAAAATTTCAAATGAACGCGAAGTTGATGAGTACGTCCTGTACGCGGACGCAGAAACAGGAGCGAATAATTTTGCCAGCTTTTTACAACTTTATAAAAAGTGAGGGCGGTTTTCCCGCGCTCGCAAACGGCAAAACGCTTGCGATCTTTTGGATCTCTTGCGATACAGGTTTCTATGCGGCCGTTTTTTTCTTTCGGGACTCCGCGGACAATTGCGGCATAAGTTTTTTTTACCTTGCGGGATTTAAATTGTTCGCACAGGAAGGCTTGAGTTTCCTCATCCCACGCGGCAATGATGACGCCTGATGTCTCCTTGTCAAGACGGTGTACGATGCCGGGACGCGCGCCTGTTCCCTCTTCGCCGCCAGCCTTTAGTTTCATGTAACACAGGGCGTTCGCAAGAGTACCCTGCCTGTTACCTGCTCCGGGATGAACAACCAGTCCCTGCGGCTTGTTTATCACAATACACCTTTCGTCCTCGTAGATAATTTCAAGGGGGATGTTTTGAGGTACGATATTCTGCACAGGACAATCATCCCATTGCAGTTCAAGACAGTCTCCATGCTTCACGGGCCGGGAAAGTTTTACTTCCTTTCCGCTGATCTTCGCCGTTAAATTCCTTGCCTTGATTTGGGAACGGGAAAGGAGGCGCAAATATTCAGACACGAAACGATCAAGGCGCAGTCCCTGAGGAACTTGCTCTTTTATAATATGAGAGAGTGAGGGCATTATTCAAAGGCGCTATCGGCGGCAGCGCTCTCGTCAATTTCGTTATCATGATTGGCAGGCTCATTCCCGTCTTCGGACGACCCGCCGTTAACATTAAAAGAGCCGGAATGCCTGCTTTCGATCCTGCGCTGTTCATTGCTCCGCCTGATTTTTATGATGATAAAATCGGTAAGAGCAAGAGCCAGAGAAAGTCCGGCCGCCAATAATATTGTCCTTCCGTACTCTTCGCCTGTCATATCTATAGCGCCTGCCGATTTCAACGGCCATGGCGCATAACGCAAGTCATTGAAATTCATGCCGTTAGCGTTATTCCAGCGGATCAAATCGGTGATGAAAGTAACGGCAAACATGGTGAATGGAAACGTACCAAAGGCGATAATATCAAAGCGGCGCAGGTCTCTTGCCCACTGGGGAAGGTCAGTCATGTCAAAAACAATCGGAGCCTGCGTATCTTGCGCCAAAGCTTCAAACTGCGGCATAAAAAGAAGAAAAAATAAAACTGACGCAAAAAATATATTCTTCATCATTCCTTAAAAATCGCGCTGCCTATTCGCAGCAAATTTGAGCCTTCTTCGACGGCAATTTCAAAATCATTTGACATTCCCATGGAAAGGCAGGCCCAGTTTTCTTTTGGAAAACGCTTGCCAAGTTCTTCCCGCGCCCTTACAAGCGTTCTGAAAGAAGCGCGGATTAAGCCCGTATCCTCCGTAAAAGGAGCCATTGTCATAAGACCCGCCGGCAACAGGCGCTCGCACCCGCAGACCAGTTCCGCCGCTTCAAAAAGCCCGTCTAAATTTTCAAACCCGCTCTTTGACATCTCTCCCGTGTGAAGTTCCAAAAAAATCTCAAGCGGTTTATCCCGCCCGGGCGCATGCTTCGCAAGTTCCGTTACAAGCTCCAGCCTGTCTACGGACTGGACGCAGTCAAAAAAAAGAGCCGCCTGCTTCGCCTTGTTCCTCTGTAGAGTTCCTATCAGGTGAAGCCCGGCCTGCGAATGTTCCTTCCTGAATGTTTCCAGTTTGGCGGCGGCTTCCTTCACCCTGCTTTCCCCAAACAGTCGGATACCTGCGCCGAAGGCTTCTTCAATCTTGTCAAGCGGAACGAACTTGGAGACAGCCATCAGGGAAATCTCGCCTCTTTTTCTCCCTGCCAATTCGCAAGCCCTTTCAATCCTCTCTTCAATTCTCGCGATGTTTTGCGCTACCGGCATCTCTTCTATAATCGCATATTCTCAATGGATTTTGCAAGGGATAAAAATCCATCGCAGTCGAGATTTTCAGCCCGCTCATTGCCGGAAAGCGAGTTTTCCGCAAGTATAGAGGCGCAAATATCCGCAGGTGAAGATTTCGCGAAACGGGAAGAGAGAAAACCTGTCAAATTGTTTTTTATTGTCTTACGCCTTGAGGAAAACAAGGAGCGGACGAGTGGGTAAAAGACATCCGGGTACGAGCGCGGCGGGCGGCTTTCAAGGAGAACTCCCATACTGTCCACATTAGGCCGGGGGTAAAAAGACGGCGGGCGTATCAACATTAAAGGTTTTACCCTGTAAGCAGATTGGCACAGCACAGAAAAAGACGAATAGTCGCCCGTTCCGGCGGAGGCGGCCATGCGCAGGGCAACTTCTTTTTGAACGGTAACTACCATGCGCGTAAATACCCGTCCCCTTTCGATTAAATCCGCCAACAGGGAAGCTCCGGCATTGTAGGGCAGATTTCCCAAAAAAAACGGCGAAGGTTCCTGGCCTCTCCATGTTTTCATCACATCGCCTTCGACAAGCGTTAATCTTTTTTCTTCACTGAATATTTTTTTTAATGCGCGGATAAAGCCGGTATCAATTTCAAACGCCCTCACGGAAAAGCCCTTTTCAAGAAGAATGGCCGTCATCGCGCCGAGACCCGGCCCCACTTCCCAGACCTCATCGCCTTCCCGCGCGTCAAGCGCGTCCACTAGAGCCTGCCTTACCGAAGGATTTATCAAAAAATTCTGCCCGAATTTTTTCCTCATCCCCAGACCTTCCCGCTCAAGAAAAGCCCGTAAATCAGAAGCGGAATTATAATTTATCAAATATTCAGGCGTCATGTTATAAAAGGCTCAAGGCGAAGGAGGGATACGCGGCGTTTGTATTCAAGAAATACAATTAATAACGACAACATTACGGAGAGTGTAAAAATAAGGACAGGATTTATTGAAGCAAGGGCGGGTATGTTTCCTGACAGTGAAACGATTTTTTCCATCAGCCTGTATAACAACGACAGCGGCAGATTCAAAAAACCTGAAAGAGAAAAAATATCCAACAGGAGCCAAAGCATCGAGCCTGTCATAAATACCGTAGTAAGCGGAACAAGTACAAGACCGGTAACAATTCCGGCAGGCGCGATTACTCCGAAAACAAAACACGTAACGCCCGCCGTCGCGAGAAAGGCCCCGGCGGAAGCGGAAAGAGGCTGTATGATAAAATTGGGAACTTTTCCCGAGACAAGAGAATAAAGCGGCTGTCCGATTATAAAAATACCCGCGAGAGCAAGATAGGAAAGAACAAATGAAATGGAGTTTCCCGCCTGGGGAGTCGCCGTGATCTGAATTAAAAATGAAAGCGCTAAAATTGACTGAGGCTTTTTGGGCAGAGCGCCTAGTATTGCGATTACTGTCAAAATATACATCAGAGCCGCGCGGTTAAGGCTCGGCATGGGGCCGACAAGAAAACAATACAGAATGATAATGGCGGCTCCTGTTACGGCCGACAGTTTCAGGCCAAGCGGCTTTCTTAAAAGGAAGGCGATTAAACCGGCAAGGACGGCAAGGTGCATTCCCGACAGAGCCAGTATGTAAGAACAGCCTGAGTCCCTGTACATGGCGGCAAGATCCGTGTCGAGGTTGTCCTTTATTCCGACAAGCAGGGCAAGCGCAAGGCCTCCCCATGTTTTTCCGTCAAAGCGTTTAATTAAATTAAGACGGACAGAAGTTCTCATGCGTTCTACAGGAGACGCGCGTTTTACAATGTGCAGGGATTCCGCGCTGAAAGTATAGCCGCTGTCGTTTGAACGAATTTTTCCTTCCGCAAAAACAACAGTTCCCCTTCCTGACTGCCTCAGTTTTTGCGCGCTCTGCTGTGAAAAGAAGACAGTAATTTCGCCGCTTGAATCTACGCGAAGAGAGCCTTCGCCGGCGCTCCTTCGCAGGGAAAGAGAGGCAAGCGCCCTGCCGCCTGAAATAATTCTCGGGTCTTCAAGAAGGATGCCTTCAATGGCGGAAACTTTGTCCGGCGGTATACCGAAACTGACAGCAGCGCGCCCGGCAACAGACGCGCAAAGCCCAAAAAAGAGGCCTGCCGCCAGCGCGGTCATACAGCAGGATCTAATTCGCATAACGCGCTCCTGCCTGAGGGAGGCAAGAACCCTGAAAAAACAGAGCGCAAAAACCGACATGACTATTATGGCAACTGCCGCGCTAAAAGCAAGAGAAGATAAAAAATAAAAACCTGCCGCTGTCCCCAGGGCGGCGCACAAGAGCCCAGTAATACGATGCTCTACCATTTCAGGCGCTCTATAGCCTCCTCTGCCGCAGCTATAATGTTTTCGGGGTAGGGTAAATTTCTGACAGACAGTAAATTATCAAAAGCGGCGTTATCACCGATAAGGCCGAGAGCTTGAACAATCGCCAGGGTTATTTCCGCGTCAAATACGTCTGAATTTTCCATTCTGTCGTTTATAAGGCCGAGTTGAAGACCCAGTATCAGGGCGGCCTGCGAATTCCCGACGGATCCAAGAAACGCAATCGCTTCGACAAAGCGCTCCCTGGCGGCGGAGCCATTTAGAAAATCAGCTTGCACGCGGTAATAGTGCCTGACAGCGGAAGCGTTCGCGCGCGTCCACCTGAAGCCGGTAAGGGACAAAACAGACGCGTAACGCAGCGCGGTTATATCAATATTATCATCGTCCGAGCGAAGCGTCAGCTCAAGGGCAAGTTCGGCAAGCTGTCCCCGTTCCCATAAACTCAGGCGTTCGCTGTTGACGCCGGCTTTGAAGGCGGCGAACTTTTCCTCAGGAGGGTTGTTCTCTATAACGCCCGACAAAAATTGATACAGGTTGCCGTGTATTAATTCAAGCGCGCCGTAGGCTTCGGAAGAGATCACTTCGGGATAACCGGCGCATATACTCGCGAAAAGAGCGGGATATGAGGAACTGTCGCTTAGTTCCATAATAGCCGCGATACACGCCGAGATCATCGAATAATCGACGCTCCTTCCTGAACGGAATATCATATTCCTTTCCATAAGGTAATTATTGATGTTTCTCGTGATTGCCTGATTGCCCTTTCCAAGAACTCCCATCGCGATAAGAATTTCGGCTCCCTCCCTGTCATCAGGATACTCCGAGAAGAGCTTCCACAGAAGACCAACGCTTTCACTCCTGCCGGAATTAACAAGGCCGCTTAAGGAAATATTAATAATACTGTTAAAATACGAAAGCTCGCCCGACGCGTAATTATCAAGCGCAAACCTTATGGCATATTCATAAAATTCTCCGATATACTCATTCATCATTCTGTCGTCTTTTGCGCTGCGCAGAACTTCGGCTTTTGTTAAAAGATCGGATATTGAAAATTTTTGAATATAAGACTGCAAAACAGATGAATCACAAAAAACCGGCGGAGATAAAAAAACAAACAGGATAAGAATACTTAATCCTTTATTCATTATAGCACCTCTTCAAATTTTGGGGACGATTCGGCTGTTTCAGCCCTGGCGGTATCCGGTTCCTCCTCCAGTACGCGGAACGGCAGTTCATCCTCGTCTTCTTCAGGCAGAAGATCAAAAACCTGACACAGAAGATGATTGCGAGTTCCAACAGGAAGAGGGTCTGCCTCCATGTGAACAAGGGAATTGTCCGTCTCCTGGTTGTAATCAACAGAACGAACCGTACCCGGTATACAAATTGGAATCCTGTCCAGGGAAAACTGAACCTTAAGGCGCAGGCCGACCGTAGCCTGCCCGTTTACCCTGAAAGCGCAGCCGGCATCGGAAATATCCTCCAGCATTGCCCTAAGACCGGCATATCTTTCCAGACTGTGCGGATTATCCATTTCCTTGAGAAGATACAAAAAAGCCGCCTTGTGGAATTTAACGCGAAGAGACTTGCGTTTCTGGGTTCTGAAAAGCGAATCGTTATGCTCGACTTTTAGCGAGGAAATGCCCTTGGAAAAAACCTCGTCAATGACCTCAGTATCAAAAACATACCCGGCATCGTCTTCACGCCAGAAATAAACTGAAATTTTAAGGCCGTCCCATTGCATATTCGACGATAATTTTGGATTCAAAGGCCGCGAAATGGTAAAATAATTGCTGAAATTCTTGACAAGTTCGGATCTATAAACGCCCGTCCCGGCCACCAACACGCGCAAAGGCTGCCCTTCGCTTATTTGCTTGGAATTTGTGATGCGGGTTTTACTATCAGCCGCTTCTATTCCCAATCTTTTGTTATAATCAAAAAGCCTTGAAAGAAAAAGCTGCGTTGAAGGGTCATTGTATTCACCGGACATCCGAATCGAGTTAGTTACCGAACGAATGATAGTTTCAAGCTGTTTTTGCGACTTGAATATGGATACCGGGTCCGTAATTTTACACTCCGAGGCAAGCTGCCTTAGCTGCTCCAAATCCTTAATTGTAAAGCCCGCGTCTTTTCCCTTTGAAAAAAATTGAATCCGGTTTCCCGAGCCTTCCTTTTTTTTCCGGGTAAAAAAGTACCCGCAGGTAAGAAGAACAGCTGCAAAAAAGAAAAAAGGTATCAATTTTACACCCCGTTAAAATTATGAATAATTCCCAAATATAAATTATAATACATAAAGACGATTCATGAAAGAGGAAGGAGAAATGAGCCGGTTTATAGAAGCGATTATCCTGTACATTGTCCTGTTTTTTTCAGGGACGGCAGGCTCCATTTTAAGCGGAGCGCAGAAAGCGGATTTTTCTATAGCGGCGCAAATAACCGGGATTTTACTGCACAGTATCCCTTCGCTTGCCCTGATCTGGTATCTGATACTCAAAGCCAGAAGGATCGAAGACTGGATTATAAGGCCCGGGAGAAAGGATATTCTTTCATGCGTTATCACATTGCCGTGCCTATTGCTAATTGGCATAACTACCTCTTTTGTCTCTATATATATCGGAGGATCTCAGGCGCAGGTTTCGCTTAATTTGCCATCCAGCGTCATTGGATGGATAATCCTGTGCATTTCCTGCATCTGCGCCGCGTATCTTGAGGAAAGCTACTTCCGCTACTATTTGCTAACCAGAAATGACGAGTTAAATTTAACCCCTTCTTCGGCGCTTGTATTATCTACAGCGCTGTTTTCAATATGCCATATCTACGAAGGCCCGTGGGGGTTTCTGAACGCCGCTTTATCCGGCGTGTTTCTTTGCTTTATTTTCCTGCGGTATTATTCGCTTCACGGGACAGCCGTCGCTCATGGTTTATACAATATTTTGGCATATGTTATCAACGCGGTTATGATTGGTAAAAATTATAATTGAAAGGTTATCCCAAGCCAGGGACGGAAAAAACCTCCCGGATTCTCTGATAACAGATGAGAGTAATCAAGACCGCCTTCCAGCTGCATCTTATTCGTAAAACGCAAAATAAAGGAAACATCCATTCTAAAACTTACCTGATCAATCCAGTCAGGAAGAATTCCAAAATCCACGCCCGCTCTAAAGCTTAAAGCGGCTCTCTGGCCGGGAAACCATTTTCTGACAAGCAGATTAAATCCCACCATCAGAGTAACACTGTCATATATATATTCAGTATATTCGAAACCACCCATAGTACTCATTCCGTAATAATCAATATAATCTGTATAATAAATTAACGCCGACAATTCCGGCCCTATGTAGACACCGGCCGGAATGTAGAAGAGTAAGTTTGCCCTGGCAACAAGGCCAAGAACAGATATTCCGCCATTAATATTTTCTCCATAAACAAGAAACGACGGCATAAAGGCCAGTCCAAAATTGATCTCAACAGGTTTCAACGGTTTAATCTGGCCAACAGATTCCTCTTTGCCTGTGTGTGTTTCCCCTAAAGGCCCAGTTTCAGTCAATAAAGATACGCCGTCGATACTCGCTTCCAGACCGCCCGGGTTTCTGATAACGATTTCGTATTCGCCCGGAATAAATTTATCGCTTTCAACAAAAGCAATAATAGTGCCGCCATCACCATCGCTAAAATCAAGCGTTTCGGCGGCAACCTGCGTACCATCCTCGCGGCGAATGAATATTTCCGCTTCCGGGTCAAGGTTATCTCCTGTTATATAAAGCAGAATACCCTCCCCGTCTGCGCCCGTTATGTATTCAGGTAAAACGGCTAAAGGCTGAGGTTTTAACGCAGGAAGAACATCAATGTATTTCCATTCGGAAGCGGCGCCCGGCCGGTTTAAAATATCGTAGGGTATTACGCGAAAACGGTAACTGCCGGGCTGCAGGGAAATATCAATATAAAGCTCCGTTGTAAATTCCCGGTGATAATTCCGGTAAGTTCCGCCGCTGCCGTTTTCAATTACAACTTCGTAGCGCAGGGCGTATTCGCCGCCGCTCCAGGCAAGCCGTTGAACCAGGCGCTGTCCGCCGGTGTCTATGTAGTAACCCGAGTTCTGCGCGGAAACAGAAAACAAGCCGAAAAAGAGAAACACCGCCAAAAAGAAGCCTAACAGCCGGTTGTTAGTTGCCATAAAGAGTCCCCGTATCTTCTATCTGCACAGGAAGCGGTAACTGGAAATCCACAACGAAAACGCCCTCACCCGCACGTCCTCTCTGTTCAACCACGCTGCCCCTCATGTTCACAGCTTCGACCTGCCATACAAACGTACCTCTGTCAAGCTGCGAAAGATCTGTAAAGGTATACCCAACCCGGCTATTTGTTGATCTTTCAATCTGCCGCCGCCCCGAAGGCGTCTGCTGGTAAAGGGTAAAGATATACGCGTTGGCTCCCTGCACAGCAGCCCATCTGAAGTTTATGTTTCTGTTTGACTTAAAATAATCATAACCTAAAACCGCATTCCTTTCCGGCGACATATTTCCGGGGGCAGGCAGAAGGGGAACAGGCTGCACAACAAGGCGGCGCGGTCTCGACGCGCTTACAGTAACGCCGTCCGCAGTTTGTACTTCCACAGTCCAGTACCATGTCCCCTCTCCGAGACGGTCCACGCGGACAGTACGTCCCGGATTCTGTACCGTTACAGCAGGCCGGCCCTGTAAAGGATTGGGATTTGAGGAAATGATAAATCTTGAACTTGTTATAGCCGCCTCAGTATCCCATTGGAAGATCGTCTGAGAGCGTAGGGCCGTAAGTCCCGGAATACCCGCTCCATCTGCCGGAGATACAAGGTTAACAGGAGGCGCGGCTGAACCTGAGGCATCTTGCTGCGTAACAGCAGGCGCAAGTCCATCGGAGGACAAGGACTCAAGCCACTGCGCCCAGGATGTTTCTTCCGCAACAGCGCCGGTTTTTTCTATACGGAAGAAAGACGGCCTTGAAAAAGCGGCTTTACCTTCGTAAATGGGCGGGAAAACCGGCATTACGCGCCAGTACCACAATCCCTCTTCAAGGCCGGATACGCTAAAAAAAGCGGCGGAACTGTCAGCGCGAAGCCTTACACGCGCGAAATCCTGAACATTGCTTACTTCAATTATATAAGAAACAGCTTCTTCCACTCCCGCCCACTGGAAATTAATGACAGGTAACTCGTCACGATAATTGAACAGGCTGTTCAAAGCGGGACTTTTAAGCTCAAGCGAGCCGTCCGCAATTGTAAGGTTCCCTGAGGCCAAAACCGTATCATCAAAGGAAAGCCGCCAGAACCAGAGGCCTGAATCAAGAAGAACCTGCGCCTGATTATTGAGGTTTTCTACAATGCGGAAAACCTGACTGAAATTTCTGTCCATGCCGATGACAAGGCGCAGAACCTGCGAAGGATCGAGATTTATCCTGTTCCATGAAAAATTGACGGCAAAAGGCCCGGCTGTATCTTTCAGATAACGCACGCTGGGGGAAGGAGAAGTAACAACAGCCATTCTTTGCGGCAGCTCATTCCCGGCCGCATCCATAACGACCGCCATGCCCGAAGAAATTTCCCTTCCCGCCCCTTCTGTGATAAATCGCGCGCTGCCCCGGTTGACCTGAACAGACGCACGGCCGTCAGCGCCGGATTCGGCGCTTATAACTGTTCCCGGCGCTGTCTGCACCTGCTTTCCGTTAATATCAATGACAACGCCTCCTGCGTTTCCCGCAATAAGAGAGAGGTTTCCTCCGCGCAGGTCTATCTGCAGGCTTTCGCCGTCGGCGGCGCGCATTATTCTAACCATAGTATTTTCATCAAGGTCGATTTTGTTTACTTCTATATTCAGCGCCGCAGCGGAAAGATCCGCGATGCGGATTATGTCTCCAATATACACGGGCGATTCGTTTGAAAGCCTGTCCCATAAAAATCTGTCCGAATGACGCCGTTGGACAGTATTTTTCTTTACGACAACGGTTCCGACAGGCTCTACATTCTGTAAATTGATGGTGTGCATAAGATCAAGCCAGAAAAGATTAATAAAAAAAGCGGCAATCAAGAGGAACAGTACAATTATAAAGAGATCAAGAATTCGGAAATTGTTTTTGATTAACATACGCGCCTTGCCGCTCATTTCTGTAACCGTTAACCCTTGCTCTATTCTTCGCCGATTTTATATTTTTTTTCATCGGCGTTAACATCAACTTTTTCCAAATCAGGAGGCATAATGCCAAGAAGATCGCGCACCTCTTCCATAGTCTGCGGCCCCTTGGGCTCTCCCATGAAATTGACAACCGCGAATATCCGCACGGGTTTTTCCTTTCCCTTGACAGTTACAGAGGGCATCTCCTCAGTGATGAATTTATCCCCGACAAGAGTCCAGGTATCTTCGGAGATAAGAATATCCGCGCCAAGCGGTTTTGTGAGCGCTTCAATGCGGGACGCGAGATTTACAGGATCGCCTATAACCGTATATTCCATGCGCATATTGCTGCCAAGCTGCCCTGCGGTAACAATGCCGGTATTAATGCCGCAGCCGATGCGGATTGAAGGATTGGACAGGTCCCCGGCTTTGCGATCCTTGTTCATAAAGAAAAGCTCCTTGCGCATCATTAAAGCGGCCTTGACACAGTTGAAAGCGTCCTTGCGGGGGCTTCCGGCCGTGTAGGCGGTTCCCCAGTGAGCCATAACCGCGTCTCCGATAAACTTGTCAACTACGCCGTTTGTTTTTTCAACACAGTCAATCATCTGCGTAAAATATTCATTAAGCCATTGAACGATTTTATCGGAAGCTTCATCGCCGAAAGCTTTTGTGAAATTTTCCGATTTTGCGGTAAATTCGCGTATGTCGGAAAAAAAGACGGTTCCGTGTCTCGGGAAACCGCCGGGTTTAATTTCGCCGCGCATGGCTTTTACCGCGATTTCTTTATTCGTGAACCTGCCGAAAATTTGCAGGGCCGAACACATCTTGTGGAAACTGGAAGTAAGAACTCCGATTTCATCGTTACTTTTGGAGCTAAGTTCTATCTCAAAAACGCCGCTTTCGATTTGCTTCGCCGCCTGAGCCAGTGATTTAAGCGGAATGGAAATTGTCTTTGAGAAGAACCAGATGAAAATGATCGAGATGCTTAATACGGCGATTGAAAGGTAGATATTACGCCTTATAGTCGCGGCAATCGCTTCAAATATTTTGTCGTATTCAATACTGGTTATTACTGTTACGCCCGCGATATCAAGCTTTTGAAAAGCAATATACTGGCGGGTTATTCTTCCTTCGCCCCGGTTATTAACGCTTTCGGTTCTCTGTGAAACGCCTGATTCTTTTCCAAAGATGCGCAGAAACTGGCTTTTAATACTTTCCAGAATATCGGAAAGAATGTCCGTGCTAACAGGGCCGTCAGAGGCTAAGAGGACGCCGAAATCTTCTGTCACAAGCTGCTGCCTGCTCTTCTGTGTGCTTTCAAGAATCGAGCGGACAAAAGCCATGTTCTTGATATTCGTTCCCTCCCTGACAAGGGAAAAATCCGGGTGAGCAAGAATATCGCCTTCGCTGTTTATCATGTAGGACTGATTTATCTCGGAGCCGAAATTGTTATTCGTGTTCTCGGAAGAAAACAGGACGCATCCCGCTCCGCCGCCCTGCCAGGGGAAAAACAGGGCAAGAATCGATCTCGCGAAATGGGGAGCCGCGTTTCGAAGCGCCGTTTCCCCGCGCACTGCTCTGCCCAGCGTCTCTCTTTGACTGTTGAAATAAGAACCGGCAAGCTCAATCTCCCGTGTAGAAAAAAACCGGCTGTTAGGCAGTATCTGTTCGTCTTTTCCCGGAATGATGAAAAAGACGGCGGCAATCTGCGGATTTTCTGTAAAAAAGAAATCGGTCGTTTCGCGAATAATGGCCGTCTGCTGTCCCATAACGGCAATTGTTTGAATAAGTATCCTTGAGGCGGAATGTACATTTTTCAGTGTAGTTTCCGCCTCCGTTGACGACAGGCGGTTCATTTCCATGTTACTCAATTCAGCCGAAGCCCGCAGATTCTGTTGAACCAGCCAGGAAATAAGGGCGGTAACGGAGCCGAGTGAAATAATAACAATAAACGAAATAATAATTATTAATTTGGCGCCAATCGAGAATCGTATCTTCTCAATTGTACGCTGTTTGTTTTTCGCGCTCATTGCTGCATTATGGCGAATTTTATTATCTTGGGATAGAGGGTTAAGTTATTTTGATAAGGAAGTTTGCATACTTCGTTTGTTTTCAGAAACTGAAGTTTCAGGATAACTCTATTTATTAAAATCTGACTCCGGCGGCAGCTCCAACAGCCGCAATGTACGGAAATCCCGCGCGTATTGACGGCTCCACAAACCACCTGTTTAAAAACAGAAAACGCCAGCCAAAACAAAAGCCCGCGGAAATCATGCCTACTTCGGCGGGGATAGCGGCAGCTTCCATAGAGTTATAGAAAGTGGGGCCGCCCATAAACTGGACAAACGGGCCCTGATACGCCTGGGAGCCCTGTAAATAAAAACGGACAATGAAATTTAATTCAAATACATTTACATTATCCGTACTAACATACCACATGGCCTTAATTCCTATAGAGGAACCGGAACCGTATCCAAGAGACAGACCGCCGCCAAAAGTTAGCCCTGAAGAGCCGTAAAAAGTTCCGTCGCCGTTCACGCTGATCCAAAAATCATCTTTTTTCTCTGACTCGGTCTGCGCAAAAACCGCCGTAGTTAACGCGAAAAGCAGAAAAAGAATCAGGGGTCTTCTCGTCATGCTGGAATTATATGCCATTTAATAATTTTAGGGAATATAGAACTGTTGATCCGGATAAATCAGATCCGGATTTAGAATGTTATTAGCTTCCGCGATTTTTATCCAAAGCATAACGTCTCCGTAAACCTGCCCTGCTATTCTTGTCAGCGTGTCTCCAGGACGGACGATGTAATACCGGCCCCCGGTTCTCAGTTTAACAGGATCGGGGATAAGGGTAAACACAGGTTCGGGTATTTCAATTTCGGGAGCCAGAGGATCGATTGTTTTTTCTATTGTAAAAGAAGAGACGGCCGACCACGCGGCTTCTCCCTCATACAAAAGAAAGACAGGTTTCACGCGCCAGTGCCATGTTCCCTGCCCCAGCTCCTGAATAATTAACGAAGAAGACGCAGATTGCTTTAATTTGGAATTAGCAAAATTGGAAGACTGACTGATTTCGACAGTGTAATAAACAGCCTCCCGCCTCTGCGACCATTGAAAACGAAGAAGAGGCGGATTGTCTCCCCGGTAGCGGATAACGCTGTCCGGCACAGGGCTTATCAATAAAAGAGAAGAACCGTCGGCTACGGTAAGACGGCCGGAGCTTAAAATATCTTTTCCGTACATAAGCCTCCAGTACCATTGCCCCGCATCAAAAGAAACCCGCGCGGAATTGTCAAGTCCGTCCAGCAGCAGATAATCCCGCGTAAAGGTCGGGTTGGAAGCCGCATGTAGGCTTAAGCTTTCGCCGGAAGACAGATTAATGCTTCTCCACGAAAAATTGACGGTAACATTTTCCTGCCCTGTTTTAAGGTATCGCGCATTGGGAGCCGGACGCGTAACAACCGCCGCGGGTATTAAACGTTCGGCCCCTTTATTATCAAGGGAAATCATTGTCCCTTCCGTGAATTCGCGGGTTTGTCTCTCTTCAACGAAACGCGCAGTTCTTTCGCCGGTTTCGCGGGTTTGCCTCTCTTCAACGAGACGCGCAGTTCCTCCGCCGGTTTCGCGGCTTCGCCTCTCTTCAATGAAACGCGCGGCCCCTTCGTTCACCTGCAATGATATGCCTTCATCTCCAACCGAGGCGTTAAGAACCGTTCCGGGACTTATCTGTACCATGCGGCCCATAAGGTTGAGTATTATTCCTGATTCTGAGTCCGTACCGGAAGAAACGCTTAAATTTCCTTCCCTCAGCTCAACATGTAAAGGGCCCCTTCCGCCCGCTGAATAATGTATGCGAATTAAAGTATTTTCGTCTAAAAAAATTCCTGTATCTCCTATACTTATTCCCGCCGAGGATAGTTCCGCCGCGCGGATCAAATCCCCCGAATATACAGGAGAGTCTACGAAAATTCTGTCCCACAGCACACGGTCTTCATGGCGGCGCTGAACGATATTGCTTCGCAGAACAATCAACCCCGCCGGTTCCTCATCGCGGGAATCGATTGTCCGCATAAGATCCTGCTGGAACAAAAACAGGCCAACTGCCGCCGAAAAAAGAAAAAAAACAAGCACAAATAAATCTATTACTCTCAACTGGCTTTTTACGGAAGGCGCATTCGCGTTTTCGCTCATCTTTGGAACCTCTTCATTTCCTGCCGGTAAATCTGTATTTTCTCTGAGCGGAAGAAGCGTCCAATATTAAATTTTCAGGCTCCTTTATTCCGAGTATCCTGCGCAGCCTTACAAGGGATCTCGGCCCTTTATTTTCTCTTGCGAAATTGATAACGGCGAATACCCGCGCTCTCTTTTGTTTTCCCTTGATTTTTGCGGAAGGCATTTCTTCCGTGATAAATTTTTTCTTTACAAGGCGCCATGTATTTTCCCCGATAAGAATATCCGTACCAAAGAGCTTGTTAAGGGATTCCAGCCTTGACGCCAGATTGACAGGGTCGCCTATTACAGTATATTCCATACGCAGATCGGAGCCAATCTGCCCCGCCGTAACCATGCCGGAATTTATTCCGATACCGATACGGATGGGCGGACAGGCCGGATCGTCTTTTCTTCTGCCCCTGTTCATAACATGGAGAGCCCTGCGCATCATGAGAGCGGACGAAATGCAGTTATACGCGTCCCTCCTTGCGCTGCCCGAAGTGTAAGCAGTTCCCCAGTGGGCCATTACCGCGTCTCCGACAAATTTGTCTACAACGCCGCCTGTCCTTTCAACGCATTCAACCATCTTTGTTAAATATTCGTTTAACCATTGAACGATACGATCGGAGCCTTCATCCCCGAAGGTCTTCGTAAAATTTTCGGAGATTGAAGTAAAATCGCGTATGTCGGAAAAAAAGATCGTCGCTTTTTTCGGGAAACCGCCGGTTTTTATTTCGCCGCGCATGGCGCGTACCGCTATATCGCGGTTTGTAAACCTGCCGAAAACACCGAGTGCTTTGCTCATTCTCTGGAAACTGTCCGTTAAAACGCCGATTTCATCCTGTGATTTTTCCGGTAATGTTACTTCAAAGGAGCCTTCTTCTATATTATGCGCGGCGGCGGCGAGCGTTTTCAGGGGGATGGAAATGCTTTTTGAGAAGAACCAGATTAAAATTATGGAAATGCTCAATACAGTAATCGTCAGGTAGATATTCCGCCGCGTAGTCGCGGTTAATCCTTCGAAAGCTTTGTAGTATTCGACGTTTGTTACAACAACGGCTCCTGCCATGTCAAGTTTTGTAAACGCTCCGAAATAGCGGACGCCGTCTTCGCCCGTGTACAGGGTCTGTGCGCGAATCTCGCTGCTGTTCCTGATATACCGCATAAAATCAGTATCAGCGACATTGGCCGCCGAGCGCACCATGTTAAAATCGCCGTGAATCAAAATATCGCCCCAGTCGTTTACAAGGTAGGACTGATTTACCCCGTAACCGAAAGAATCGTTAAGCTCTGAGGGAGAGAACAGTACTCCAGCGCCGCCGTACTGCCAGGGAAAAAACAGCGCGATAAGAGGATACGCAAAATGAGGCGCGGCGTTCAAAAGAGTTGTATCGCCGGAAGCGGCGCGGCGTAAGTCCGTTACATGAGCGTCCCGGTACGATTGTGAAAGATAAGAATCTAGTTTTCCTGTCTCAAAGAAATTCTCATTTATCAATAGTTCCGCGTGATCGCCTGCCGTAAAAAAAATACAGGCGGCGTTCGGATTTCGCTCAAAGAAAAAATCCGACATTTCCCGCGAAAGGGCTGTCTCTGTTCCCACAGAGGTAATCGTCATTAAAAGTATCAATGAATTTGAGTGAATGTTATCTAGCGTGGACTGCGCCGCCATTGCCATGCGCCTGTTTGTCTCAAAGTTATTATCTTCCGCCATAATCCGCAGATCGGCGCGGACAAGCCATGACACAAGAACAATTATGGAACCAAGAGAGATAAGTACAATAAAAGTGATAATTGTTATTAGTTTCGCGCCGATAGAAAATCTGATTTTAGTCAAACCGGAATCATTTTCCCGTCCCATATCCACCCTCACCAATGATTATGTCATTTTAACATAAAAAAATTGTCTTTGGAAGGGGAATATGTATACTATCGCGCCTTTTCCCTAAAAACCGCTTAACTGACGATATGCCATCTCGGCAAGGCCGAAATTGGCGTTTTTGGTAAAGTCCTTGGCGTATTCGTCGTAGAGCATATCTTCGTATATCTTTCCAGCAAAACCCTCTTCAATAAGGCCGGATTTTTGAACGGTGTTTCTCATGCCGGTTAATATATTTTTTACTAAGAAAGTTTCAAGTTCAAGGCAAAGCTGGTAGAGCTTGTCGTCTTTATCAATCTGCGTTTTTGCGGAAGAAGTTCTCTTTGTTTCCGCGCCTGAATCCTCATACAATTTTTCGTACGATAAACGGGATCTTTCAAGAAGCTGCTCGAAGCTGGGAGCGTTTATGGACGCGGCCGGAGAGGAAAGGCGGTAATCGTCCGTATTAATTAACCCGACGCTTGATATATTCATCTATATTACCTCTTTAAAGTGGTTGCGGTTCCAAGCATACTGTCGGTTGTCTGAATTGTGCGGGAATTAAATTCATACGCGCGCTGGGCGACGATAAGGTTGACCATTTCCTGAACGACAGCGACATTCGACATTTCAAGGAATTTGTGCAGAAGAGTGCCCATGCCTTCATAGCCCGGTACTCCCGGAATTGCGTCTCCCGAAGCCTGCGTGGTCTTGAACAGATTTTCTCCTATCGCGGTAAGACCGACAGGATTGGGAAAACGGTACAGTTCTATTCTGCCCACATCAACTTCTACAGTAGCGTCTCCCTGCGGGACTTCTACGCTTACCAAGCCTTGTTTGGTAATTTTTATTGAGTCGGGCAGGAAAAGTTCCGGCATGACTATATCGGGAAGGAGCCAGTAACCGTTGCTGTCAACCATGCGCCCTGTATCGTCAACCTTGAAGTTTCCGTTACGCGTATATGCCCAGGAGCCGTCGTACATTTGAACCCTGAAAAAACCTTCGCCGGTGATAGCGATATCTGTCGCCACATCGGTCTGCTGCAAAGACCCTTGAGTAAAAACGCGCTGGGTATCGGCAAGTTTGACGCCGTGTCCCATCTGAATGCCCACCGGAACCACAGTCTCTTCCGTCGCGGGAGTACCGGCCGTTCTTATGGTCTGGTAGATAAGGTCCTCAAAATCGGCCCTTTGTTTTTTATAACCGTGCGTATTAACATTCGCCAGGTTATTTGCTATAACATCCGTATTCGCCTGCTGCCCGATCATCCCTGACGCGCCTGTCCATAAACTTCTGACCATAATTTACTCCATTTTCAGCCGCGTAAGCGGCGATGTTAATAAAAGACTCCGCAAAGCGGAGCCTGAATTTCCTTTTTATCCGAACTTGGCGACTTGATTGATTAAAGTGCCGAGTGTCGATTCTTCGCTTTGAATCACTTTCTGATTTGCCTCGTAAGCGCGGTTTACTTCGATCATGTTAACCATTTCCACAATGGGATCGACGTTTGACGATTCAATAAACCCCTGTATGACTTTTGGCCGCGCGCCTTCTTCCATTATCATGGCGGGGCCAGAGTACTTTCCGTCCCTTTCATTGCCTTCGCGATAAAGGCTCGAACCCTGTTTTTCCAGAAAACGTTCGTTCTGAAACTCGACAATTTTCAAGGTATCAAGGAGGATTCTGTCTTCCCAAAGATTGGATTCCCTGCCCGCAAACACTTCCGGGTCGTCGGGATAGGCGGCGTTGATCCACACCCTGCCCTCGGCGTC
>JGI24698J34947_10000294_pt1 | contig 21683 bp, 19 predicted proteins | sample TergutMp193P3_FD_34947 | JGI IMG/M metagenome (IMG submission 34947) | reverse complement strand
GCCGCCGACCCTGGTAGTCGCAACGTTAAGGGGGTCGCCGCCGGCGGGGTTGGGTAAGGCAACGACGTTCAGTGTCTGACCGCTCAACTGGCCATCAAACTCCCTGGCGCCGCCGCTCTCTTTAAATTTTATAATGCCGCTTTCCAGAAGCTCGATCCTTCCGCTTGAGGCTTTCTCGCCGCCAACCGTAATTAAATAGTAGTCGTTCTGCCGGGGTTCCGTGGCCCGGGCCCTCGCCTCAATGGGGACAGCGTCAAAGGTGATGAGGACTTCCTGTCCGTTGAATGTCCCTTTGTAAACAACGGGATCAGTCTCGCCGTCTTCCGGGGTGATGGTGGAGGTTCCATTTTTGCAGCCGATTGTCAATCCAAATACGAGTAGCACAATAGTCAACAGCAAACCGAAAAATTTAATTCCTTTCATAATTAATCTCCTTGTACATTTGTTCAAGAAAATAAAAAAAGCGACAGAAATCAATCTTTATGATCAAGTATACATATATCTTACTTTATTCTTAATAAACTGTCAATTGGTGATAGAAAACTTTCTTTTAGAAAGTTTTATAAAAATCAAATGGCAATCATTAATAATTATTAAGCAGTGGTATTGAATGGCAAATATTCGGGAACTTCTGGCGCTAAACATGAAAATATACCGCCAAAAACTCGGTATTTCACAGGAAGAACTAGCCGAACGGGCAAATATTTCCACCAATTTCGTCGGGATAATTGAACAAAAACGGAAGTTTCCGGCCCCGGAAACCCTGGATCGGATAGCGTCCGCCCTGGAAATAGAGACTTTTGAGCTTTTTGCGACTCCCGCTTCCCCTCAAGCCGAACTAAGGAAACTCCACAGCGAAATTCTGGCTGACCTGGATCGGGCCATTACCGAAGCCGTGGATAAAGCCATAAAAGAAAAATGCTATAGCGATAAGCCTAACGGGCCATTACCAAAGCCGTGGATAAAGCCATAAAAGAAAAATGCTATAGCGATAAGCCTAACGGGCCATTACCAAAGCCGTGGATAAAGCCGTAAAGGAAAAATGCTATAACGATAAGCCTATATAAGCCGCAATTTCCTATTGACATAATATGCCTGGGTGTATATGCTTTGTATATAGACCGACGGTCGGTCTATATACTATAAATGGGCGCTTATGGCCCAAAAGGAATAAAGCCATGAAAATAGAAAAGTACCGCCACCCATTCATTTACTTTGGGGTTTCGCTTCTGGGATCCGCCGCATTTTTTTTTACCGCTGCCGGCATTTCCCACTCTACATTGATGGAAAATCAGGGGTGGGCCATATTCGGCAGCGCCATGGGGCTTTTTGGCCTTCTCGTTCCAATGGTCACGGCCCTTGTGCTGATCCTCCCGGACAAGGACATGCGGGAGGAATTGATATCCGCCTGTTTTAGCTTCAAGGGCATAAGCTGGAAATGGTGGGCCTATACGTTCCTTTTTCCGTTCTCGGTGATGCTGCTGGCGCAGGCAATTTCACTGCTGCTCGGGCGCAGTACCGAACAATTCAGGCTGGCGGAGAACTTTTCCTTCAGCGCGGGAATCTTCCCGGTCTGGTTTCTGTTTCTTATTGTCCCGGTAATCGAGGAACTCGGCTGGCGTACTTACGGCTCCAATTGTATCAGGCGTAGTTTCAATCTTTTTATTACCTGTTTCATCTTCGGCATAATCTGGATGATCTGGCATATGCCCCTCTCGTTTATCAAAGACTACTACCATGAGAACCTCGTCGAAACCGGCTTCCTCTATTCGATCAACTACAATGTAAGCCTCATCCCCTACCTCATCCTGGACAACTGGTGTTTCTACAAAACCAGGCGCAATCTCTTTATACAATTCGCCACGCATATGACATTTAACTTTTCCATGGAAATTTTCCGCACCCATCCCGACAGCAAGGTGATTCACACGGTATTGTTATTAATAATCAGCACTGTCATTGTAATCAGGGAACGCAAGTTCTTCTTTGACAAAGCTTTTGAGGAGGAAATTACTTGACGCAGGACACGCCAAAGCCGTCCGCAAGGAACTTCAACCTGGTGGTATTGGGGCAGATAATCTCCGTCTTTGGGGCGGCTCTCTTGCGCTTCGCCCTTTCCCTTCACGTTTTGGCGATAACAGGCAGCGAGGTGATGTTCGCCTCGTTGTTTGCACTCTCAAGCATACCTCTGCTGCTTGCTCCCCTGGGCGGGGCAATCGCGGACAGGTTTAACCGAAGGGATCTAATGGTCATTTTTGATTTTACCAGCAGCGCGATTATTTTCTCACTTTTGCTGTTACTACCAGTTGCGCGCAATTCAATTGTCCCAATTGGTATTGTAATGGTTTTATTGTCGATCATCAGCGCTTTATATACCCCCGCTGTTACAGCCAGCATACCTTTACTGGTTGACGAGAAAAAACTCGAAGGCGCGAACGGTATCGTGCAGGCGGTACAGGCATTGTCCGGGGCGGCCGCTCCCGTTCTGGGCGGTATTCTGTTCAATATCATGGGCGTGCAAAGACTTGTTGTCTTTTCCTGCGCCGCGTTCTTTCTGTCGGCCGTAATGGAAATGTTCATCAAAATACCGTTCGAAAAAAGAGAGCTGCACGGTCATATCGTACCCACGGTCATACATGACATGAAAGACGGATTTATCTATGTAATTAAGCGATCATTTATACTAAAATCAATGATACTCGCCGCCCTGATCAATCTGATACTTACGCCCCTTATTATAGTCGGCACTCCCATTATTTTTTACCTGACGATGCAAAGCGGCAATTTACTGTACGGAATCGGCATGGGTACAATGGATTTTGCTGCGATTTTGGGAGCGTTAACCGTGGGGATTTTCGCAAAGCGCATAAAAATGAACACATTGTACCGCCTGATTTTGGGAATCGCCATTTTGCTTCTGCCGGCAGCGTTATCCGTCATGCCGTTCATGCTGCGGCTTGGTCTTTACCCCCCGTTTATACTATTCATGCTCTGTATCGTGCCGATTGCCATGATTTTAACCATCACTTCGATTTTTGTAGTTACCGCCGTACAAAAGAAAACGCCTAACGAATATCTGGGAAAAGTCATGGCTATCATAATGGCTGTCGCCCAATGCGCCGCCCCCGCCGGGCAATTCGTATATGGCATTCTCTTCAGGGAATTCAGCCACACCGTCTATATACCCATATTGCTGGTAAGCGCCGTCATGTTTGCCCTAACGTTTATATCTCAAAGAATGCTGAAGAATGAGGAGGCATAATGCCGGTTCATCTCTTTTCACAAAAATGCTAGACTTAAGCAAACATGAGAATAGTCAAAGAGCCGGAAGAACGAAAGAAAGAAATCCTCGACACGGCGGAAAAACTCTTTGCAACCAAGGGCTACGAGGCGGCGACGGTCAACGACATTCTTGACGCGGTGAAAATCGCCAAGGGGACTTTCTATTATTATTACAAATCCAAGGAAGACGTTCTTGACGCGCTTATTGACAGGCGTATCAGCGAAGGGGTAGAGATAGCCGAAGGAATCGCCGCATCACCGCTTTCTCCCGTGAAAAAGATCCTCGAGATTATGATGGCCCAGAAACCCAAGAATCAGGTACAGGAGGATTTTACCTCCGTGCTGCACGAAAAAGACAACGCAAAAATGCACCAGAAATCCCTTACACAGTTAATCCTGCGCCTTGGCCCCTGCCTTGGCAAGGTTGTGAAGGAGGGCATAGAGGCGGGAATCTTTTCAACCCCCTTTCCCAACGAGAGCGCGGAAATACTTTTAGTCGCAGGCCTCGTGCTTTTTGACGACGATTACTTCAAATGGACAGATGTAGAGGCGGCAGCCAAAACCGCCGCCTTTCTCGCCGCCATGGAACGCACGTTAGGCGCGAAGGAAGGGAGCTTTGCCGAAATGGCGAAAGTGTTTACCAAACTCTAATGTGAAGAAAACAAAGCTCTCGCCAAGGCATTGCCCGGCCCGTTTTGTATATTTTGAAATCATTATTTATGTGCTTATCATCCCTGCAAATTAGCGTTATAATTACCTATGAATTTCACAATCACCGACGAAGAAAAAAAAGCCCTGCTTGCCGAGGCAAGGGAAACCATCGCCGCGAAACTGGAAAAAAGGCAGGCTGAATACCGGATTGAAAGTGCCCTTGAAAAAGTCATTGAGGAAGGGACTTCCGCCCTTTCAATGCCATGCGGGGCCTTCGTAACCCTGCACAGCATAGACAAACGGGGCAATAAGAACCTCCGGGGCTGCATAGGCAGAATGTCCGCCGGAGCGCCCCTGCGAAATACCGTCCGCGCCATGGCCGTGGAAGCGGCCTTTGGCGATCCGCGCTTTCCCCCTCTTGAGGCATCGGAGTTAAGCAAGATCGACATTGAAATTTCGGCCCTCTCGCCCATGGAACCCTGCGCGGACCCGCGTTCGGTGAAAGTGGGAACCCACGGCCTCTACCTGATACACCGGGGCCGCTCCGGCGTGCTACTCCCGCAGGTACCCGTGGAACAGCACTGGAGCCTGGACGAGTACCTGGATTACATCTGCGTCAAAGCCGGCCTCCCGCCCCACTCTTACGAAGCCCCCGGCGCGGAGCTTTACACATTCACGGCGACAGTTTTTGGGGAAACCGGGTAAAAACCGGGAAAACCTCTCACCGACTTCACGAACTCGTTCCTTCGGAACGCACACGAATAAAAATCAAAAGCAAAAGTTCGACGTACCGAAGGTACGATGTTAGTGTGGTTCGTGGTCAATTTCTTAACTATGTAAACCGTGCCTCTGTGAGATGCTCTTCTTCATCTATAGCTGGCTTTCGATTCTTTCGGCGTAACCGGGAAGGCCTATGGCCCTGTAGATCTCCGCAGCCCGGCGCCAGGCGTCCTGGGCGTCCTGGATCCGGCCCGCTTTTTGATTCACATCCCCCATGGCCTCCCAGCTAGAGGCAAGGCCGAAACCGTTTTCCGCCCGGCGGTCTAAACTTATCGCCTCCCTCAATGCTTCCAGGGCGTCGTCATAGTTTCCGGCAACGGAACGGATCGAGGCAATGAGGAACCAGTCGTAAGCGGCGTCCTCAAGCCTGAAGTTCTTTACGTGAATAGCCAGGGCCTGTCTGACGGCGTTTTCCGCTTCGGCCCAGTGCCCGAGCTGTTTTTCCGCAAGGCCCAGGGTAATACAAGATATGGCGTTGTTAATTTCATCGTCTTTGACTGCGGCCATCTCCGGGTCAAGCTGCGTCCTTAATTCCTCCGCATCGATGTCTGTCCTCACCCCATTGGCAAGCATTACAAGTTTTGCCCGTATCGTATAAATACGCGCCAGGGACGCGAGGACAGGTTGACCGGAAGAATCGCCCTCTTTACTCGCTTTATCCAACTCCTCCAAAGCATTGTCGTGATCACCCATTGAAAAAAGTATGTCTCCCAGGCCAATTGAAGTCCTTACCCGCAGATAAGGATCATCGGCGCTAACCGCCAGCCGCCTCGCCTCTTTCATGATGTCCATGGCTTCATCATAACGCCCGCGGCTCGCGGCCTTGTTTGCCAAATCTATCTGGGCTAATGCAAGGTTCCGGTCGGCAAAAATTTCCCCTGTCGGCTGCGGCGCGGAAGAGCAACCAAACAAAAGAAAAGAGAAAAGTGAAAAGAGAAAAATAATAAACCACAAACTCGTACCTTCGGTACGCCACGAACAACACGAACTTTTAGTCCGAAATTCTCCTATGTTCGTGATGGTCTGTGTTGGTTCGTGGTAAAATTTATCATTATTTGTTTTCATACGTATAATCCCTTAAAACCGGACATTCCGCGGGCCTGTGGTCTGGGTTACCGGCTTCTCAGGGACGCCTCCCCTAATCAAGGGGTTGTTTGCCAACCCAACCAGCACATCATCGACGCTTCTCAATACCGTCCTGAGCTGCGCCAGAATGCCCGGAAGCTGACTGGGAAGGGAAGCAGTAGTGTTATTAAGGTTTTCTACCAGGCCCGGAAGAGGGGCAATTGTCTTACTGAGGCCATCTATCAAGCCCGGAAGGGAATCGATGGTTTCATTAAGCGCTCCGTCACGATCAACCATTGTAATAATGCCACCCGGTTCGTTTAGCGTGGCGAGAAGCTCGTCCACATGGTTAAGAAGGGGCCTGAGCTCCGCCAAAACCGCGCCAAGAACCCCTTCAATTGTACTATCCAGTACTTCCGGAATATTATCCACACTGGCAAGTGCCGTGTTTATACCGCCTAAAAGCAGACCGACTTCTGTAGAATGGGTCTCATCAGGCCCTAAGTTCGCGCCCAGGTCGGCAAGGAGATTATTCACTCCGCCGAGCAAGGAATTTACCTGGTTCATCAAATTCGAGATACTGTCTTCACTCTGCGATACCGATGAAAGGCCCTGCCTTGCCAGCGCTATGGCCTGGGGGGTACCGGCTATCGGAATAAACGCGCCCTCGGCAAGCTGTTCCCCCGTTCCGGGATGGAATAAAAATGAAAAGCCCAAAAAAGAAATAAAACCCTGCATTTCCACTATGGAGCCGTTTTTAACCCGGTCTGTGTAATCCTCATGAATGGTAAAAATAACTTCCACATTGTCATCATCGTTAAGATAGAAATCCTTTACGTTTCCGATGGTAAAACCCCTGTACTGAACCGCCATGTTTTTGCTCAAACCCCCGGCGGAAGGCAGAACTGTAGTGAAGTCCATATCCTTGGCGAACCAGCGCTGAGCCTGCCCAAGCATCACAATCACAAATGCCACAGAAGCAAGGGCAAGGATAATAACCAGGCCGACAATCTGATCGGCAAAGCGAATCCCAAATTTCATAACAGCCGTACCCCCTTATGACGTAATGCCGCTTTCTATACGATTGGCAAGATCCTCGTCGTTTTCTATCTGTTCATGGGTAACAACGCTGGAGAACGCTCCCCCAACTATCATTACTATATAATCGGCGAGGCCTTTTACAAACCGGAAATCGTGGCTCACAAAAATAACCGAATTCCCCTCCTGCCTGTGGCGACGCACAATCTGGGCGGCCCTGTTGGCGGCGGAATCGTCCAGTGACTCGGTCCATTCGTCAAGGAAAAGCAGCTTTGGCCTGCACAACAACGCCCTGGCAAAGGCGATGAGTTTTTGCTCGCCCATTGAAAGCTGTGAAGGCCGCATATTAAGCGCACGCTTATAACCCACCTGTCCAAGTACCTCATTGACGCGTCTTTTCCTGTCAGCGGCGGACATTTCGGGAAAATGGGTAAGCAGGGGCAAATTAAGGTTTTCATCGAGGTTTTGGTTTGCCCAAAGGGCCGCATCCTGGAAAACCATGGAAGCTTCCCTGCGGAAATCCAGGTTTTCCTGACGGGACATTGCGAAGATGTCATTGCCCCGGAAGTTTACCACGCCCTCGGTCGGAACCAGGATTCCTGCCGCCAGTTTCAACACCGTGCTCTTGCCGCTTCCCGATGGCCCTACGATGGCTGTTGTTTTCCCTTCTTCGAATGAATAGGAGAATTCCCGCACGATTATGTTCCCATCCGCGGAAAAAGTAACCTTATCAAGTTCGATAATCCCTGCCATACTGCCCTTAAAACCCGGTAATCATATAGTAAACAGCGGATAGAATAATATCCACCATTATACACCACCCAAAGGCGGTCCCGACGGATTTCAACCCCGCGACAGGTACCTCCGTGGTGGCCCTTACAACCGCGAAACCATGAATTATTGCCACCGTGGAAACAATCATTCCAAACCCTATGCCTTTTATGAGGGAAATAATCAGATCCGGCAAGGTCAAACTTTCCAGCAGATAAGTGAAATAAACCGAAGCCGGCAAGGTAGTAAAAAACTGCGCGATAAGAAAGGAAGCTGCAAGGCCGAATGCACTAAAAAATATATTCAAAAGAAAAATGGAAATAGTAACCCCCAGGAAGCGCGGGACAGCCAGGTGTTCTATGGGATCAACGCCTATGGAAATATAAGCCTCCAGCTCGTGGGAAATCACCATCCCGGCCATTTCCGTGGCGATAGCGGTCGCCGACCTCGCGATGACGATAAAAGCGACGAGCAGGGGGCCCAGCTCCCGGGTGATGATCGTTATGAGAAGGGTGTAAAGCAGGCGATCCTGGGAAATGGAGGACAGGGTGGGAATGCCGATGATACATATCGCCGCCCCGATGCCAATGGCCAAAAGGCAAACAATCCCGAGCGCTTGCACACAGGTAAAATAAATCTGCATTATCAGTATTTTTCTCGCCGCCTGGCCCCGCTTAATGAAATACCATACCCCTTTGACAAGGCGGCCAAAAATACCAAGGTTATATAATATCGAGCTCATCTTTTCCCGGTTTCCAGCCTTTTTCGCAAAGCCTTTACCTGCCGCCGCACTTCCGCCGGGGCGGGCCCGCCGTCAAGGTTCCTCGCTTTTACGCAAGCTTCAGAATCCAACACCTTGAAGATATCTTCCCCGAAAAGCCCGGAATGCTTTTTTAGTTCATCCAGTGTACATTCGGCGATGGTTCTTTTCCCGGCCTCTACGCAGTCCCTCACTATGAGCGCAACGGTCTCATGGGCCTTGCGAAAAGGCAGGCCCTTGCGGACAAGGTATTCCGCCGCGTCGGTCGCTTCGAGAAAGCCGCCCGTACAGGCGGCCTTCATGCGATCGGTGTTGAACCCTGCCGCCTCCATCATGCCCCTGAAAATCTTTAGGCACGAAAAAACCGTGTCCAGGCTGTCAAAAAGGGCTTCCTTGTCCTCTTGCAGGTCCTTGTCATAGGCATAGGGAAGACCCTTGAGCAAGGTGAGCAGTGTGGTCAGGTTTCCAACGGCTCGGCCGGACTTGCCCCGAATAAGCTCGGCAAAATCGGGGTTTTTCTTCTGGGGCATGATGGACGAACCGGTACTAAACGACTCACTCAAATTGATGAACTTGAATTCCTCGCTCGCCCAGAGAACTATGTCCTCGCAAAACCGGGAGAGGTGGATCATCAAGATGGCGGAAGCCGAGGCCAGCTCCAGGGCAAAATCCCTGTCCGCCACAGCGTCCATGGAATTGAGCGAGGGGCGGGCAAAGCCGAGGGACAGAGCCACGGCTTTTCTGTCAAGGGGAAGGCCGGAACCCGCCAGTGCGCCTCCTCCCAGGGGGCACTCGTCCAGCCTTTCCAGGGCGTCGCCAAACCTGCCGAGGTCCCGCTCCAGGGCAACAGCCCAGGCGCAGAGCCAGTGCCCAAGGGTCACAGGCTGTGCCCTCTGTAGGTGGGTATAACCGGGCATCACCGCATCGGCATGTCTTTCGCCCAGGTTCAAGAGCGTCAATATTGTCTCCCTGATTTCGGCGCAAAGCCCCAGGCATGTCCTCTTGAGGTAGAGCCTCGAATCCAGTGCGACCTGATCGTTACGGCTCCTTCCGGTGTGAACCATGCGGCCGACGTCCCCAAGCCTTTCGGTAAGAACGGCCTCTATGAAGGAATGGATGTCCTCAGATGTTTCGTCAATCTTTAGCTTACCGGATCTCAGATCACCTTCTATCTGATCCAGCCCTTCCCTCAACTGGACGGAGGAGCTTTCAGGAATAATACCCTGTTTCCCCAACATGGCAACATGTGCCCTCGACCCCTCTATGTCATCGAAAACAAGGCGTTTATCCACGGAGATGGAAGCCTGAAAAGCGAAAGCCTCGGCTTCCGGCTTCTCAGCGAGCCTCCCGGCCCAAAGAACCGATTCTGTCTTGTCATTCTGCGTCCGGCTCTTCCCGCTCATCACTCCACCTTGAATTTCGCTATTTCGACAGTCAAATCACCAATGTGCTGATTGTTTTCCGTGCTTATTTCCTTTGCCCGTATAACAGAGCTGACTATCTTATCGGCGTTTCCAGCCATTTGATCCATCCTGCTGGCAACCTCGGCGGTGACTTCCCTGAGATTGCCGCTGTTTTTCTTGACTTCCCTGCTCTCCGAGGCCATGTTCCCCGATTCGTTCTTGACAAGATCGGTAGCGCTATTAAGCCGGCCCACGGCTTCAAGGATGCTGCGGCTCCCTACTCCCTGTTCTTCCATGGCGTTGCGGATTTGGGTTTCCTGGTTGGACACGGTTTCCACTTCCTGTTCTATGGTCCCGAAACGATCCATCACCACCGCAGTGGATTTGGTGATCAGGTCTATCGAACTCTTGATCTTTTTTAGCACACCGCTAATTGTCTTGGATTGCTTGGCGGAATTTTCCGCCAGCTTGCGGATCTCTTCCGCCACGACCATGAAACCTTTCCCCGAGTCCCCGGCATGCGCCGCCTCGATAGCGGCGTTCATCGCAAGGAGGTTGGTCTGGCTCGAAATAGTCTGCATTACCAAATTGATCTCCAAAAGCCCCTCGGACTCCCTGGCAATTTCCTGGATGTCGGTGGAAACCTTCTGCATATCCTCCCGTCCGGCCCCGGAAGACTCGGTCAGGGAAGTGATGTTCTCGGTATTCTTGACCAGGGTTTCCGTGACCGACTTGATATTGGCAATCATCCCCTCAATAGCCAATGAGGATTGCCCCACGTTTTCCACCTGAACGTTGATATGTTCGTTTAGTTTATCCAGACCCACGATGACAGTTTCGATTGACCTGGCGGTATCGTTTATCGCATCTACCTGGTTCAGCACATACTTCCTCATATCCTGTATGGCGGCGTCAATGTCGCTAATGGCGACGTTGGTTTCGTCCATATTGAGGGAAAGCTCGTCCCCCGTATTTGAGAGGGTAATTGTCCTTCCCTTGATTCCAAACAGAAGTTCCCGGAACCTCTCAAAAGTCTGGTTGAAAAATTCCGCCAGGTTCCCTATTTCATCCCTTTGCCGCACATCAATACGCTTACGGAGATCCCAATCCTTTGAAATCTGATTGAGAATCTCAATCATACCGGCCAGCGGCCGGAGGAAAGTCCTGGTTGACACATTGAAAATAATGAAGATGACCACGATAAGGCCCATCATGGCAATGAAGATGCCCGTCATGCTGGTGTTAAGGTAATCCCCAATTGAAAGCGGATGGACAACGGCGGCGTACCAGCCAAGGGTCGGTATCGGCACTGCCGCGATAATCCCCTCGCGGCCGGTGAAAGTATGTATTGCATCCGTTTTGGTAGTACCCGCCCAGTCGAGAATTTCCTGCCCGGTCCCGCTGAGTTCCCTGTCCAGCGTCACTTTATCCGATATAAGCCTCGCGTCCCTCGCGCCCGTAATTTCCCCCAGGCCGTTGAAGAAAAACAGGGGATCGCTTGATGAATAGTCCCGGTAGATGGAATCGACAAATTCCGTCAGGTCGATACCGGTCCCCACGAGTCCTATGGGCGTGCGGCTGGAGTCAAATACCGGCGCATTGATAAAGAGCATGACCCTTTGCATCTCTTCGTTGTAGTTGATATTGAAATTAAACAGCGCGGTTTCGTAGAGCGTCATGCTATACCAGTAATTATCCGGATCATTGACATTAAGCGTATAATGATTGCCCTCGTCAAAATAGAATTCCTTGTCTGTGTCGCTGGCCCAGAAAACCGTCTTGCTCGCGAAAGCCTGCTGGTAGCCGCCTATTTCATCAAAGGCAATTCTCCGCAGTTCCTCATCCGCCGGGTCGAGGAAGTGCCGCTTTAAAAGCGGCGAACCGGCCATCTTAAGGGCAATCGCAATCTCGCCATTGACTGAAGCCTCAAGGCTTACCCGCTTTAGCTCGACCACCTGGGCCAATTCGCTGCTCTTGCTTTCATAGACAATTTGCCGCATGGAAAGGAAGAAGGCTATACTCCCGCCCACAAGGATAACAATAAACAGAACCACGGAGAACAATAAAAAGCGCTGTTTTATCGATGTAAAACCCTCTGTGAGGCTTTTCGACGCCTTTTTCCCCGCAAACGGCATTTTCATAGTGTTTCTCCCTGTTCCTTTATTCCCTTACTCCCCTACTCCCTTATTCCCCTTTTTCCCCATCATGGCCTTTACCAGCACCGGAAGGCCGTAAAGCCTGATAAAACCCTTCGCATCTGCGTGGTTGTAGAGTTCCCCGGTGGCGAAACTTGCGATACTCGCGTTGTAGAGCGAATAGGGTGATTTCACCCCGGCCGCGCTGATGCTTCCCTTGTAGAGTTTGAGCCGCACCGTGCCTGTCACCGTTTCCTGGGTGGAATCCACAAACGCCGACAGCGCTTCCCTCAAGGGGGTAAACCAGAGGCCGCCGTAGATAAGCTCAGCCATCTTCTGCCCCACCAACTGCTTGAACGAGTAGGTCTGCCTGTCAAGGCAGACATGTTCCAGCTCCTGGTGGGCGTAGTAGAGAATCGCGCCGCCGGGGGTCTCGTATACCCCGCGGCTCTTCATCCCCACCACGCGGTTCTCAACCAAATCGACAATCCCGATCCCGTGAGCCCCGCCGATCTTGTTGAGGGCCTTGACCAGCTCAACCCCGCCAAGCTTCTCGCCATTGACCGCAACCGGAATCCCCTTCCAGAATTCCACTTCCACATACTCAGCTTTATTCGGGGCCTTTTCCGGGGGAACCGTCATCTTGAGCATGTGTGTCAGGGAAGGTTCATTGGCCGGGTCCTCAAGCTCAAGCCCCTCGTGGGAGATATGCCAGAGGTTGTCGTCCCTGCTGTAGGAATCGGCCTTCTTCATTGGCGCGGGGATCTTCCGCTTCTTGAGGTACTCAAGCTCCTGTTCCCGGCTCTTGATGTCCCAGGTCCGCCACGGCGCGATGATTTCCAGGTCAGGGGCAAAGGCCATTATCCCAAGGTCAAACCTCACCTGGTCGTTCCCCTTGCCTGTGGCCCCGTGCGCGATGGCCTGGGCTTTCTCCTTCCGGGCGATATCCACCAGTACCCTGGCGATAAGGGGCCGGGCTGTGGAAGTGCCAAGGAGGTACTTGTCCTCATAAACAGCGCCGGCTTTTAACGCGGGCCAGACAAACTCCTCTACATACTGCTTCTTGACATCTACGACATAGACTCCGCTCGCGCCGGTGGTCTCCGCCCGCTTTTTGATGGTTTCCCAGTCCGCCTCCTGACCCACATCCACACAGACCGCGATCACATCGCAGTCGTAGTTCTCCTTTAGCCATGGAATTATCACTGTTGTATCGAGGCCGCCCGAATAGGCCAGGGCGATTTTCTTTTTCATGTTGTTCTCCTTATGTCACACGTTAAAATCTAAACAAAGCCGCAAATTTAATAATATTCCCAAAAAATGCGTATGGCAAGCTCCCATGATGACAGTCAACGTTTTTGCATGTATAATTAAGTGCCGTGGGGATCATAATGAAAAAAGCAATTACGGGATTTCCTGTTTTTCTCACCTTATTGCTATTATTGGCAGGCTGCGAGGAAGCGGCTGAACCAACCATTTTGGAGGAATGGGGACTGGGCAGGGTAGAAAGCAAACATGTCAGCCTCGACAGGGACTATGATTGGTATGTCGACCAATATGAAATACAATTGGGTCTTCATTTTAACGATGGGCCCGCAACCGCGGTTATGGCAGCCAGGTGGGCGGATAAAGATTTTGCCAAGTCGCTCGGCGACGCCAGGGATTTGTACATGAACAATAGGCTTGGATATATAGGGCGTTGGACTTTTGATGACATCCATAACTATCTTTCCGCCAACGATATCCCCTGTCAATTTGATTACGATATTTCATTGCCATATATGAGGGAGCGCCTGGACAACGGGAACATTCTGATTGTGTATATTACCACATGGAGCATTTCGCTTAACAACAACGAGGGACAGCGGACCGGCAAATATTACTCTTCTTTTGACGGCAGGAGAATTAACCTGACCGCAGCAAGGGCTGCGTCAAGGCATTTCATTATCGTAAAAGGATACCGGGTGGTTGACGGGAAAACATACTTCGAGGTCTATGACCCCTTTGGCGCCTGGCGCTATGCCGATGGTACGCCAAAGGGGAAGGACAGGTATTATCTGGCCGACGAAGTCATTAACGGCATGGAAAACGTGGATCAATATTACGGCTCGGATACAGTGGATCATTATCTTGTAATTTCGGCACATTGACAATTACGCAATCCTTCTTCATTATAATAAGACCAATCAAACCGGGCCTAAAGGAGGATCTATGAGTTTTACCACCGATCTTATCAGAAATGTCGCTATCGCCGGACACGGAGGCACCGGTAAAACAACCCTTTTTGAGCGCCTGCTATTCGCAGGCGGGGCCATTTCCAGGGCGGAGACCCTGGAATCCGGCAAAACCACCAGCGACTACACGCCGGAAGAGATTGAGAGAAAGATTTCCATACACACGGCCATGGCTCATGTAGAGCGCGACGGCAAAAAAATAAATATCTTTGATACCCCCGGCTCCTCGGACTTTACGGGCGATGTAATACTCAGCTTCAGGGCGTCGGAACTTGCCATCCTCACCGTGGACGGCCAGACGGGCGTTCAGATCGAAACGGTGAAGATTTGGCGAACCCTATCGGAGAGAAACAAGCCCAGGGGTATATTCGTTACACGCATGGACGCCGAACGGGCGGACTTCGACAACATCCTGGCCGATATAAAGGAGAAATTCAAGGTTGACCCCGTGCCGGTAACAATCCCCATGGGGAAGGGTTCGGAGTACAAAGGTGTCATCGACGTCCTCAACGGGAAAGCCTGGTTTGTCCAGGCGGACGAGGGGCTTGAGAAGGAAGGCCCCATACCCGCCGACTACGAGGCGGATGTTGCCGAAGCCAAAGAAAAGCTCATGGAAGCCGCTGCAGAGGGGGACGACGCCCTCATGGAGCAGTACCTTGAGAGTGGAACCCTCTCACCCGAGGAAACACGGAAGGGCCTCGTCGAAGCCCTCACGGGAAATAAGTTCGTCCCGGCATTCGCGGGGGTGGCGCTGAAGAACTCCGGCCTCGTCCCCTTCCTGGACTTCATCGCCGCCGTCGGCCCGAACCCGTCCTCATTCACGGACAAGGTCCTGGACAAGGACGGGAAAGAGCACAATATCCCCCTGGAATCCTCAAAGCCCCTGTCGGCCCTGGTTATCAGAACCGTCTACGACCAGTTCTCGGGAAAACTTTCCTGGGTCAAGGTCATAAGCGGAAAACTCAGCGCGGATTCAGAGATCCTTAACGCGACCGAGAATAAAAAGGAAAGGCTGAGTAAAATTTATACCTGTCTGGGAAAGAAACTGGAAGAAACCAGGGAGCTTTACGCCGGAGACGTCGGGATAATCGCCAAATCCGCCACGCTTAAAACAAACGACACCGTAGCCGGGGAAGCGAGCTTCCTCTTCGTCCCACTGCGGCTGCCCGAGCCGGTCCACTCCATAGCGGTTAACGCGACGGCGAAAAAGGACGACGACAAGCTTGGCGAATTCCTTGTACGCGCCGCCGAGGAAGACAGGACTTTTCGATATGTATACAACGCCGAGACAAAGGAAACCGTCATCTCCGGTATGGGCGAACTCCAGATCAACATCATCCTGGACAAGATAAAGGCGAACCAGAAGATCGATGTGGAGACCCGTGTGCCGAGGGTGGCTTACCGCGAGACGATCACAAAGAAGTCTTCGGCGGAGTACACCCACAAGAAGCAGACCGGCGGCCATGGCCAGTACGGCAAGGTCGTTTTGGACATCGGCCCCCTTGAGCGGGGGGAGGGCTACAAGTTCGAGAACAAGATTTTCGGCGGGGCGGTCCCCAAGAACTACATCCCCGGTGTCGAGAAGGGTATCGCCGAAGGCATGGCCCACGGCACCATGGCCCAATACCCGGTGGTGGATGTGGAAGTGGCAATCGTGGACGGCAAGTACCACCCGGTAGACTCCTCGGAGCTTTCCTTCAAACTCGCCTCCAGGAACGCCTTCCGGGAAGCCATGCGCCAGGCGAACCCCACCCTCCTGGAACCCATCATGAGCCTGACGGTCTTTGTCGAGGACAAATTCCTGGGGGACGTGATGAGCGATCTATCGGGCAAGCGGGGCAGGATCCTCGGGCAGGATTCCGCCGGCGGAATCGCGGAAATACGCGCGGAAGTCCCACAGGCGGAACTCCTTCGTTACTCCATCGACCTCCGCTCAATCACCTCAGGCACGGGCTCTTTCGGCGTGACCTTCAGCCACTACGCCCCGATTTCAGGCCGCATCGCCGACGACGTGATCAAGGCGGCTGAAGCTTTCAAGATACAGGAAGAAGAGGAATAGGTTCTCTGCGGCAAGCCGCAGAGAAAGGGACTAGGGGTTGGGGACTAGGGAATAGGGTGCTATTAGTCAGAAAGGGGCGCTTATTGCCTCACGCATCGCTTACTAACTAGTCGCACCCTGCTCCCCTTTCCTAATTATCCAATCCCCAATCCCTCTTATCCAGTCCCCAGTCCCTGATCCCCAGTCCCTATTTTCTAAACTAATAATTTCCCGGATGCCGGTTTTTTCGGCGGTGATGACAAGGGTGGCGTCCGCGAAGTCCATGGGAAGGTCCGCGTACTTTTCGGTCAGTTCCAGCAGCCGGGGCATGTCGTGCTGGTTGATGTCGCTGAGGATCACGCCCTTGTATATTACCCACTTGTAAAAATCCTGCTGTGCCCTCTGGTTAAAATCCAGCATATGGGAGACTTCAGCATAGACCGCCAGGGTACTCACATAACGATAATGGTTAACCTTAAGGAAAGTTCTAACCGCAGTGTGATCCTTATCGCTTGAGTCAAACAGGGCGATGAGGGGGCCCGCGTCAATAAGGACAGAGTTTACTAGCAACCGGATCCCTCTGTCCAGTTGCGATTCTCCCGCGCCAGCTTCTCTGCGATTTTCTCTTTTACGCGTTCCTTGTAAGTTGTAGAGAGATCTCCTTCGCCGGAAGCGTACTTCCCGAAATAGGGTTCGCCCAGGGTATAGGAGTCTATCTCGTTTTCTTCCTGGGCATAGTACATTTCAATGGACTCTTTGATGATGTCCGACTTCGTCTTGCCCTTGACCCTGGCGAGAATATGGAGTTTATTGTTTATCTCCGTGGGGAGCCTCGCAGTAGTTATTTGATCGCTCATACGCACCTCGTATTACAGACCATAATACAAATCTCAGAAATTGTCAAGCACTTTCCCACATTTTTTCCAAAAAAACTTATCCCCTCAAGACTTCTTCTCCCCGCAAAACCTCTTCCTCGGCCTCTTCCTCAAACTGGCGGGTATAGAGTTTGTAGTAATGCCCTTTCTGCTCCATCAGTTCGCTGTGGATCCCCCTTTCGATGATCTTTCCGTCCTCAACCACGAGGATTATGTCGGCATTCCTTATTGTGGAAAGCCGGTGGGCAATGACAAAGCTGGTGCGGCCCCGGAGGAGGGTGCGTATCGCGTTCTGGAGCAGCATTTCCATATCGGTGTCAACCGAGCTTGTCGCCTCGTCGAGGATGAATATCCGGGGGTCGGCGAGGACCGCCCTCGCGAAGGAGATGAGCTGCTTCTCCCCGGTGGAAAGCCTGTCCCCGCCCTCGCCCACTTCGGTGTCAAAGCCTTTTTCAAGTTTGGCTATGACCTTGTCCGCATGGACGATCCGGGCAGCGGTCTCTACCTCCTCGTCCGTAGCGTCAAGCCTCCCGTAGCGTATATTGTCCCGTATGCTCCCGGTGAAAAGGTGCGGTGTTTGCAGCACATAGCCCAGCGCACTGTGAAGCCAAAGCTGGCTCCTCTCCCTGTAATCTTTGCCATCTACGAGAACCTCCCCGCTTGTGGGCTCGAAGAAGCGGCAGACCAGGTTCACAAGGGTGGACTTGCCCGCGCCGGTTTCGCCCACGATGGCGGCGTAAGTCCCGGCGGGCACATGAAGGTTGAAGCGCTCAAGGACATTTTCCGTCCCGTCGGGGTACATGAAAGTGACATCCCTGAACTTCACATCCCCAACGATGGGCTCCCAGTTTTCCCTCTTCGCCGTGAACGCATCGCCATATTTCCCGATGACCTCCGGCGTGTCGGTGATGCCGGGGACCTGCTCCAGAAGGCCGCTGACCCGCTCAATATTCGCCTGGGTCGAAACCAGCTCCGTAAGTACGCCGGCAATCTGCTGGATAGGATCGAAGAAGCCCCCGGCATACTGAAGAAAAATCGCGAGAACCGAAAGGTCAAGCCCCATGAAGGCGATCTCCCATCCGCCATAGCCCAGCACCGCTGCGGTCGCCAGCGAGCCAATAAAAAGAACCAGGGGAATGAAAATCGACCGGAGGCGTGCCATGTGCCTCGCGTGGAACCTGTATTCCCCGGTAATACGGGAATACTCTTCAAGGCTCTGCTTCTCCGCGACAAGAACCTTGACGGTCCTTGANCCGGTNATGCCTTCGTTCATCGCGCCNGTCATTTTGGAGTTGATCTTGCGCATAATTCTGTTCACCGACAAAATCCGGTTCTGGAAAAACCANGTGAGGATCGCAAGGGGCGGGATCGTGGCGCAGACGATGAGGGCAAGCCGCCAATGGACAAGGAACATGGCGATGACAACGCCTACGCAGTAGAAGACGGACCAGGAGAAGTCGATGAGCCCCCAGGCGACAAGATCGCCGATACGGCCGGTGTCGGAATTGGTACGCGCCATCATGTAGCCCACCGGGGTCTTGTTGTAATACGAAAGGCTCAATTTCTGCAAATGGGAAAAGATCGTGTCCCGCAGGGAGCGGCTGATTCCTGTTTCCGCCCTCAGGCCGAAATCGACAAAAAAGCGCACGTTTACCGCCTGCGCGGTCATGAGGAAGAACGCCGCGGCGAGGACTTTCCAGATTCCCTCGGCACTGCGGGGCTCAATATTGTGCCTGATGGCATAGCCCAGGAGCAGGGGCAAAAGCACATCGACCGCCGCGACCGAGACCATGAGGAGCACCGTGCGGAGAAGCATCTTCTTCTGGGGCAGAATAAAGGGAAGCATTTTCTTCCAGATGCGTATTGACATGGGTTCGCTGTAATCCAGTTCTTCAAAATCCGCCATCACTCATTCCTTGCTGTAAATCAAAAATACGGCTATACGTGCCTTTTCTCTCAAGAAGTTCCTCATGGGAACCAATATCTTCCACTGTTCCGTCTTTCAGTACAAGTATTTTGTCCGCCTGCATAAGGCTTGATATACGGTGGGAAATAATGATAACCGCCGCTTCATTGACCCTGCGGCGCAGGGCGGAGCGGATCTTCGCGTCCGTTTCGGTGTCCACCGCCGAGAGGCTGTCATCAAAGATCATTACCGGCGCGTTAGACGCAAGCATACGCGCTATGGAGAGCCGCTGTTTCTGCCCGCCGGAAACGGTAACCCCGCGCTCCCCGATAATTGTGTTGTACCCTTCGGCGAACCCTTCGATTGTTTCATCCACCATCGCCACGGCGGCGGCGCTTCGGAGTTCCGCGAGTTCCATCTCGGGCCTGGCTATTGCGATGTTCTCGCGGATGGTCTTCGAAAAGAGGAAGGGTTCCTGGAGGCAAAGCCCGATGTGGCGGCGGAGATGCGGCCGGCTGATACGGCGTATATCGATCCCGTCAACCGTGATCTGCCCCTCGTCGTCTTTGAGATCGTAAAGGCGGCTCAAGAGATGAACCAGCGTGGATTTCCCGGAGCCCGTAGCGCCCAGTATTGCGAGGCTTTCACCGGGCTCCAGGGTAAAGGAAATATCGCGTAACACAGGCTCCCCCTTCCCGTAACAGAAAGAGACGTTTTTAAAGCAGATCTCGCCCCTAAGCCGCGGCGTGAGAGCATCATCCGGATCGGTTTCAGGCTCCGCCTGAAGTATCTCCCGGACGCGGTTTGAGGCTACCAGGGTTTTTGAAAGCTCGGAGAGTATTCGCCCGAGCGAGCGTACCGGCCAGATCATCCAGTTGCAGTAGGTGTAAAACGCAAGGAAGGTTCCCGGCGTTAGGTCACCTGAGACGCTGCGCCAGACGCCCGCACCGACAATGATGGCAAGCTGCAGGCCCGTGAAGAAGTCCCCTCCGCCCCAGAAAAGCCCAAGCATCTTCCCGATCCTAATCCATATTTCCTGTAGTGTTTTCGTCCTCTGCGAAAACTTTTCCATCTCGTATGCTTCCCTGCCGAAGGCGCGGACCACACGCACCCCGGTGAAGTTTTCCTGGGACGCGGCCTGCATTGCCCCTTCCGCCTCATCCGCCTTCGTGAACTCCTTGCTGACCCGCCTGAAATAGATGATGGAAAAAACAAGTATGGCGGGAATCAACACAAGGGCCATAAGCGACATGAACACATCCATCGAGAACATCATGTAAAGCGCAATCACAAAGACAGAGAAGGTCCGCATAAGTTCGCTGACATGGTTAGCGATGAAGTTGCGTATATTGTCAACATCGGTAGTACAGCGCTGAATGATGTCCCCGGTCTGGCAACCCACATGCCAATCGTAGGGCAGCTTCTGGATATGGGAGTAAAGGGAATTCCGCAGTTTCCACGCCACGGTCTCGCCGATGTCGATTGACGTATAACGACGTACCGAGTTACAGAGGCCGGATAACAGGGCCGCCGCCGCGACCAGGAGCGCACAGAACCAGATATTACGCCGCAGAAACGGGATGCCGCCAATATGCTCAAGTGGCTCCATCAAAAAGGCGGGGACATTGAGGGGCAGGTCGCCTATAACCGAATCTATTGTCAAACGGATTATCTGGGGGTTCAAAAAAGAAAAAGCCACGGTTCCCACCGTTGTCGCGACGCAGAGAAAAAAAGAAAAATAGTCGCCTTCAGCGGCCGCCGCCACGAGCGCGGTCCGGCCGCCTTTCCAGGGGAGTTTCATTCACCCTTCCTTGCGGGCCGCTGTTCGACGCTTCCGTTCGGCCTGCCGATAAAAACCACCGGACGCAGCCCCCCGGCAGGGAAAGTGAAAAGGCCGTTTTCCACAACCCCGGGAATGCGGTTAATCTCAAATTCCATGACTGCGCAATCAATCGCCTTTTTAAAGCGTACATCAAGCAGCAGATTGCCGTGCTCGGTGATCACCGGCCCCGCCTTGCGTAGCGCCTCACGGAGCGTAACTTCCGCGCCAAGCCCCGCGAGGGCATGCGCCACGGGGATCCTCGCCTCGGGGATCACCTCCACCGGGACGGGGAATTTCACGCCCAGGTTCCCGACGAGTTTCGACTCGTCAACGACGATTGCGTAAGACGCCGAGGTGTATGCGATGATCTTCTCGAGGAGGAGCGCCCCACCGCCGCCCTTGATAAGCCGGTTTTCGGGATCAACCTCATCGGCGCCGTCAATCGAAAGATCCAGTTTCCCGTCTATTTCCTTTGAGTTCAGGCTGAAAAGCGGAATGTCCCATTTTTCACATTCTATCGAAGTTTGAAAGCTGGTAGGCACTGCCAATATATCTTTAAGTTTTCCTTCCCCGAGAAGCTCGCCGACGTACCGTACGGCGTGAACCGCCGTGGAACCGGTCCCCAGCCCCAATTTCATGCCACTTTTCACCAGGGCATCTACCGCTGCCCTGGCGGCCTGTTCCTTGATTGCGTTCTGCTCCATCATTTTGTGATCCCCTCCATATCCCTAAACCACCCTGGAAATAAGCGAGGGCGGAAATTCTTTGTTCAGGAAATAAACATACTGATAACGCGCCTGTCTGTGAAGCATGTCCAAACCATTCTGGACACGGCAGCCAGCCGCTTCCGCCCGGCTTAGGCAGAGGGACTTTTCGGGTTTGTATACAAAGTCCATCACCATTTCCCTGCCCGAAAAATTATG
>JGI24698J34947_10000293_pt1 | contig 21712 bp, 17 predicted proteins | sample TergutMp193P3_FD_34947 | JGI IMG/M metagenome (IMG submission 34947) | reverse complement strand
AACGTTTTCGTGAGAGGCTTGAGTCCTCCGGGATCTTCGGCGCCGCCTTCAGGGAAGCTGCGGAGCGGGCCCTCGTTCTGCCGCGCGCCCCGTTCGGGAAACGTATGCCGCTCTGGATCACCCGCCAGAAATCAAAGCGTCTCTTTGACGTGGTTAGGCGCTACGGGGATTTCCCCGCCACCGCCGAGGCCTGGAGAACCTGTCTTTTGGACACTTTCGACATGGAAGGGTTTTCTTCTTTTCTTGACGAGATTAGAACCGGCGCACTCTCCCTTGATTTTTTCACAACCCGGCGGAACAGCCCATTCTCCAGGGAACTGTCCTGGGCCGAAACCAATGAACTCATGTACCAGTACGACGAGAGGCCCGATCTCATGGGCCCCGCCTCGCAAGGGCCTTCCGTTTCGGACCAGGTGATTGCCGAGGCGCTCGGAAACGCGGCGGCGCGTCCCAGTCTCAAAGAGGACTTGATTGAAGACTTCTGTTCACGGCTCAGGCGGGAAATCCCCGGCTGGGCGCCGGAGGATGCCGTCACCCTCTGCGAATGGGTTAAAGAGCGGGTTGCCATCCCCACAAGCAAAGAGGGAAGCGAGGCCGATGAATGGGAAAAGCTTTTGAAGTGCATCCCCGAAGAACTTGCGGATGCATTACAGGAAGACAAAAGCCTGGGGGGAAAACTTGAGTACGTTAGGCGTAATGAAGCCGGAACCGGTGTAGTTGTTCACAGGGAATGGGCAAAGAAGTGGAAAGAAGCCAAAGGAAATAAACTTGCGGAAGGGTGCCTTGAACAATGGCTGCGTTTTGAGGGGCCCGTTTCCCTTTCACGAATAGGGGACATTTTCGATCTTTCCCCGGCTGAAGCACAAGATGCTGTTCATTCGCTTTTTGGGCAGGGGAATCTTGTACTGGATGTGGTTACGCATAACGGGACTGGCCTTGTCTGCGATCGGGAAAACCTTGAGCTCCTCCTCAGGCTGAGCCGCCGCAAACAACGGCCCATCGTAAGAGAGAGACCGGCCGCTTTCCTCGTGCCGTTTCTTGCGCGTCGTCAGGGTCTTTTACAAAGCCGTCCCTCTGAGGTGAATGACCAGTCTGAAGGCGGCAAACCCTGGAAGCGCCTCACCGGCATAACGGCGCCGGCAAAACTCTGGGAAACGGAATTTTTCCCGTGCCGCTGCCCTTCCTATTCGGGTGAAACGCTTGACAGGGAGATTCGGGAAGGCCGCCTTCTCTGGTACGGGGCAGGCAAGGAAAAGGCGGCCTTTTGCGAGACAGAGGATATCGACCTTGTTTTGCCTTTTTCACCGGCCCCGGTTTTTTCCGGCAGGCTTGCCCCGGAATTCTTTGATACACCCCGGAGTTTCTGGGAAATAAAGGATGCCTTAAACGCTATGGACGTGAGTATGGGCTCTATTGCTGAAGCCCTCTGGGAAGAAGTCTGGAAGGGCGGCCTTTCGGCGGATTCATGGGAACCCCTGCGCAGGGCGCTGGAGCTTGGCTTTACCAACGTGGAATCCGCTGTGAACGCCCGCTTGTCCGTGGGCTGGCCGGGTAAGGAGAATTCCGTCATCGGACGCCGTTCCCTCCGTGTGCCCAGGGCAATCCGTGAACGCTGGAGAACAGGGCCGCCGGTAAGGGGTAACTGGTTTTCCCTCGGCGGTGATTTTTCGGACTTACCGGATACGTCGAATCCAAAGGATTCGACTAATCAATCAAACCCCTGGGACAATAACCCCCTGGAAGAAGAAGAACTCAACCGTGAGCGCCTCCGCCTTCTTCTTGACCGCTGGGGGCTTCTCTCAAGGCCTTTGCTGGAGCGTGAAGTTCCTGTTTTGTCCTGGTCCAGGCTGCTCCCCACCATGCGGCGCATGGAGCTTGCAGGGGAACTTGTCGCGGGCCGTTTTTTCGCAGGCGTTAACTCATTGCAGTTCGCTTCGCCGCGGATAGCAGAAGAGCTGGAAGAAGCGGAAACGGAACGTGGTATTTACTGGATGAACGCCGCCGACCCCGCAAGCCCCGCCGGTCTTTCTGTCCAGGGGATACTGGTCAACATAATTGCACCTAACGAATCGAAGATTAACGGACTTGCGGTCAACGAATCGAAGATTCGGAGGGTTCCCTCAACCCGGCTCTGTTTCCGTGGAGCAGAACTTCTGGCAATCTCAAACAAAGGCGGGAAAGAAAACGAAGTTTTTATTTCGCCTGACGATCCTGACATAGGGGAGGCTCTGGCGTTTCTCAAATTTCCCAGGACACGAAGAGTACAACCGGAAAACAAGATCATAATAGAAAAAATAAACGGGAAGACCGCAGCCTCAGGCCCTTATTATTCTACCCTGTCCGCTATGGGTTTTGTCAAAGACCGGGGAAAGATGATCCTCTGGTAGGGTTACTTCTTTTTCTCCTTCTCGGAACCATCCTTGCCGCAATTGGTTCGTGAGCCGTCTTTACGGTGGTACTCCTGGCAGGCTCGGCAATCCCCGTGCCTTGAACAAGGATAGGTACATCGACATGAATCATTAATTGGTTTTGGCATAATTTTCTCCTTTTGCCGTGAAACAGCGCGTTTCCAATTTGTATTGTTTTGTATCAATTGTCAATTGTTTTCAGCGCCAATTTGAATACGGTAATCCAGGGCTTGTTGACATGAAAATCAGAATAGGACAGCATAATGAAGATGAAAACCATTCTTTGCTATGGCGATTCAAATACCTGGGGTTTTGATCCCAGGACCCAGGGACGCTATGATCATAAGACACGCTGGCCCATGATCTTGAAAGCGATACTCAACAAAGACGCGCCGCTTGATGACCCGGCATGGTGGGTAGTGGAGGAAGGCCTGAATGGCAGAACGAGCTGTCGGGATGACCCGGTGGAAGGCGACAGGAACGGATTGCGCCAGTTATTGCCGATCATTGGAAGCCATAAGCCCATAAACATCGTGGCGGTTATGCTCGGGACCAATGACCTTAAGCCCCGGTTTAACCCCTCTCCCTTTGACATTGCGAGGGGAGTGCAGAATCTGGTCATAGCCATTCAGAAGTCTGATTGCGGCCCTGACAATACCGCTCCCAAAGTATTGATGATCTGCCCTCCACCGACGACGGCTTCCCCCGTCTTCAAGCATATCTTTGGGGACAGCGTAGGGCTTTCCAAAAAGCTGCCCCCCATGTACCGGGCCATGGCAGCCGAATGCGGCGCTGCATTTCTTGATGCAGGCAAGTACATCAAGTCCAGTGCAGCCGACGGCATTCACCTCGATCCGGAAGATCACCGCAAGCTGGCTGAAGCTGTCGCGGAACAAGTCGAGGGGCTTTTTTGAATTTAATCTCACGGAGGCACATTTTTACCATGTAATAAAGAAGAAAGAAGAAAACCACGGAGAACACGGAGTACCACACGGAGTTACACGGAGAAATACGAAAAAATAATAAGCCAGACAAAACCTTCTTGTACATCTTTATAAAAAATAAAAAAAATAAGGAAGGCGCACAATCTGATAGTTACGTGCCATCCTCTGTGTCACTCTAAGCTGTCCGTAGGACAGCAGTTTTTCCCTCCGTGACCTCGTGGTAAAATTCTTCGTGGCTTTAATTCTTCCGGTCATTTATTTTGCACAGGACGCTAATACTTCCTCAGAATCTCTATCGGCTTGAGCTTGCCTGCCTGGCGGGCCGGAAACCACGAGGCCAGGACTGAACTTAAAATCGTAAAAAACGCGATAAGGAAAATAGCGTTCCAGTTAACGATTATGGGGATGGTTTCAAGGTAATAGCTGGAATCCAGGATTGTGACGGGCCCGGCATGGAAGACACCTGCGAAAAAGCTTAGCACGGTTTCCAAAGCCCTGATGATGCCGTTCACGGAGCAGCCAAGGATTAGCCCCGCTGTTATGCCAAAGACAGAGCCCACAAGCCCCGTAAGAAAAGCGCCCCAGAGGAATATTCCGCTTGTCAGGGAAGGTTTTGCGCCTGATGCCTTAAAGACCGCGATGTCCCTCTGACGCTCAATTGCCAGCATTGATGTTGCGGATGAAACATTAACGGCCGCTACGAGTACAATGAGCGTCATGATGAAAAGCAAAAGCTGCCTGGTAGATTCATAGGAGCTGTACTGGGCGCGCTGAAGGGTTTTCCAGCTATAGACACCGTAGCCCATGCCCAGAATTTCATAAAGAGAAATAACCATGGATTCGGCGCCATTGTACGGGTCGTCAATCTTAACCGTAATATGCGCCCCCCCGGAATCCGCAAGCACCTGTTTCCCTGCTTCCAGCGTCATGATACACCAAAGCGAGTCCAGCTCACGGTAACCGGAACTGATGATGCCCCTCACGGTGAAAGACGTAACCCTGGGAATTGTGCGTCCGGTTCGGGAGCTAAGAAGGGTCATGATCCTCACGGTACTGCCCGTCGCGGCTCCTATGGAGCGGGCCAGCTCTTCCCCCAGAAGCACATCCCTGTCTGTTTCGGTTTTCGCCTCGCCCGAAAGAATCCTGAGGTATTTCCTTGAGCCTTCATCGTCCCAGAAGGATTTTTCAATCGCCCGGATTGTTGCGCCTTTTGAACCGTTAGGCCCAAGCAAAACCGCGAGGCCGTTTATTTCCGGCCATGCGCCCTTTATGCCGGGAAGCCCTTCAATAAACGGCAAAATTTCCTCGGGCTGCCGGGTGTTTTGGTAATTATAGATTTGCAGGTGGCCTGTTCCAAGTTCAAGGTAGCGATCGGTGATTCCCCGGATCATGCCGTCGGCCACAATCAGGGTTACCACGATGGGAATGAGGCTTAACGCGATTCCCGCCGCAGCGCCGCGAAGGTAGCGGCCTCCTTCATGGGCCCGGCCCAGAAGGTAGCGCAAGGCGACAAAAAAAGCCGAACCCGCTTTCAGGATGATTCCCCTTCGCCTAACGCTGTGGATTCGGCGGGGAAAGGGCAGAGAAGGCCGTTTTCCAGCGTATAACGCAGCTTCGCCCGGCAGGCGATGGTTTCGTCGTGCGTTACCACAATGAGGGTCTTGTCCCATTTTTCCGCCCCGGCGAAGAGAAGATCCGCGACCATGGCGCTGTTCCTGGGATCAAGATTACCGGTAGGTTCATCCGCCAGGATAATATCCGGATTGTTTACCATTGCCCTGGCAACGGCCACCCGCTGCCGTTCACCCCCTGAAAGCTGGGAAGGGAAGTGATCAACCCTGTCATCCAGCTTCATGTCACTCAGGAGAAGCCGGGCCTTGTCAATAGCGTCATTTTTCTTTATTCCCGTCATATAGGCGGGAAGCATTACATTCTCCAGGGCGGTAAAGTCTTTTAGAAGATAATGAAACTGGAAGATAAACCCTATTTTGCTCTGTCTGTAGGATGAAAGATCGCTTTCGGAAAGATTCGAGATGTCCTGTCCCGAAGCTTCCACGGTTCCGGAATCAAAACGATCAAGCCCGCCGATTATGTTGAGGAAAGTACTTTTCCCGCTGCCGCTCTGGCCGGAAACCGCGACCGTGCTGCCGCCCTCAACATCAAAGTTTATTCCCCGCAGAATATGAAGGATCTCCGCGCCGGATACGTAGTTTTTTACCAGATCTCGAACTCGAATAATCGTATTTTGAATCATCGTGTTTTCGTTGACAATTTCGTCTTCGCGAAAAAGCTCACTCATAACGCAAAACCTCCGCAGGTTTAATGCCCGCAACCCTTCCTGACGCGAACCATGCCGCGAACAGGGCGGATAAAAAACCGAACAGGAATATCAAAACCAATTCGTGGGGAATAACCCTGGAGGGAATTTCCTTTATGTAAAAGATTTGTGGGGAGAACAGGGCAAATTCCCCTGCCCCTGCGTTTGCCCCAAAAAGATCAAAAAGGGCGTTGAGCATGGAGATAAATAAATTTATCGTTCCCTCAAGAAAAGAAAAAACAGCCGGAATGTTAAACGCTATTAAGAGTCCAGGGGCAAGGCCAAAACCGGCGCCTGCAAGGCCGATAATGAAACCGTCCCATGCAAAGACCAGCCTCACCGCAGTATCCGAAGCGCCCAGGGCCCGCAGGAGCCCGATTTCTTCACGCCGTTCAAGCACAATTCTTCTCTGGGCCTGAAATATGTTGAGCCCCACCACGATAAATATAAGCCCCACAAGTATAAACATGATGAGCTTCTCGGTTCTTAGTGCGCCGAAAAAAGCGCGGTTATAGTCGCGCCAGGATGTAATGCTTGCGCCTGACTCGGCTAAATCCGCCAGGGGTTTCCCTATTTCCACTGCCGCTTTTTGATCCTGCCAGCGGTTCTTCAGTTTTATCCCCAGAACAGGTAAGGCGAGTTCCCCCGATAATTGCGCCGCTTTGTCAAGATCGACAAAAGCCCAACCAAGGTCATATTCATAAAATCCCGAACGGAAAATTCCGGAAACCGTATAAGTATCGCTGCCGCCTTCCTCCTCAAACCGTATGCCGTCCGTAATTGAGAGAAGGCTCACCCTGTCACCTGCCCCCACCGAAAGCTGACGGGCCAGCTCTGCACCTAACACTATATTATGGTCGCCAAGATCAAAAAAACCCTCTTCGATATCAAGATGCCCCGCAAGGCCAGGGTCCAGGGCAAGCGCGTCAGGCGGTACCCCGCGAACAAGAGCCCCCCTCGGGGTTGTCTGCCTGCCCCGCAGCAACACGTTAAGCTCCCGGAAAGGGAGAACCGAAAGAATCTCCGGGAGTGAGCGCAGCTTTTCGGTGAGCCCTTGTTCACTCTCGGGCGGGAGGCCTTCCAGCCTTAAATGGTAGGATGAGATTTCCAGGATGCTCTCAATGAACCCAAGCTGGAAACCGTTCATGACAGCGATGATAACCGTCAGGGCCAAAACGCCTGTGGCAATTCCAAGCACGGAGAGAATCGGTGAAGGGGAATTCCTTCGACCTCGTGACACATAACGGGCGGCTACAAAGCCAATCCAACGAATGCCAATTCGACGAATGCCAATCCGACGGATCACCTGGGCCTCTCCTCCCTTATTTTTTTTCCATTCTCCCAATATGCCCGCAGCATTAATTCCCCATTAATAAAAATATCTTCTATTTCAATGCCATCCTGAATGCTGACAATCCTTCCCAATACCCCATGGCTGAAATTTCGCTCAACGACGCGGTCCCCTTTGGCATCGTATTCATATTCGATGAGGGTATCTTCGTCTTCAGTCTTCCATAGCACAGAGAGCAGCCTGTCCCCTGACCAGGTATTTGTCAATTCCCCTACCATAACGCCATTTTCGTCTCTCCATATCTCGCCCAAAACCCTTCCCCTGCTGTCAAAGGAGTAGGTAATGGCTGAACCCTCAGGGTTTTCGTTGCCGATGAAGTAGCCGGAAGTATAAGCGCTGCCATGTGTTATCAGTTCATCATCGGCAGTAGGTGCGCCAGGGCCCAGCCTTGGGAAGGAAATCCTTTGCTGTTCAGCCGCCCCTTCATGCAGCGTGCGATCAATAGCCCTGAGGGAACCTGATCGCGTATAACGGTAATTGTCGGTGTAGGAAAGGGCAGGGACAGGCGTTATTCCTGTGGGCTCTTCCCCGGTTTCATCAGGAGGGGCGGCCCTGAACCATATCTCGGCGCTGAGCAATATGCCGTCCCTGTACGTGTAACGGTAATCCAGTTCCGAAAGGTCTTCCTCAAATTGTATCTCCCTTGTCACGTCCCCCGAGCCATTCCTGATTTCGATGATGCCGCTGTTGCTGTCCTCCCCGCCTTCCCGCAGGGAAAATGCGCCGGCGCCCCTTACCGCAAAACGGCTGCCCCCTCCCGAAGCGGTGAGCCTTGTCAAACCCGTTTCGTCACGGAAAATCCATTGCCTGCGGCTTACCTCACTTTCATTGTAGAGGATACGCAGCTCCGTGCTGTAGGAATTATTGTAGTAAGGTAAAAGAAACTCGGGAACTTCACGGTACTGTGCGCTTCTGACGGAAAGGCTGTATGCGTTCCTCTGGGCTGCAACTCGCGACTGGACGCTCTCCAGGGGCATCCCTGAAGAGTTGGAACGATACCAGCGGGTTTCGCCGGAATCCTGGGCGGAGAGGAGGGTCCCCACCGCAACTGAAAGGACGATCAAAGAAAGCAGGCAAAAGAGCCGCTTAGGCGAGGCCGACAAATTCTTCCGCATAACGCCGGGGTTCGAAGGGGGATATGTCCCCGTATTTTTCCCCTGTGCAGAGAAAGACTACAGGAAGCCTCAATTCTTCGGCCAGGGAAAAGACCGTCCCTCCCCTAGCGCTGGAATCGTATTTGGTGAGAATAACCCCGTCGGGGGTAACGGCCTCCTTGAATATTCCCGCCTGGGCCAGGGCGTTTCTGCCTGTCGTGGCATCCAGTACGAGGTATTTTTTGTAATCGCAAGAGGCGGCCCTGGAGTCTATCACCCTGTCAATTTTTCTGAGTTCCTCTACCAGGGCGGATTTTGTGTGCATCCTTCCGGCCGTGTCGGCAATGATGAGATCCCCCGCGCCGGAGAGCGCGGCTTCAATCGCGTCGTAAATTACAGCCGCAGGATCCCCGCCGTGCTTATGCGCGACAACCCTGATCCCCAGGCGTTCCCCGTGTATCTTTAGCTGATCAATCGCGGCGGCCCGGAACGTGTCGGCAGCCGCGAGAATGGGTCGGCGTTTTTCAAGGGTCATGAACCTGTCCGCCAGTTTTGCCGCGGTCGTTGTCTTGCCTACGCCGTTGACCCCCAAAAGAAGGATCAAAGCAAGTTTGCCAGGAACAAGGGAGGCAGGGGATTCGGTTTTAAGCAGAATCTCCGCGAGAAGGGAGGCAAGGGTTTCCCGCGCCCCCTCCCCGTCACTGATTTTTTCCCTGGTGCAGACACTTTTAAGCTTTTCGGTGAGCTTGTATGCCCCGGCGGCGCCGAAATCACCCTCCACAAGAAGATCCGCCAAATCATCAAATGTTTCTTCGGAGAGGGCCTGCCGTCGCCCAAAAATGCCCTTCAGCTTATTCGCGAAAGAATTCATGGGTCAATCCTCATCTTTCGCCCCTGCCTTGTTGATGGGCGTGGAATCCCTGTTGGAAACAGTGATGTACCGGAAAATCTGCCAAAATGTTACACCTAACGACGCGACCATAATCCCGTAGGCCCCGTTCCTGGCTGCGCTGCCGAACGCCGCGCTATTGGCTATCCTTTCCCTTTCGGCACTGTTATTCGCAAAAAGATTGTTTGAGGTGACATAGCTATTTGCGGCGATATAGGTTCCTGCAATGCCTGCCGTAATGAGGGATGCCGGAAGTATAAACCAAAAAGTGCCATAGGATGTGTAAAAATTCCGGCGGGTATTGTCCACGCGTTTTTCTTCCTTTGAAGCGGGAATTGATGTTATGATATCGGCCATTGCCCAATCTTCGTCATTCCTGACAAACTGGGCGCTGCCCCTGACCATATTGTTATTCCTCATGATTGCGGCGCCTGTTTCGCCATCAAGGGTTTCAACGCTGACATAGGAGAATTGCATCCTTGGCAATTCAAGGGTGAGGGGCGTTTCACCCACGTAAAGGCTNCCGAGGAAGACCCTGGAGCCCGCCCTGTCCGGGGTGTCTACCTCGAAAACACTGCGGCCCAGGGGGAAAAGATCGATCAAGACCTCCGTCATTTCACCAGGTTTAAGCTCCAGGGGAATCGAGGCCGACACGTGATTACCGGCGTGCACGGCCAGCTCTGTCAGCCCTGGGGAGTGCGAGCGTACCTCAACCTCCCCCTGGCCTATATAAGCGCCGTCAAGCAAAATCATTGCGTCAGACGGGACTGCGCGGACGAGGATTGCCGAAGGGACTATCTCTGAAATCCTTGCGGCTATGCGGTCAGAAATTTCTACCAGGGCCTGATTAAAATCCTCCGAGGAAAAAAGCACGCGGTCTTCATAACTGTAAGAGCCTGAGTAACGGGTATACAGCTTCGTTTCAAGGTATATCCTGCCGTAGTACTCAGAAAGCCTCCCGGTGAGGAAGGCATCGGCTTTCTCATTGATACAAAAACGGTTTTCGTAGCCTGGGTTGGGCGGCTCGGGAAAAGTCCCGTTCCTGTTTTTCTCGCCAAGGATGAAAGTCGGCAGCCCCTCAACCAGGGGAACAAGGTTCTCCACATTGGCGAGTTCCCCTTCAAGCTTCAGAATTGCTTCGTCCACGGTTTTGAGATCCTTCTGGTATTTCCATAACGAATCACCCCTAAAAATAAGTAGGTCCCGTTCATTCCTTTTTTTCGCGAGGGCATCGGCCGCTTCAGCCCTGGACTTGGCCATGGCATAGCTGCTGTAATATGACGATTCTTCCTCTCCCCTGGAGCGAAAGCTTAAGTTTTGCATAACACTCACGAGGTTTCTTGTTACCGTGTCCCCCGCTGTTTGCCATGACGGGGACATCGCGGAAGTGTCAAACGCTGTGATGCAAAGAACCCACTCCGGGTTCAACGGGTCTTTTTGTACCTCAGCCTGCTTTTTGCCAAGGGCGGAAAGTTCAGTTCCTGCTGTGAGAAAAACAAAAAACAAAAGGACGAAAAAAAACCGCCGCTTCATTTCCAATCCACCCCCGTTTTTATGGGCCGCTGTTTTGGTTGCTATTCCAGGCAAAACGCAGGTACTCCTCGATAAAGAGGTCAATTTCCCCGTCCATGACCGCCTGGATATTTCCCGTCTCTGTCTTGGTCCTGGCATCCTTTACCATCGTATAAGGCTGGAACACGTAGGAACGGATCTGGTTACCCCAGGAAATGTCTTTTTTCTCCCTGGCGAACCTTTCGTTTTCCTTCTCCTTTTCCTGCCTGTAGTATTCATAGAGCCTTGCCTTTAGCATGCTCATCGCGATTGCCCGATTCTTAATCTGGCTTCTCTCGTTTTGGCAGGCCACCACAATCCCTGTTGGCAGGTGCGTAAAGCGCACGGCGCTGTCGGTTTTGTTCACGTGCTGGCCCCCGGCGCCCCCCGAACGGTAGGTGTCAACCCTGAGATCCTCGGGACGGATTTCCACCTCAATTGAATCGTCCAAAACCGGGAACACATAGACCGANGCAAAGGAAGTGTGCCGCCTCGCGTTGGCGTCAAAGGGGGAAATCCTCACCAGCCGGTGCACGCCGCTTTCNCCTTTGAGGTANCCGTAGGANTANTCCCCCTCGATTTTTACCGTCACGGACTTTATGCCCCCTTCGGCTTCAAGGCGATCCTCCTCCTCCAGGCTAAAGCCCCTCTTCTCGGCCCAGCGCACGTACATTCTGTAGAGCATTTGGGACCAGTCGCANGCTTCGGTCCCCCCCGCGCCGGAATGCACCGTAAGGAAGCATCCGTTCGAGTCCACTTCCCCGCCCATCAGTTCCATTACATTCTGTTTTTTGTACCGGGCGGAAAGATCCTTCAATGCCGCCTCTATTTCGGGGCCCTGGGACTCGTCCTTTTCCTCAACCGCCAGTTCATGCAGGGTGGAGAGGTCTTCCATCTCCTTCACGAGCTTTCCCCATGGCTCCCAACGGCTTTTAAGGCCCTTGAGCTCCCCCAGGGTTTTCTCCGCTCCCGCGTTGTCGCTCCAGAAGTCCGCTTCCCCTGTCCTGCTCTCCAGATCCGCTATGCGCCCGGCAAACCCCGAGTCTTCAAAGACGCCTCCAGGTATTCGAGATGTTTTCCTTCAGTTCCGCAATAGGCGTTCCCAATTCACTCAGCAGCATAGTTTCCTCCGTGATTAGTTATCCATAAGTGTAGGAAAAAAACGTCGTTTTGGGAATAGGGGAGTAGGGGGATAAGGGAACAGGGGAGCAAACGAAAAGTACGATTCGCGTCTTTTTCATGGGCACCCTTTTTCACGATTAAAACTTAAGATTCTTGATTCTTCTATTGGTTTTGTCTTTAAGTCTTCTCTCTTCAACCTTCTTCATATTACCTGCAAACTTATTAAACAAAGACCAATAATGGCTTTCCTTATTTATACCCTTCCAAAAATATTTGCTTTCAGAGCACCTGATCGCGTAGTAGCCAAACATATAGTGGGCAATATCATCGCTGATCATTTTTGTGTTCAGCAATATGGCGACTTCCTCAAAATAGCTCAAATAATTCATCCTGTCGGTAAGGGGGACCCCTTCCAGCGCCTTGTCCCCACTGTCCAATAGCGTTCGAATGTTCTCGAAAGCCGGGTTTTCTTTCAGTCTTTGCCTCATAATGATAAAAAATTCGGCTTTCTTGTCTTTGCCCTGTTTTCTGTACTCAAATAAGGCAAAGATAAGGGTAATCGCGGCAATAGGAGCGACAATGATCGTCGCGATTTGTGATAAAACTTCAAGCATAATCTTTTTGCTTCATGTATAAATTATAGTATGATTTGCGGGGGAAATTAAAGTCTAAAAGGTGACAGTCACCTTTTTTGAGAGTTTTCACTGGCTCGTGGATTTATCGAAAAGGTCAGGATACGTTTTTTCCAGGGTTTCAGTCGAGATTGATTCAACCAGTACAACAAACGAGTCTATGCTAAAGCTACGGAACCGAAAGGAATATTCCAAAAAATCGCTGTACGAGGTTTTTGAGTTTTTTGTTTTCTTAATTCTGCCGGTGCATTCAAGAACAAGACCGATAAGGTAGACGGCAAATGACTCGTTTATAGTAGAGAGTAAAACGAGGTATGCTTTTCAATTTCCGGGGGGAAGCCTTTTATAAGTAAAAACTCATCAAATCTCCTTTGGAATAGCCGAATAATTTTTTCTAGATCATCATATGGGATACGCTTATATTTGAGATTACTGTTTCGTTTTCCTGGCATGGACTATAGGATTACCTTTTTGACAAAAATATTAGATGCGCTGATATCGGGTTTGCCGTTTTGGAGGATGTCTAAGAATCCGTTTTCCGTCTTACCTGACTGAGGATGATTAATGTCTTTTCTACCAAGAACCTGGTCCGCAATTTTCCTCATATCTGCAACGGTTAAGCCAGGGACGACTTCTCTTTTGGCATTGACCATTTATTCTCTCCTGTAGATAACGATCCTATATTTTCCCATTCCTTTTTGGCCCTGTCAAGCCGATTTTTTTTGATGCCAGTAATTTTAAGTGGTTTTCTTCTCCCCCTTACTCCCTTGCTCCCCCGGTTAATTTGCAAGTTTTCTCCATTTTTGCTATAGTATAACCGGAGGGGAACAAAGTGATGGATGTAAATGATTGGAATTGGGTCGTTGATACAAACGACATGACCTGCAGAAACGTGGAGAATAACGTCATAATAAAAATGGAAAAGGACGGCGGCTTTCTGCGTGGGACTCTTCATGATATGCCGATGGAATTGTTCGCGGAAATATCAAGATATAAGGATGGGGAGAAAATTATAGAAAGAATTGTTAAAACAGCCGAGGAAAAATACCTTGAAAACCAGCCGGGAGATCTGTTAGTGTAAGACAAGGGGGCTTTATGGCAACAGGGCAACTGAAAGGCAGATCTCTTCTGACCTGGCTTGATTTTGAAGCCGACGATATTCGGGATTTTCTTGAGCTTTCAAAAACCGTGAAGGCAGAAGCCAAACGGGGAGAAGTCCATCAGCGTTTTACGGGCAAGACGATTGCCCTGCTTTTCGAAAAGCATTCCACAAGGACAAGATGCGCTTTTGAAACCGCTTTCGGGGAGGAAGGGGGACACCCGGTGTTCCTTTCCAGACAGGACATTCATCTGGGTGAAAAAGAATCCCTTGAGGACACCGCGCGGGTACTGGGGAGGATGTTCAGTGCCATCCAGTTCAGGGGGTACAAGCAGTCCACCGCCGAAACCCTGGCGAAATACTCAGGCGTCCCGGTTTACAACGGGCTCACCGATGACTTTCACCCCACCCAGGCCCTTGCGGATATCATGACCCTTGAGGAGTGTTTCGGGTCCTCCAAAGGCAGGAAGCTCTGCTATGTGGGGGACGGCAGGAACAACGTGGCCAATTCCCTCATGGTGATCTGCTCAAAACTGGGGGTTAATTTCACGCTCATTACCCCGTCGGAGCTGAACCCGGACTGGGCCATTATCGAAAAATGCGCCCCCCTATCCGCGGCTTCCGGCGCGAAGATACGCATCACCGAAGGGATTGACGAGGTTGAAGGCGCGGACGCCCTTTACACCGACGTATGGGTTTCAATGGGCGAGGAAGACAAGAAAGAGGAACGATTTAAGCTTCTGCAGCCCTATCAGGTTAATCAGGCTCTGATGAACAAAACGGGCAATAAAGACGCGATTTTCCTTCACTGCCTTCCGGCGAAAAAGGGGGAAGAAGTCACCGCTGATGTGATTGACGGGCCCCGGAGCCGCGCATGGGATCAGGCGGAGAACCGCAAGCATACGATCAAGGCAATTATGCTTGCCACCTTGGGGTGTTGACAAAAGAAGAGGGAAAAAAGGAAGATCGCTATCAGTTATCTATGTGAACCATAAGTCACAATATCCAACCAAATTTCTTTCCACTTTTTTCACTCTTCTTTTGTTTTCCTGCCGATACTCTATGTATGAAGAAGTTTGTTTTATTTTCGCTGATTTTGATCGGCGTAACGGTATTTTCAGCCGCACAAACGATAAGCAATGATCCTAACAGACAGGAAGGGATAGCTTCCTGGTATGGCCCGGATTTTCATGATAGGCCGACAGCCTCAGGCGAGCTTTTCAATATGATGGATTATACGGCGGCTCATCCGACCCTGCCCTTTGGCACAATAGTGACAATCACCAATAAGCATAATATGCGCCGGGTTACGGTCCGGATCAATGACCGCGGTCCCTTTATAGCGGCAAGGATCATCGATGTTTCCAAAGCGGCCGCCGAGGCTTTGGATATGATAGCAACAGGGACAGCCCCTGTGCTAGTGGAAAGCGCCGTTAGCAAAAGCCTGGGTCCTGTGTCATCAGCCGCTGCGGCAACCCCGCCAGCGTCACCATCAACCGCTACGGCGCCTACGCAGCCAACGTCACCCCCGACTGTTACTGCGGCGACCCCGCCAACGTCACTCCCGACCGCTACGGCGCCTACGCCGCCGGTTCAACAGCCTCCTCCTGCTCCACCGGTAACGCCCCAGCAAACAGCCGTAAGAGTACCGCCTGTCTATACTGCGCCCCCTGCCGTAATCGTAGGCGGCACCCCATCGGCTGGAAACGCAAAGCTCTACCGTATTCAGGTAGGCGCTTTCAAGGTCCCGCGAAACGCGGTGGACGTGTTTGACAGACTAAAAGCAGCCGGGCTGAATCCGAGGTATGAGCAGTACGGTGATCTTTACAGGGTTGTACTACCGGAACTGAGGGCGGCGGACATTCCAGCAATCGCCCAAACACTGGGGAATACCGGTTTTCAGGAAGTGCTGCTACGGGAAGAATAGGGTTTGTTCGCCAGGTACAATGCCATCGCCGTCCCCATTAGGGCATGGATATAGGGAGGCTTTCCAAGGCCGGAGAGAACTTCCTCGCAGGGAATGGTTTCTACTTCCACATATTCATCTTCGTCCAACTTCTGCACCGTGGGGGGGCTCAGGTCGAGGGCAAGGAAGAAATGCACATGGTTGGACATAATCGCCGGGTTCGGGCTGAACGTCCCCAGTTTTACGATTTTTTTGGCGCTGTAGCCGGTTTCTTCCCTCAATTCCCTGGCTGCGGCCGTCTCGGCATCTTCCCCTTTCTCCATTACCCCGCCGGGGAATTCCAGGCTCAGTTCCAGCGCCCCGTGCCGCCATTGCCTGACCATGACAAACCGTCGGCCGCATTCCGTGTCGAACTCGGGTATAATTATAGCCCAGTCGGAAGCGTTCAAAACTGAAAATGTTTTTAGACTATCAAATGGAGAACGGCAGTACCGCTCCTCTACGTTAAAGACCGGACAGGTGAATACGGTCTTTTTCCCCTCTTCTTTCCATACCAGACGCTCGTTCATCTACTGACCGTACCTCATGTACCATTCCAATATCAATCACCCCTGTAAACAGTGTAACAATCTTTTTGGTTTATACAAGGGAGTAAGAGTTGTTGTTAGCAATCCCATCTTGTTGCATCACGAAAAGCTTGCTAACAATAACCCTTATTCCCTTATTCCCTTATTCCCTTACTCCCTTACTCCCTTACTCCCTTACTCCCTTACTCCCTTACTCCCCTGTTCTCCCTTGTTCTCTCTTGACATATCGAAAGTCTGTCCCCATACTCCCAATATGAACCTGGCGGATAAAGTTACCTCAGCGCGATTGATTTTAGCCCCGGCTTTTTTCGTTGTCTATCTTTTGCCAGATATTCTTCCTTCATTTTTCACGCTTCCGGCGGTCGGCCCACCAGGCGGCGCGGCATGGTCTGTCCCCGTTCTCTGGGCAATTTTTGTGATTTCCGAAGTTACCGATATGCTGGACGGCATGATAGCCCGTAAACGCGCGGAAGTAAGCGACTTCGGCAAGCTTTTCGACCCTTTCGCGGACACTTTAACGCAGATCAGCTATTTTTTGTGCTTTATTATTGACGGAATCCTCCCACCCCTTTTATTTCTCGCTTTATTGTACCGTGAGTTCAGTATGCTCTTTCTCAGGAACTTAATGCTGAAAAAGGGCACCGCCCAGGGCGCAAGGCTTGGCGGCAAAATAAAAACGATAACGTATATATTGGCGGGGGCGCTCGCGCTCCTGGCTTGCAGCTTAGTCAGGCTTGGTTTCGACGGGGAACTTTACAGGTGGTCTGTCATAGCCGCCAGGGCTGTTTTTACACTTTCGATTGTCATTTCGATTGTCTCGTTTTTGGACTATGTGAGTGTGTATCGCAAACTCTAATTTGTCGGTGAGTTAGTCATAAAAAAACTGAATAAAACCCGTTAACGGGTGGGGAAGTGTCGCTGAGAAAACATTTGGAGAACCCGGCTGCAAAGCCGCCTGACTACTTAAGTCATCAAGTGCCGATTAACCCGGAGAGCTTTGCGCTTAAGTAGTCAGGCCTTCTTCCCCCGTTAGGGTTTTACCTATTTCGCTCGTCTTTTCCGCCGGAGAGCCCAAAGAGGTTTTCTCAGCGACACTTCCCCACCCATAAACCAGTAATATTTTGATATTATATGACATAATACGACAAATCAAGGTTTTCAAACGACAGGAAATTCTCCATCTCACCCCGCAAGCGGGTATTTATTATTTTTTCAATGCTAAATCAAAGCGAATTATCAAAAATGCTCTTTTCCCCATATATATAACACTAATATGTCGTATTGTTTGCACATTAACCGAAATAATACAGGTGGATGGGTGGGCAAGCTCTTTGGAGAAAACCTCTTTGAATTCTCCGGCTGTAGGAGACCTGTGGAATAGGCAGCCCGTAGGGCTGTCCTAAAGTGAGAAACGATCTGACCACTGAAACGCCAAGCTTTCAAGGTTAATCCAGGCTTGATGATTTCAGTGGTCAGAGGGCTCCGGAGCCGGGTTCCTCAAACGTTTTCTCCAAAGAGCTTGCCCACCCGTTACTCAAGTTTTATTTAAAGTTTTTGCGACAGACTCACCGACAAATTAGAGTTTTATAACCTATTGAATGAAAACCCAATAAACCATATCATACCGCATGGAGAGATTTCATGGCCAAGTATCCCTTTGAGACTATCGAACCTAAATGGCAAAAGTATTGGGAAGAAAATAAAACTTTTAAGGCTTTCGATGATCCGGCGTTTCCCAAGGAGAAGCGGCGTTATGTGCTGGATATGTTCCCCTACCCTTCCGACCAGGGGCTTCACGTGGGGCACCCGGAAGGCTACACTGCTACTGACATTTACTGCCGTTACATGAGGATGAACGGGTATAACGTGCTTCATCCCATGGGCTTCGATTCCTTCGGGCTCCCCGCAGAAAATTACGCAATCAAAATGGGCGTTCACCCAGCGGCAATCACAAATAAAAACATCGATCAGTTCAGAAAACAGATAAAGGCCCTGGGGCTTTCCTACGACTGGGACAGGGAAGTGATCACTTCGGTCGATGAGTACTACAAATGGACCCAATGGATATTCCTCAAGCTTTTTGAGAGGGGGCTGGCCTATGAGGCGGAGAGCCCGATCAACTGGTGCCCTTCCTGCAAGACCGGCCTTGCCAACGAGGAGGTAGTCGAGGGCCTCTGCGAGAGATGCAAGACACGCGTCGTGCGAAAGCGCATACGCCAGTGGATCCTAAGAATCACCGCCTACGCCGAGCGGCTCCTTGAAGACCTCGATGTCCTTGACTGGCCGGAGCCGGTGAAACGGATGCAGCGCAACTGGATAGGCCGTTCCGAAGGCGCCAACGTCATCTTCAAGATTGAGGGGCACGATGAGACCATGGAGATCTACACCACGAGGCCCGACACCCTCTTCGGTGTTACCTACATGGTCCTGTCCCCGGAGCATCCGTTAGTCGAAAAAATCACCACGCCGGGAAACAGGGCCGCAGTCACTTCATACGTGGAAGATGCGGCGAGCAAGAGCGATCTTGAGCGCACGGACCTCGCCAAAACCAAGACCGGCGTATTCACAGGGGCCTTCGCGGTAAATCCCGTGAACGGCGAAAAGATCCCAATCTGGGTCGCGGACTACGTTTTGATTTCCTACGGCACAGGGGCCATCATGGCGGTCCCGGCCCACGACGAGCGCGACTGGGAATTTGCGAAGGCCTTCAACCTGCCAATCAGGCTTGTGGTGTCGAACGAGAAGCCCGAGCCGGGAAAGGATTACTCAGCGGAGCCGGAAGAGTGCACAACAGCCGACGGCTACTCGGTGAATTCGGGCCAATTCAGCGGGATGCCTACCACCGAAGCCACAGGGAAGATCACCGCGTGGCTTGCCGAACAGGGCCTGGGGGAAAAGGCGATAAACTACAAACTGCGGGACTGGATATTCAGCCGCCAGCGTTACTGGGGGGAACCCATTCCAATAGTCCACTGCGAAAAGTGCGCCGCTGAGCATGGCTCCGCGATTGTTGCGCTTAACGAAAAAGACCTCCCGCTGAAGCTGCCCGACGTGGAGTCCTACGCCCCGACCGGCACCGGCGAGTCCCCGCTTGCGGCAATCACCGAATGGGTGAATACCACCTGCCCCAGGTGCGGCGGCCCTGCCAAGCGGGAAACAAACACCATGCCCCAGTGGGCNGGTTCCTGCTGGTACTACCTCCGTTACCTCGATCCCAAAAANAACGATGCCTTTGCCGGCCGGGACAANATCGACTACTGGGCCCCGGTGGATTTTTACGTAGGGGGCATGGAACACGCGGTTCTCCATCTCCTTTACGCCAGGTTTTGGCACAAGGTGCTGTACGACGCGGGCCTCGTTAACAGCAAGGAGCCTTTCATGCGCCTCTTGAACCAGGGAATGATCGTTTCTTTCGCCTACCAGAAAAAAGACAAAACCCTTGTGCCCCTGGATAAGGTCGAAAAAAAGCCCGACGGCAGCTTTGTGGAAAAAGAAAGCGGCGAGGAAGTAACGGAAGTAATCGCCAAGATGAGCAAGAGCCTCAAAAACGTAATCAACCCCGACGAGATAGTCAGGGAATACGGCGCTGATGCCCTCCGCATTTACGAGATGTTCATGGGCCCGATCGAGGTTAGCAAGCCCTGGAACACAGCCGGCCTTACCGGGATTTCGCGCTTCCTTGAAAGGCTCTGGGTGATAGGCGAAAAATGCAAGCCGTCAGGCGAAACCAGTACTGACGAAACTCAAAGGGCGGAATTGAAAAGGCTGCTTCACAAGACCATTAAAAAAGTTACAGGGGACACGGAGACCCTCAACTANAACACCGCGATNAGCCAGATGATGATCTATTCCAACGAGCTTGTAAAACTCGCGGAGGTTCCCCCTTCGCTTTGGGAACCGTTAGTCGTTATGATTGGCGCATACGCCCCCCACCTGGGGGAAGAGCTCTGGGAGAAGCTCGGGAAAAACGAATCGGTCTCAAAGAGCCAATGGCCCAGGTACGACGAGAGCCTTACGGTGGATAATGAAACCACGGTCGTGGTACAGGTGAACGGGAAGATTCGGGACAAATTCAGTGCCGCCGCAGGAATCTCAAAAGAGGAACTTGAGAAAACCGCAAAGGGCCTGCCGGGGGTTCAAAAGTGGATCAAAGATCAAACCATCATCAAGGTAATCTCGGTGCCAGGGAAGCTTGTGAACATCGTGATNAAATAAATTTACTCTCACAGGGGCANAAAGGCAGAGGGAANGCGCGAANTTTGTAAGCTGCGCGTTTCCCTCATTTTATAGATTTATTTCCTCTTAATAAATTCAAACCCACAATAGGGAACAAGGGCTTTGGGTAGCCTTACTGAGCCGTCTTTCTGCTGGAAATTCTCCAGTATGGATATAATGCCCCGCGAGACCGCGATGGCTGTGCCGTTTAACATATGGACGAATTTATTTTTACCGTCCGCGTCTTTGTATCTCACGTTCAGACGGCGGGACTGGTAGTCGGTGCAATTGGAGGTGGAGGTGACCTCCCCCCAATCGTTGCGGCCGGGCATCCAGGCTTCGAGGTCCCATTTGCGGTAGGCCGGTGCGCCGAGGTCCCCTGTACAGGTCTCCACCACCCTGAAGGGTATTTCAAGGCCGCGGAAAATCTCCTCCTCAATGGAAAGCAGTTCCTCATGGAAACGTTCGGATTCCTCCGGAAGGCATATGACAAACATCTCCAGCTTCGTAAACTGGTGGACCCGATAAAGGCCCCTTGAAAACTGCCCCGCAGCCCCGGCCTCACGCCGGAAACAGTGGGAAAGCCCGGCCATGCGAAGGGGAAGTTTTTCCCTGGGAAGGATCTGGCCTGAGTAGTAGCCCCCAAGGGTTATTTCGGCAGTCGCCACGAGGCAGGCATCCTCCCCCGTCAGGGAGTACACGTTGGATTCCGCCCCCCTGGGATTAAAGCCAATGCCCTCAAGAATTTCTTCCCTGGCAATATCAGGCGTAATATACGGGGCAAAACCCTTCTTTTGAAGAATGTCTAACGCATAACGCACCAGGGCAAGCTCCAGAAACACGGCCTCGTTTTTAAGGTAGTAAAATTTTATCCCCGATACCTTTGTCGCGGTATCAAAATCCATTATGTCAAGATCCTGACCAAGCTTCACATGATCCACCGGCTCGAAATCGAATTTCGCCGGNTCCCCAAACCGCCTGACTTCCAGGTTATCCTTGTCCTCTTTTCCGANTGGGACATCAGGATGGGCCATATTGGGAATCTTCCTGGCTTCAAAATCAAGTTCCTTTTCGGCTTCAGCCAGATCGGCTTCNGCCACGGTAATGGACTCTTTCAGCTTCTTCCCTTCCTCGACAAGGGCCTGTCGGTCGGACGCTTCCATCTTCCCCTTCATTGCAGCCGTATTTGCGTTCCGCTGCTGCTGAAAGCCCTGCAAAATGGTGCTAAGCTCCGCTCTCCTTGCAAAGAGTTTTGCCACCGCCTCGGCATTNGCCTTCATGTACCTGTCAACAATGTTCTTTTTGACCGCCTCAAGATTCTCCGTGATAAATCGATAATCCAGCATAATGTGCCATTCTACCAAAGGTAAAGGAACAAGTCTATATTCTTTATAAACTCTGATTTGTCGGGTAGTCTGTCATAAAAGCCCGAATAAATCTCCGTTCAACGGGTGGGCAATTGACGCTGAGAAAACGTCGCCAACCCAAAGAGTTTGTAGAAACTCTTTGGGTTGGCAAGGAGAACCCGGCTACGAAGCCGCCTGACTACTTAAATCATCAAGTACGGATTGTTCTATCGAGCTTAGCGCTTAAGTAG
>JGI24698J34947_10000292_pt1 | contig 21722 bp, 23 predicted proteins | sample TergutMp193P3_FD_34947 | JGI IMG/M metagenome (IMG submission 34947) | reverse complement strand
CGGACTGGGAAAACCTGCTCCCCTGGAACATTTTCAAGCCATAAAAATCGAATCTTTTACCCGTTTAGAGCGTTGTTTTTACCCTTAAATTGACGGTTACGCAACGCTTGTAAGTTGTTTACCGATAAACGCATTCTCCCCAATAGCTGTTACGGGCTTTCCGTTTATCTGCACCGGTATTGATACAACGGTACTGGTTCCGATATAGCCTATAATACTAACTGCCGATGCGGTTTCGGAATAAATTAAACCGTCAGGGGTTTGACTGCCGCCCGCTATAACGACTAGATTTATTCCGTGTATTCCGCTTGCCGCGTTCCAGCCCGAAGCCGCCGCTACGTCGAAGGTTATCGCGTAGGTTCCGGCTGTCTGCGGTACTGCTGTGTTACCGGCATAACAAATGTTACTAATCGCACCAGGCGATTTGCCGCTGTTCGCCGTTATTGTGACCGCCGTTACATTCCCTTCCGGCTGGTTCACATTACCGAAAATATAATCACCAGCGACAGGAGTTTGATTAGAAGCATCAGGAGGCACTACAGGAGGATTAACAGGGGGGTCATTAGGATCAACCGGACCCTGGGGCACACTAGTACCGCCCCCGGTTTCACTAGTGTTGCCATTAAAGAGACTGCTCAAATCGCAAGAAGTAAAAAAAACGGCAATCCCGAAAATTAGCAATAGAGATAAAAAAAAACATACTTTTCTCTTCATGGTAAACTCCCTTTAAAAACAAAAGTCCTCTCTCCTCTCACTGCCTAGTCCACGCGGTACTGCTTGTATTTGGGCGGGTATACATTCCCGCCAGCTTGCCGTTGCTGTTGTAGATATTGTCGAGATTGCTTTCGAATACTGCTGGTTGGGTAAGCGTTACGCCTCCCCCAATTGTAACGCTGGTTAGTGGGTTCTCCCAAAACGCAGCATACCCTATTGTAGTAACATTGTTAGGGATGGTAACGCTGGCCAGCTTGTTGGTATGAAAAGCACTTAACCCAATAGTGGTAACGCTGTTGGGGATGATGATGCTGGTCAGCAGGTTGTCGGCAAACACGCCGACCTCAATAGTGGTAATACTGTTGGGTATCGTGACACTGGTCAGTTGATTATTTTCAAAAGCCTCCCCCTCAATAGTTGTTACGCTGTTGGGGATTATTACATTGGTCAGATTGTTAATACCAAACGCACGATATCCAATAAAAGTAACTTTATTGGGGATGGTAAGAACGCCGGTCAGTTTGTTGTCGTAAAACGCATACTCCCCAATAGTGGTAACGCCGTTGGGGATGGAAACGCTAGTCAGTTGGTTTCTTAAAAACGCATTCCTCCCAATTATGGTAACACTGTCAGGGATGTTAACACTAGTCAGTTGTTTATCCCAAAACGCATTATCTCCAATAGCAGTTACAGGTTTTCCGTTTATCAGCGAAGGTATTGTTACATCCGTACTGGTTCCTTTATATCCGTCAATGGTAACTGCCGTCGCAGTTTGTGTATAATAAAAATCGCCAAAAACTGAACCACCGCCGCTATAGGAAACGACAAGATTTCCCGCCGATAACCCTGTCACCGCGTTCCATCCCGTTGCCGCTGCCACGTCAAATGTCACGGGATATGTTTCGGGTGTCTGCGGTATTGCTGTGCTGTTGTTATACCTTATGTTGCTCACCGCGCCGGGGGATTTGCCGCTTTTCGCTGTTATTGTAACCGCCGTAACGCTTCCGGCTGTCTGGTTCAGGTTGCCGATAGTGTAATCGCTAGCAACCGGGGTTTGCGTGGCGGTAGCGCCCTCTAGAGTCCACACGGTAGTGCTTGTATTAGGGCGGGTGTAGGTTCCAGCCTTCTTGCCGTTGCCGTTGTAGGTGGTATCCAAGTCGAGGGGGAATGCTGGTGAAGTATAATCACCATCGTCACTGTGAATAAATGTACCCAGCGTTACACCTGCGCCAATGGTAACGCGGGTCAGTGGGTTGCTGTAGGTAGACACCCCGTTCCCGTGGTAATGAACCCCACCCCCGAATGCAGTCCCCCCAATATTAGTAACGCTGGGGGGGATGATAACGCTGGTCAGTAGGTTATCGAAAAACGCCCATCCTCCAATAGTAGTAACGCTGTTTCCAATGGTAACGTTGGTCAGTTGGTTATTCTGAAACGCGCCACCCTCATAACCATTTCCTTCAATACTTATAACACTGTCGGGGATGATAACACTTGACAGCAGGTTATTGGCAAATGCGCCACGTCCAATAGTTTTAACGCCATTTCCTATGGTAACGCTGGTCAGTTGGTTGTCCGCAAACGCGCTTGTCCCAATAGTAGTAACACTGTCGGGGATGTTAACGCTGGTCAGTCGGTTGGTGGAAAAAGCACCCCCTCCAATAGTTGTAACGCCATTTCCTATGGTAACGCTGGTCAATTGGTTGTTGGCAAATCCATGAAGAGAAATAACGCTGTCGGGGATGTTAACGCTGGTCAGTTTGTTGTCGGAAAACGCATACACTCCAATAGTTGTAATGCTGTTTCCTAAGGTAACACTGTTCAGTTGGTTTTGCTGAAACGCAAAATTGCCAATAGTAGTAACGCCGTTTCCTATGATAACGCTGGTCAGTCGGTTGCTGTGAAACGACCGATCCCCAATAGTGATAACGCTGTTGGGGATGGTAACGCCGGTCAGTTGGTTGCTGTAAAACGCATAATTCCCAATAGTGATAACGCTGTTGGGGATGGTAACGCCGGTCAGTTGGTTGCTGTAAAACGCATACTCTCCAATTATGGTGATGCTGTTGGGGATGTCAACGCCAGTCAGTTGTGTTTGATAAAACGCACCATTCCCAATAGTTGTTACGTCTTTTCCGTTTATCTCCGATGGTATCGATATATTTTTAGCGGTTCCAACATAGACAGTAATGGTAACTGCTGAAGCGGTTTCGGTATAAATAAAGGGAACTCTCCCAACACATATACCCAGCCCTAGTTTTCTGATTTCTAGCCTGTCAACCATTGTATTATAGCTAGAATAGCCCGTCAATCTGCTTCCATATTTGCTTAAAGTCTCCTATATAATTTTAGGAGAAGCCATGCCGGAAATACCTAATACTAGCCCACCCCACGAGATCACTGTTGACTCTCAAGTCACCATGTCACAATTAAATGAATTGTGTAAAAAGCTGCAATCCCCCAGCATATCGTATGAAGAGGTTAATAGACTGGCTATTATTGAACTGACCCTTGTCGTAAAAGCGCTCTTGAGGGAACTTCGTGAATTCCAACAAAAATTCCAGCCCATAACGTAATTTACGCTCTTCTTATTATTGTCTATATAGTTTCAGGAACATTGTAATGTCAGAGTTTCAAAAATCTAGTCTAACCGCTTACGGGGCAAGCCGTGTCCTGGGAACCAATGTCGGTGAAACCATGACCTTCACGTCAATCGGCCTTGGTTCCGGCATCCCCCCTCTCGATAATTTATATAATATCACGCAACTCGAAGACGAGCGACAGCGCTTTCCTATCTCAGAACGCGCCATCAATGGCGATAGGTTTAGCGCTTCTTGCCATGTAACCAGCGTCGAACATCCCTCTGGGATTTACCTGCGTGAGATGGGCTTGTATATTGCTGATAAAGACTTCCCCAATGACCCTGCCAAGGACAAGCTTTTCGCCGTCACCTGTGTCGATGATAGTGATACCGGAGCGAATTACGTCGTTTTTCTTCCTAAAAGCTCGAAAACCACCCTAATCGACTATACTTTCACAATCCACACAATCATATCCCCCTCAGCCGAGATAGTCATTAAGGGCCTAGACCCCGGAACAGCCGATTTCCGCCTTAAACCTGCTTCTCCCACAGTTTTAGGCGGTCTTATTTCAAGCCCCACGCCCGGCAAAATATCCGTCAATCCGGATACCGGTGAAGCAACGGCCAACGAGCTTGACCGCGCCTTAAATTTTATCGATTCATATACCCCCTATTCTCTGCCTGTCGCCTCAGAGTCATCTTTGGGAGGCCTCAAAAGCGGCGTTGCTTCCGGCACCGTGAATGTAAACGATACTACCCACATTGGGGAGGTCATTGGCTTTCAGGCTTTAATAGAGACCGTTGCCATGCTGGAGGGTATCCAACAGGAGATTGGTCACCTTCAACAAGAGCTTGTTGCGGGAACCATCATACCTCCTGCCACCCTAGCCAGCCCCGGCATAGTCCAGTTGTCGAATACAATATCCCCCATCGAGACTGCTGCCCTTACCCCAAAGGCCCTCAATGATTTCAAGGCGGCAATCTCATCCGGCACAAATCTGCCATTGGCTTCCGTCGAAAACGCGGGCATCGTCCAGCTTGAGGCTAATTTTACCGGCTCGTCCGTAATAAAAGCAGCCAGCGCAAAGGCGCTTAATAATCTATACGCGCTAATGTTAAGCGAAATTACCCGCTTGTCAGGCGAGCTGTCCTCACTGGCGACAAGCCTAGAATCTATAGAGTCTCCAGAGCTTCCAGACAATATCGTGACACTGGGCTCTGACGGCAACGTCCCAATCGCTCAATTGCCTGACGCCTCTATTGAGAGTCCCGGCATAGTCCAGTTATCTAATACAATATCCCAAGACCAAACAATCGCCCCGACCCTCAAGGCTGTCGATGACCTTCGGCAATCCCTTGAAGACATTATTGCAAATCTAATCGATAGACTAGATTTCATAATCAGTCAGGGCGGTATTGCACCGACCCTTATCGCGCTCTCTGTGACTTCCCTTCCGAGTAAATCTATATACGAGACAAACGAGACTTTCGATCCAACAGGTCTTATAATCACTGGCATTTTTTCTGATTCATCCGAGCAGGTGATATATCCTGAAATTCCACCGGTTGACGGGCAAAACGGCTATATTCTTTCGCCCCCCGATATGTCTTTGGCTGGAAATGAAACCATTACTGTCGTTTATAAAGACATTACTACCTCATTTGATATCTTGGTGGCCGATCCTGTGCCGCCCCCGGTAATAACCGGGATCGAAATCACGACGCCCCCGACAAAAACCGTCTACGAGATAAACGAAATTTTGGATTTATCCGGTATTATAGTCAATGTGGTCTATTCTGACGGTTCAAAAATATTATTATCGTATGATGCTGGCGGGGTTACTGGTTACAAGAGTTCTTCCCCTGTTATGTCAACAGCCGGTAACAAGACGGTCACAATCTCTTATATGCCAGATTCTACCAATTTTACCCAGACGTTCACCGTCGAGGTTCAGCTTGGCGTAAATTGGGACGGGGCCGTTAATAATGCAACGGAAACCAACAATAGCCTTTTGACTGTCCTGGGTGCTTCCACCGTCCAGCAGGCGTGGGAAATGGCCCATGAAAGAATCAATGCCGATGGACTGGCAAATTACCACGGGCTGGGCTTGGGTGACTATCTTGATATCACCGCTGGTCTGCCCGCCCCATTGAATATCGCATGGAATGCCTCTTATATCAATCTTCGTCTTTATATTCTTGGGTTTAATACTTTTAAAGGCTCCCAGGGAAATACAAAAAACCATATCCTCTGGGGCTTTAAGCATATCCCACTTACTCGACAGGTGAACACATCCAATACCAATGTTGGCGGTTACCCTGCGACGGCCCTGAAAACTTACCTTGACGGCGACTTTTTGACATCATTGACCGCCGCTTTGGGACATCCTGAATATTTTTATGATGTCAAGCGGCTTGTTTCCACTCAAGGGAATACATCTTCTCCTACTTCCACGGTTATGCAGGCGAAACTTTGGCTTCCCAACGAGAAAGAAGTATTTGGATCGGCTACTCATGGCAATGACCCTGACCCTCAGATTTCAATTCCTATGTATGTGAAAGACGCAAATCATCGAATTAAAAACTATAATGGCAGTGCGCACTATTGGTGGGAGGCTACTCCTAGTGGCAGCGGCACCGCGCCCTTTTGTATTGTGTACATCAACGGCCTCGCCCACTATAGCGGCGCTAATGGCACTTATGGCGTGGCTCCCTGCTTCTGTCAGATCTGATGACTCTGCGCCGCCCCGTGCGGCGGCGCAAACGGGTAACACTGCGTAAATCGTACATGTTTTTATGAGCGTACCCAAAGGAAAACGGGGAATCTCCGAGATGGAGTTCTTCAAACTTTCAAACGACCTTTACGACAAGTTCGAGGACTGGTTGTTACGGGACTTCGGTATCCGTGACAAGGTTCGTAAAAATCCTGCTACCGGCGAGGCCACCGAAATCGAAAGGTTCCCGCCTTGGTTCATTGAGCACAAGCGAAAGATTATCTTGAATATATTAGACAGCTATATGCACGAGGTAATCACTGCAAATACTATCTATCCGATGACTTACACGGAGCTTGAAGATAGAAGACATCATCAGAACCATGCAATAGCAAAACTGGAATACCTAGAGCAGTTCCTAATGCGTTCTCTTACGGTTTTACCTTTATCCAAAACAAAATCAATACAGTATTTTGATTTGATTGCCCACACCATAAGTATACTAAAGTTATGGCGAAAATCTAATAGCAAAATCAAAAAGATTCTGGATGGTTCTCTCAAGAGAACCATAACCGCCTATAAAAGTAGCGGAGATATTACAGCTCTTATGGGGTTGGGACTGCCAAATGCCGTGCTTGAAAATATTGTAAAGGAGGGGGTGAAAGCGATAGTTTAAATGGGGCTTATCTGAAATTGTCACAGTGCGAACAATTGGTGGGAAGCTACTCCTAATAACAGCAACACCACGAACTTTTGTAATGTGAACAACAACGGCAACGCCAACAATAACAACGCTAGTAACACTAATGGCGTGGCTCCCTGATTCCGTATAGGCATACTAAGTGTAGGCCATTGCCGATATGCCTTGGTACAGAAGGAGATAAGTTCCTGCGAGAGATGCTCGCAAATTATTAGCATGAATACTTTTGGGTGGACGCTGCTTGCATGGCAGATAATAATGCTAGTCTGTTTCATACCCGGTAAAGTTTTGCGTCATACATAGAGGCATTTATTTCAACCTATGTGACGTATCATGCGTTTCATAATTATGACCAGTGAACAACGCCACGAGGCGAGGTATAAACGCCGTAAATCCAAAAGAACAGAAAAACGAAAGGCTTTCTTAGATCAGCATAATGATTTTTCTAAATTAATTGATATCGACAATCTTTATAAGGCTTACCATAAATGTACCCTCGGCGTAAACTGGAAGAGTTCCACTCAACGTTATTCTTCAAAATGGATGGAGAACCTCATCGAGGCCCGCCGTAAATTGATGTATGGCGAGGATGTCCGTACAGGCTTTGTCCATTTTATGTTGCATGAGCGTGGTAAGACTAGACGTATCAGTTCGGTTCATATAAGCGAGCGTGTCATTCAGAAATGCCTTTGCGATCAGGTTTTAACCCCTGTCTTGTCACGGTTTCTTATTTATGATAACAGCGCATCGACCGTTAATCGCGGAACTTCTTTTGCTCTCCGTCGTTTGCAGGTTCACATGCTTAAGTATTACCGTAGGCATGGTGTTGACGGTTATGCTTTGATGATCGATTACTCCGGTTTCTTTGATAGTATCCGTCACGATATCTTGTTATATAAAATTCACCAGTATATCAAAGACGAGAAAGTCTTTAATCTCATCAAGGGTTTTATTACGGCTTTCGGTCCTGAAAAGTCCCTTGGCCTCGGAAGTCAGGTGTCTCAGATTTGTGCGCTGTTCTATCCTAGTCGAGAGATCGACCTTTTCATTAAGCAAAAGCTCATGATCAAGTTTTGTGGCAGGTACATGGATGATCTTTATCTCATTCATCACAGTAAAGAATATCTTAAATATTGCCTAAAAATGATAGCCAGAAACAGTGAGCACCTTGGCCTGAAAGTAAATCTCACGAAGACAAGGATAGTCACGCTAAGGCATGGTCTGATTTTTCTGAAAGGTCGTTATTCCCTGACTGCTTCCGGCAGGATAATAAAGCGGCCTTGTCGGGGTTCCACTGTCAGGATGCGTAAACGTCTCAAGCGGTTCAGGCATTTGCTTGATATCAAAAAAATGTCCAGATGGGACGTATATTCTTCCTATGAATCTTGGCGCGGAACTTACCGCCGTCGTTTTCATGCCTATTACCGTGTCGGTAAGATGGACGCTCTGTATAATCAATTATTCTTATACGATAGGGAATGATATTATGTGAGCGCTCCATAATTTTTATATTTTTCTATATAGTTTTAGAGGCTTGTGTAGCCTATCTTATGGAGGTCTAACATGACAGTTTATATTGGCAGAACCCTTGATGGTGGGCTTTTAATAGACACAAATATTCAAGTTTTTAGGAACATCGACGCGCAGATTCTTAAAGCTATGCCCTTGGAGGAGTATCAGGCTATCGGTCATCATGCCGTCATTGTGTCCATTGAGAACGACGAGGTTTCGTTTAATTTGTCAGACAAGATTGCCCTACAAAAGCGAATTGCCGGGTTCAAGGCACGGCTCGAACAGATCGACCATGCTGCCGGTGCCGGTAGGGCGTTCCGGGCTGTGGCTATGGATTTCGGGAACCTTGTCAGGCGGCTGCACGATACGAACCCTGACCTCGCCGAGTTTGACCCTGATGGCAACGAAGACCTGACAAGGATTATTAACCTTGAGACCGAGGCCATTGCGATTAGGGCGCAGTTGTCACCGTTGCTAACCTCGTAGAAGTTATCCCTTCCCGCAAAGATCAGTCTCCCCGATTAAAACCGGGCTTGCATTATCCTTTAATACATATTCCTGCCCCGGTTGGCTGTGGCATTCCTTACCGACAGGAATTATGTGACAGGTGTTTTCTCTGCTGGCTTGAAATAATAATAATTCGTTATCATCTGCTTCAATTATTTTGACTTGTCTGCCAACCACGGCTGGCTTATCACAGCCCAAAGCAGAGCATGTCCCTGTTATTATGTGGCGACTATTATTTTCCCAGTGCTCAAGCCAGCTTCCACAGCCGCAAGTCGGTTCACGCCCTTCTTCTCCTAGATTCCTTACCTTCATGTCCATCTCCTTATGACTAGAATTGATATTTCAATACCATAGATGGGATAGTTCATTTTGTCAAGCCTATACTTTCATATAGAAGACCGTAAAGCCACTTCCCCTATTTCCCGTTTTCTTTAATTTTATTATATAGTTTCAGGAGTTAAATAGATGACCGAAACATCTCTTACCGATACCAATGCCAATGCTCATAAGCTGGACGAGGCCAAGTTCGATTTTTCCTCGCAACAACCTTCTATAAGTCAATTATATAAGGTCATAAATGATTTGTGTGGACAATTGCCGCATGAAGAACTTCGACCAGATTTTGCATCTTTCAAAACACTCGAAGAGGTTGACAGATGGTCGATTATTCAATTAGCGCATCTTGTAAAGATGTTTCTAGAGGATTTTCGGAGATGGCAATATAAATTCATGGACTTAGAAAAAGAATTTCGGGAATTCCAAAAAGCGTCCAGTTAAGCTAAAACCCATCTTCTCAGGTCTTATACTGCTTCCGGACATTTTCCATAGCAAGATTTACATGCTTGATAAAATCCTCGGAGAGATGGTCAATAATCGCGCTTTCATGTTCATCCGATGCCCCCTCGCCCCTGAAAAGCTCCCAGACCTGTACGTCAAGGGCCTCGGCGATACTACAAAGCGTCCTTGCTTGGGGAAAATTGTTCCCCCGTTCAATGTTAGACAGAAAAGTCACGGAGATACAGGCTTCCTCGGCAAGGTCTAGTTGCGAGAATTGCTTGCGGAACCTGTAAAATTTAATGTTTTTGCCCAGGTTGGCCCTTAGTTCCCGCTCTACCATACTGTCCCTTCTATGGCATTAAACAGACTCTTTGCCCTCCTTGACAAATATCCCATACTTCTATATGCTAGAAGTATGGGTTCTAGCCGGTTTGCAACGAAAAAAAGGAGATTCTTATGAAAAAAGCTATTCTTGTCTGCCTAATTATTGCTGGGTTCATGTTTACCGGGTGCGACAGCCCGGCAGATTCTGGGGGAGATGTGGATATACCGGACGATAGGTTCGTGGGGAAATGGATACGTTCATCTTCTGATAATGACTCATTACTTGAGTTTATAGACTCATCGCATCTGTCGTGGTATAATGGGGGTTATGGGTGGACAGCTACAGGAACCTATACCTTTACGGATACCGTCATCTCAATGGAAGTCAGTGGTGAAAGGGATGGTGAAACTCTTTTTTCACGTTCGTTAAATTATAGGTATCTTCTTACGGATGAGTATCTTGATATTATGTCTTATCCCGGTGCCGTTCCAGTGGATCCAATAGGTCTAATGTATAGATACATTCGACAATAAATGTTTTTACTGTCCGTTTATACTGCGTTTCAGCTTAACGTAGCCATACTCATTCCCTGCTATATAGTTACATGGGGAATGAAGTGTCCAAGTTCGAGGGCATCTGGAAACTGGAAGGGTGCGCCCGTTCAGGTAAGCTGTATAGCTTTTCTTATTGTTTCATTGATAATGAGTTTACCGGCATAGATAATATAACCGGCAAAACATTGTTTTCTGGTATATTCATTTTCGATCAAAAAACAATCACCTTCATGATACCCTCTCATAATATCACATGGACACAAGAGTACCTCTTAACTGACACTTATCTTTTTCTTGAAGTCGATTATGGAAAAAATCACAGAAATGGCAAATTTTATAAAGTCAATGGGGTTGCTTGATGGCCGGATGTGATGGCGCTTGCAATAGCCTATGTAGCGACACTTGCTCTGATGAGTGCACCAGTTGCACTGGCAGTTGTTGGGATGCCTGTACCGGGTGTATTGGAGGTTGTTCAGATTTTTGCACAAGTTGCATTGATACCTGTGTTGGTACTTGCGAGGGTTCTTGTTTTATCACTTGCGATGATACGTGTTCAGATTCTTGCATAGGGGCATGTGCAGATTATTGCTCTGGTTCTTGTGGCTTGTCTTGTGAAAATGCTTGCGGGACAGATTGCACGGGTTTGTGCGGGGATGATCTTTGCGCTGGCTCTTGTATAGGAAGTTGTCTTGGCGCTTGTAAAGCCGGTTGTATCGGAGATTGCCTTGATACTTGTACCGGCTCCTGTACCAGAGACTGCCTAGGCTCCTGTACCGATTCTTGCACGGGTACTTGCACCGGCTCCTGTACCGTCTCATGCACCGGGGGTTGTCAGGCGTCTTGCCAAACCAGTTGCCTGGATACATGCACCGGCTCTTGCACTGATTCATGCACCGGCTCCTGCTTCGATACTTGTACCACCTCTTGTACCGGCTCCTGCGTTGATACCTGCACCGGCTCTTGTACTAATACTTGCACCGGCTCCTGTGCCAACACTTGCCAGGCAACCTCAATCCAGTCAGGCCCGGTTGCCAATGTCGAGTACCTCTGGAAGAAGTGCAACCAATTATTCGGGGATAACAAGCCGATCCCGGATAATGCCTCACAGTTAATAAATGCCGAGTATGTCCTCAAGGCCGCGAATAAAATCGATGATGGTTTTTCTAATAGTTTAAAGACCGAGCCCGATTTTACCTCTCAATTAACCCCTGATAATAAAGATCAAATTGCGAATACCCCATTCGTAAACCATGTTATGTCCTGCGTTTATGGCTGCGCCCGAAGTTGCCACAGTTGCACGGGTTCTTGTTATAGCGGGTGTGCGTCCACTTGCACCGGGTCCTGTTTAGGCGGCTGTAGCGGCTGTAGCAACACTTGCACCGGGTGTTCCGGCACTTGCAATACCGGCGCCACTAGGGGCTAGGGGGGAAACGATGGCAGATTGCCCTTCTTGTGGAAATGACTGCGAAAAAGGTTGCGGAAAAAGTTGTACCGGTTGTAGTCCGTCTTGTGAGCATTATTGTACCGCTTGTGGCAATAATTGCGCCTCTTCATGTGGCGGTAATTGTACTCCCGGAGGCTGCCAGTATAGTTGCGAAACTACCTGTGTAACTAGTTGTGGCAACAGCGGTTGTCAAAAGTCATGCACTGCTACTTGCGACATGGGTTGTGGCGGCGCTTGCAGTAGTTCTTGCGGAGGCTCTTGCGACTACAGTTGCTCTTGGGACTGTACTTCCTGTGGCGGCGAATGTAGTTATAGTTGCTCTAGTACTTGTAGTGGATGCACTGGCTCTTGCAGTTCTTGTACCGGCACTTGCACCGGTTCTTGCATCGGGTGTTCCGGCACTTGCTCCGGCTCATGTTCCGGGTGCCGGGGCGGGTGTACCGGCTGTTACGGGTGTTCTTCCGGCTGTTCCGGCTCTTGCAAGGGGGCTTGCCTCTCCGGGTGTTCCCATGCCTGCGGGCAGACCTGCAAGGGCGGTGAGGTAGGGGCCGTCCCGGAGATAAAGACTTAATCTAGTCTTAGCCTAGAGTCAAATGAGCCTACATAATCACATGGAGTTATTATGACACTTGATGATATCGTTGCTGTCCTATCCGGACACGCTTATTATGGTCCCGGTCATGAGGATTTAGAAGCTTATGGATACGATACTACAGACCGTCATGCTAAGCCTCCTTTCGATGCTACAAAGCATGGATCCGCCGTGGATAAGCATGATATAGATTATGGCTCTTTTCTTGGGCCTAAGAATAGGGTTAATGATAGTATTTTTGATGCTTCCTCGTATTTTGATAGGGTAGCTCATCCTGGGGATATAGGCGAGCTAATAAAGCATTATGATAGCCTCTATAAAAATTGGGAAAACACTCAGGATAGGCTTGATACTAACAAGTTTATGGCGGAGGCGGATATATCCCCTGCCGATAGGGATTGGCATAAGGCTGGTGTTGCGGAAGAGCAAGAAAAATCAGATTATTATGAAAATCATTTAGATGCAACCAACCGTGCCTATCTCAATAGGATAGAGGACCATAAATCAAGAGGACAGCCTACCCCTGGCAAGGGCAATAATATCTGGGAATGTGTCCGAGGTGATGCCCTTAATTTCATCCGTTCCTTTAGGTCTTTGTGCTAACTTCCATATTTCGAATATATGCCGGTAGTATAAATAATAATCCGTCTATGTATTAGAGATATTAATAATTTTTTGATAATCCTGCCTACACTCTTGTTCCCCGGCGCGAAGATGTCGTAAAAACTCAAAGCCGTCTACAGATACTATTTAGTAAGCACCAAAAATCGACAATGTTCACACTCCAAAATTGGTCTGGTAAGGTTTTTCTATGGGGTCTGTATAGGCTCTAAACTTTATCTGTAGGGAGAAGCGAAAATGAAGTATGAATTGTTGCGTGATGAGAAAAAAGAAGTGGCTGGGCATACCTTATACCGAATTCGTTATGTTGATGGTACTTTGGGAGGCTGGCTTGAGTCAGAAAAAAACCTTGATCCGGATAGTAATGCCCTTGTTTTGGATAATGCCTGTATCTATTGTAATGCCCGTGTTTACGATGATGCTAGGGTTTACGGCAAAGCTCATGTTGCGGATAATGCACAGGTTTTTGGTAATGCCTTGGTCTACGATGAGGCCAGTGTTTTTGGCAAGGCCCGCGTATATGGTACGGCCCGTATGTATGACGATGATATCGTTGCGGGTATTGGGGACATTTCAAGTGATTATCATGTTTACACCACATAACCTTTCTGGGGCGGGGCTATTCAGGTAGCCTCGCTCTATTTTTTTGCCCGAATCCTACAAGCCCGTCTCCATTCGATTGCGGGCTGCGTACCCACTTCTCAGGTGTATGGGTCTATCTAGTTAATTCATTTATTAGAGATATTAATAATTTTAGGCAATACTGTTCACACTCTTGTCTCCCCAGCGCGAAGATGTCGTAAAAGGCCGCCCGCAAAGCCCGCTGAAAAGCACGAAAATTCGGTAAAGTAAATTTCCCCACATAGCCCATTATGATCTACCGAGCGAAAACGTATAGTGGGGATGAGTAATTTACTTTTTCACCTTTATCCACCCTCTCTCACTGAGCAGGGTCTGTCCAGTCGGTTGCAACTTTGCAGGGGCCTCCATCTTTCAAGGAGAGTCCCATGACAAAGAAATGCAAGAAACCCATGTCAATCGAGGACTTCCTGTCAAAGTTCCCNAANAANGACGAGGAAGCCGCCATTAACTATTTTTACCAGATACGGTANAATGGTGTACTTACCTGTCCGTATTGTGGCGCAACCAATAGGGTCTACCGTTATCGTGACCGCCCCAAAGCCTGCTATTGCAAGAATTGCAATAAGTCGTTCTCCCCCTTCGAAGGCACGATTTTCGAGAAATCCGATACCCCTCTATGGAAGTGGTTTTTTGCCATATACCTCTTGATAAGCGCCAGAAAGGGGGTTTCAAGTTTGCTATTGCATGGCATGCTTGGCGTAACCTTGAAGACGGCATGGCGCATGCTTCAACAGATCCGCCTCGCCATGGAAGACAAGGAGCCTGAGAAATTCAGCGGCGAGGTCGAGATGGATGAGACTTACATCGGCGGCAAGCCTCAGAGATACCCTAAATCCAAAAGCACCGGTCTTTATTTGCCTAGACCCGAAAGAAAGCGTGGTCGCGGGACGGATCATTCCGTGGCTATTGGCATAAAAGATCGGAAGTCTGGGCATGTCTTTACTCAGGTTATGCCTTTTGAGCCTTCAGCCAAGGGCAAGGATAAGAGGCTGTCTTGGCCTCAGATTAAGGCGGTAATCGACGAAAGAGTCGAGCCGGGTACTGGCATTACAACCGATGAGTTCAAAGGGTATGCTGGCCTTGATAAAGAGGAGAAAGTTGCCCTCTGGCTTATCGACGATGAAGCGCCTCCCCCTCGCCATTACCATCACACTGTCTGTCATAAAGCCGGAAGGTTTACAGATGGGCACGGCCATAGCACGAATGGAATCGAGAGCCATTGGGCATTACTTAAACGTGGCTTCCATGGGACGTATCATTCTTGGTCGGACAAGTATGAGCCACGGTATCTTGATGAGTTTTGCTTCCGTCAGAATACGCGCGATCTTTCAGATTCAGAGGTTTTTGACTTATTACTAAAGCGTTGCATTTTGAAGCCTATTTAATCGTATAGTCTTTGAGGGTATGTCTGTTTATGCTAAATTCTCAAGGCCGGCGGTTTTCACACCAGAAGACCGCCGGGTATACGACAGGGGAAAGTTCTCTAAATAAAACCGTCAGAGGTTTGATTACCACCAACGACAGGCGGATTACCGCCGCCCGGTAGGGTAACGATAAGGGTTCCGGCTGGTAAACCAGAGGCGGCGTTCCAGCCCGTTGCCGCCGCCACGTCAAAGGTGACCGGATAGTACCCGGCTGTCTGCGGCACTGTGGGATTTCCGTTATAACGAATATTGCTTACCGCGCCGGGTGATTTTCCGCTGTTCGGCGTTATGGTAACCGCCGTCACATTCCCTGCTGTCTGGGTCATGTTCGCGATAGTGTAATCAATCGGAAAAGGGGTCTGATTAGGAGCAACCGGGGGATCATTCGGATCAATCGGACCCGTGCCAGGATCCGGAGGAGCAATAGGACCATTGCCCCCTGTGTCACTACCGCTGCCATTAAAGAGACTGCTCAAATCGCAAGAAGCGAAAAAAACGGCAATCCCGAAAATTAGCAATATTGATAAAAACAAGCATACATTTCTTTTCATGGTAGACTCCTTTGAACAGATGACGATCACCTTTTTGTTGTTTCAATGCAGTAATCATTATATTATACATATAGTATAGTGTAAATACTATATTTTGCAGCATAAAATCAAGTAATTATCATATTATGCAACGAAATGGGATTGATTTTTCGTAATACTCTGCGGGAAGAGCTTGATTATCAAGGCATGACTGTTAAGGAGCTATCTGCAAAAGCAAACGTGGCAAAAGGAGCCCTTGATAGTTACCTCGGAAAACAAGCCTCTATGCCGCCAGCGGATTCAGCAGTTCGAATAGCCGCTGCTCTTGGAGTCACAGTAGAGTATCTAGTTAACGGCAACGACAAAACCAGTGAAAAAGCTACGCATTTTTTCTCAAGCCCCATGAAACGTTTGATGCTGCAAATTTTTGATGAACTGCAACCGGAAGACCAAAAACTTGCTTTTGACTTGGTAAAATTAATAAAGAAAAACAAGGATGAACAGCGACGGAAAATGACAGAAAAAGGGAAAATGTAGATTTTGTCTCATTTTTACTATCGCTTAACACCCGTATAGTATCCCTATCCCCCCAAACACGCCAGCAACTTCGCCACCATATACAACGGAATCTCATAAATAACGCTGCCGGAATAATCCGTTTTGCCCAAATCAACCAAAGAAGAGCGGATCGCGGACGGCGGGTTGTAGGTGTCGATGAATAGTTTCAGGCTTTTTGCCTTTAGGTTCCTTTCGGCCTTTACCTCAAGGGGGATGACTTTGTTCCCAACCTGAATGACAAAGTCCACTTCGGCTTTGGCGGAACCTTCCCGCGCCCAATAGTAAACCGGAATGTCGCCAAGCGCCTTTAACTCCCCAAGCACGTACTGTTCCGCGAGTGCGCCGTGGAAATGATCGAAAACGACGGGATCGCGATCGAGGAAAGCACCGATGTCAAGGCCGCACATGGCGGAGAGAAGGCCTATGTCAAGCATGTACAGCTTGAAATGGTCCGGCTCGGCGTAGCTTGCCAGGGGGTAATGCGGCAGGGCGATACGGTTCACTTCGTACACCAGCCCGCATTTGGAAAGCCAAAAGAGCGAGGAACGGTAATCCCGCGACCTCGCGCCGGGTTTTGCATCGCTGTAGACGAATTTTTTCGTCTCCCTCGCCAATTGGCGCGGAATGGAATTCCAGAGGCGTATTACCCTGTCGGCCGACCCCATGCCAATGTGCTTTGAAAAGTCATCCTCGTAATCAGAAATGATTCTTTTCTGGATCGCCTGGATAGTCTTGAAATTCTTTTCGCGTGTGAAAGCGGACACAACTTCCGGCATACCGCCGACATAGAAATAGTATTTTAGGAATTTAATCAAGTCGTTCTTGACCAGGGACGCCAGACGCGGATCCGTCTTTTCAACTGCGGTAACAAGCTGCTGCTCGTCCAGGGCGCGGAGGAATTCCAAAAATGTCATTGGATATAATGTAATGCTGTCGGTTTTCCCTACAGGAAAAGATTCGTCATCGTGCAGCGCAATGCCAAGGTAACTGCCGGCGGCGATTATGTGGTATTCCGGGGCTTCCTCGCAAAAATACTTGAGGGAATTGAGGCCCCTGTTGCATTCCTGGATTTCGTCGAAAATGACGAGGGTTTCCCCGGGGCTAATCGACTCGCCTGAAATGAAACCAAGTTCTTCAATAATGCGCCGGGGCTCAAGGTCGTTGTCAAAAATCCTCCGCGCCGATTGGTTATTGGAAAAATCGATGTATACGGTATTCCGGTAGGCGGATTTTCCAAATTCCTTCATCAGCCAGGTTTTACCGACCTGCCGCGCCCCCTTTAGCAGCAAAGGCTTCCTGTACGGTGAGTTCTTCCATCGATTCAAAGATTCCATTACCATTCGTTGCATACGATAGGTATACAATATAATTGCACCTTTTTCAAGGGAAAATTCCCATATTATTACACATTTTTATAATGAAAATTAACCGTCTATCACACCTCTTTACATGGAAAATATCCTTGTTATCGCACCTTTTTACAGGGAAAAGACGCCGGGCACAAATTTTCCCTAAAAAGCTTGAAATTGGCTGAAAGTGGGATATGTTATATAATGTATAGGTGTCGCTTTTTTGTTGCGTTGCCAGCTTGACAAAAATCCCGGTTTTGTTATAATAAAATCATAAAATAAACCCGTGTTTCATAACGAGGTACAAAAATGGTGTCAGTCATGTTAGACAGAGCGCCGGTGCTTTGTCCTGCCCATTTAAAAACACAGTTAAAAACTTATGGAAAAAAGGCAGTTGCTTTTCCCAACGCCTCCTCTCCTTGCCTCCTTTTGGCTTTTTTGGTCATGGTTCCCGTAGCGGCTTATTCACAAAATGACAGAAGGGTAGGCATCGGTCTTGGCCCTGAGATAAACATGAATTCCGGTTCCGATTTCGGTGTGGGCGCGATTGTGGCGCTTGATATCAACTTTGGCAATTACTGGGCGGTGGGTTTATCCGCCAAGGGCAGCCACGATCTCTCAAGCGCGTGGGTTGCGGAGGGGATGGTCTTCATCCGGTGCTACGTCTCGGGCCGTGACCCGTGGCAGCGCGAGTACCACTCGGGCTTTTTCATGCAGGCCGACGCGGGCGCACATTATATCGTGGAAGACAACGTGTTTATGTACGAAGGCGACACCCTTCTCCGCCCCATGGGGGGCTTGCGCGTGGGCTTCCGCTTCCTGTTGGGTGCTTCCCGGCACTTTTTCCTTGAACCGTACGCCCGCGGCGGCTATCCCTTCTTGTGTGACGCGGGGCTCGCCCTTGGCGTGAGATTCTGACAATAGAAGAGAGAAAAGTGAAAAGTTAAGAAAGAAGAGGGAAAAGAGAAAAGAGGGTAAGGATATGAAAAAGAAGCACGCTATTATGGTTTTATCGGCTATTGTCGTTCTGGCGATCTTTTCCGCTTGCGACAACCCATGGTGGCCGGAAAAAGATATTTATACCGTGACGTTTCATGCCAACGGGGGGACAGGGACGGTCCCGGCGGCGCAGTCGGTGGTTGCGCGTTCCAGTATAACGCTGCCCCACGGGAGCGGCCTCACAAAAACCGGATATACCTTTGATGGTTGGAATAGAAAGCATACCGGCGACGGCGACCATCACCATGCGGGATCGTCCTTCACGCCGACCGGCCATATTACCCTGTACGCCAGGTGGGTGGAAAACACCACAAGCAATTCTGAAGGCAACACCCCGGACAACACCGGCAATGCTCCGGGTGGTTACTACAATCCAGGGGGCGGCTACACCGGAGGGGGCAATCCCGGCGGCAACACCAACACAAACCGCCCGCCTTATACCGTTACCTACTCCCCAGGTCTCGCGACCGGAACCGTCCCCCCACCCGTCCCCGGCCTTCTCCCGGGCACAGAACTCACGTTGCCCTCCTTCAATCTGGCCGACGGCACCCCCTCCCTCACCCTAAACGGCTACACCTTCCTGGGCTGGAGAGGGCCGGATGACAAGCTGTATGATGAGGGGGGCACGATGCTGGTGACAGCGAGCATGTTGCTTACCGCGGCATGGGCGCCGAATGCGGTCGGGCTGGCGGTGTCCACCAATAACGGCTCTCTCACCGCCTCGAATGTACAGTACTACGGCAGCTATAGCCCGGACAGCCCAGATGTGAGGGAAGATATCACCATCGAAGCTACAGAAAATGTCGGCCCCTTCATTATAGACAAAATTAAACGCAGCTACGAGGTTGATGATCTTGAAAAAGCGTCTTTCGATTTTTACTATGTGGACGAAGACGGGAATGATATGGAGCCTCCCGTGTTCCCCAGCATACGCGCAAGGGCGCTGGTGAAAGAGGGAGAGCCAATAATCCGTGAACTTAAGACCGGCGAAATGGTGAAGTTAAGGATCAAACCTTATAGCAAATACATTCCTGTGGGGACGCACTCCCTTGAGGTTTCCATTAAGGACGACAACGGCCACGGCGCCACTTTCGCTATGACCTTCACCGTTCGCCGCATCAGGCTGACCATCGTGACCGGCGACGTTATCTACACCAACCCCGGCGAGGATTTCCTCACTCCCATAAAGGCGACAATCGGTAACACGCCTTACACCGAGCGCACGGCGAGCTTTCCCGTCACGGTGAGCGGGTTTGCAAGGCCAGATGATGCGGACATCTCCCTCAACCATCTTGAAATCGACAATGGTGTTACTGCGAATGTAAACGGGCTTGACCTCGATAATGGCGTAGGCAAGCTCGTAGACGAAAACGGCGTTACAGTCGATGATAAAACCACCTTCGCCAAGACATGGACGGTGACGGTCGCGCTTAATGACACGAAGGAGTTCAGCACCGGCAAGGCGTTGGCCTACATCGGTCTTGGCGGCTTTGTAGATGATACCACCGGCTATTATTTCAATGAGAACTACTACTACACCTACACAGAATCACCCGGCGCGGCATTTGCCCTTGATGTCCACGACGGCCACGCGCCAACATTCCCCCAGGTCATTCCCGTCAGGCAGGGCAATGTCGAAGTTCAGGGCAATGTCGAAGCTTTCAACATCTACGCGAATACAACCAACGGCCTGAAACGACACTATATACAGACGGAAGATATCGTGCTGACCGCTCCCGCGCCGGGAGGTAGCAACTGGACGGCTATTGGAACCAGCGCCGCTTCCTTCATCGGCAGCTACGACGGTGACGGGAAGACCATCACCGGCCTCACGATCAAAGAGTCATCAAAAGATAACCAGGGGATGTTCGGTTATATCGGCGCTGGCAGCAAGGTGCAGAAGCTTGGGCTTTTCGATGTGAATGTCACCGGCAAAGACAGTGTTGGCAGTGTGGTGGGGCAGAACGGTAGCACAGGCACGGTGAAAAGCTGCTATGTCACAGGCAACGTCTCAGGTAGCGGCAACAATATCGGCGGCGTTGTGGGAACGAACGCCAATGGCGGCACTGTGGAATACTGCTACTCCAAAGATATTAATATCAACATGAGTCTCGCGAGCGGCGGTGGAGTTGTGGGAAGCAATGGCGGCACTGTGCAATTCTGTTATGCCGATAATCCCAATGTAGAAGCAGCAGGGAGTAACGTGGGCGGAATTGTGGGATGGAGCGGTCGCGGCGGCAAAATTGAAAATTGCTATGCCGTGAAAGGCGAAATAAAAGGCGTGTACTATGTTGGCGGCATCGTTGGAATGACCAACACGAACGCATCCTCCACGAGTACAGTGAAATACTGTTATTCCACATGCGTATTAATTAACACCGGGGTCCATTCCGTTCAGGGCACTGACTCAAACTGTATCGCGGGCATCGTGGGGCTTAATCAGGGAGATGGCGGTATGGCGCCAATAACGCAAAATAATGTCGCCTTAAACCCAAGCATAACTTCGACCTATAATAACAGTGANGGGATAGGCCGTGTGTCNGGTGCTTATCCTAATGGTGGTAATTACAGAGCCCCAACCTTTGCGAACAACTATGCCAGGACGGATATGACGATTAAATATAACACCAACACCACGTATACACCGCCATCAGCTTCCAAGACCCTCACCGGAAAAGACGGCGCGGATATCCCCGATAATAACTGGAACAGTGAAACCTTTTGGCAAGGGGTATTCGGAAGCACCAACAACGCCTGGGAATTCCGCGCTGGCTTGCCCAGGCTGAACGGCATGCCCGGCGGCCTGGACGCGCAGGACCCGGAGGCGCCGGGGGCTTGATCAAACCCGCCAGAAAGCGTAGTGTGTAGCATCACCTCTTTGTCCACTTTGTGGACCATATTATGTCCGTAAGGAGGAACTATGCGACAATATGAGCTGATGACAATCTTTCCGCTGGAGGAAGACCATCACAGGGCAGGCCGGGAAAAACTGTTGACCGATCTTGGGAACAACGGTGTCGAGATCGAGAAGACCGAAGAACTCGGGGATCGGGATCTGGCCTATGAAATCAAAAAAATAAAACGCGGAAAATACGTGCTTTTCACGATCAAGGCGGATCCCGCGAAGATCACCAACCTGGACAGGATCTTCAAGCTCAACGCCGACCTCGTAAAGTACA
>JGI24698J34947_10000291_pt1 | contig 21784 bp, 19 predicted proteins | sample TergutMp193P3_FD_34947 | JGI IMG/M metagenome (IMG submission 34947) | reverse complement strand
AATATAGTGTATTTGAAAATAAAATGGATAGGCGGTTTAGTTAATTGAATAACACCGTCTTGAATGGTACAGTTAGATATTAAGAGCGTATGAAGTACTTTTTTGAAACTTACGGCTGTCAGATGAACAGCGCTGAATCCGCGGCGTTGGCTCTTGTCTGTGCAGAGCGCGGGTGGGTAAAAGCTGAAGACTGTGAAAACGCGGATCTCGTTCTTATCAATACCTGCTCTGTGCGGCTAACAGCCGAAAAGCGGGCGTTTGGGCGTATCGCTCATTATGCCGGGCTGAAGAAAAAACACAAACGAACTTTCACGCTTGTTGTCGCGGGCTGCATGGCGCAGAGGTTAGGTGAAAAGCTAAGGGAAAAATACCCGGCGGTTGATTATGTGATGGGCACTTCCGCCCGCTCCCTCTTCCCCCTGATACTCGAAGCTGTAGAAAACGGGACAAGGGCTGTCGCGGATTTTACCGAAACGTCAGTTTTCTCTTTTTCAAGCTCACACTTTGAGGAGGGGCAGTTCCGCAGTTTCATTCCAATTATGCACGGCTGTAACAACTTCTGCTCTTACTGCGTTGTCCCATACGTCCGGGGCAGGGAAGTTTCTCGCGACCCGGGCGGTATTGCGCGGGAGATACGTCTTGTCGGTGAGAGGGGAGTGCGCGAAATCACCCTCCTTGGACAGAATGTAAACAGCTATTTATGGGACGGGATGGACTTTTCCGCTCTCTTGAAATTTGCCGGCGGGGAAGCTGTAAGGAGCGGGATAGGGCGGATACGCTTTCTTTCGGCAAATCCCGGCAATTTTTCTTCCAATACTATAGAAGCAATGGCAGCCGACAGGGTCTTTTGCCGCCATTTGCACCTGCCTGTCCAGCACGGCTCGAACAGCGTTTTAAAAGCGATGAATCGCGGCTATACGAAGGAACGTTTTCTGGAACTTGTCGGGGAAATCCGCGCTGCGATGCCGGGGATCACCCTTTCCACCGACATCCTTGTCGGCTTTCCCGGCGAAACGGAAGAGGACGTGCGCCAGACCCTCGAATTAATGGAAGAGGTGAAGTTCCTCTACTCTTACATGTACCATTACAATCCGAGGGAGGGGACAAAGGCGTTTGATTTGCCCGACAGGATTGGCGAGGAAATAAAGAGGGAGAGGCTCTCCAGGGTGATAGCCCTGCAAAAGAAACACACGGCGGAACTCTTAAAATCGAGAATTGGCAGTACGGAAACTGTTTTGGTAGAGGGGATTTCCCGAAAAAATGCCGATGAATTAATAACAAGGACCGAAAAAGACGAGATGGTGGTAGTTCCGGGACCGAAGTCGATGACCGGCTCTTTCGTGAAACTTACCCTTTCCGCCTTGAGGGGAAACACATTTCGAGCGAAGGAGTTGTTATGAAACTTTGTTTCATATTCGATTTAAATGTGCGGCTATGCAGCCGCACGATAAAGGAGTTGTTATGAAACTTTGTTTCATATTCGATTTAATGTGCGGCTATGCAGCCGCACGATAAAGGAGTTAATTCAATGTCATGGCGATTAGTAGTATTCATTGTTGTTTTTGGCGTTTTTTTGGCGTTCATAACGTTCAATCTCGATAATAGATGCGACATCAATTTTGGTTTTGCGACAATAGAGGGAGTGCCTGTTTTTCTTACCGTTTTTTTCTCGTTTGTTTTAGGGTTGCTCTGCACCCTGCCGTTAGCAGTCAGCGCGTTGAAGAAGCGCAAGGTTACGGCGGAAAAAGATCACAATGACGATAAGATACGGAACAATATGCAGGAAAGAAGGTCTCTCTTTCAAAAAAAGCACGGATACAGCCCCTCTGACGGCGGTCACAATGCCGCTAATTAGGCGTGTTGTTTTCCTTGCCGTGATGACAGCCGCTGTCGGCGCGGTTTTCGCCCAGAACAGCGTCTCTCTTGAAGCGGAAATTCAAAACATCGAGAGAACCGCCTCCATGCAGGGTGTCTCCGCCATTGAGCGGCACGACGCCCTTGTGCGTTTGGCTCGCCTTCGCCAGCTTTCGGGGGACATTGAAGGCGCGGCTATAAACTGGCTGGAAGCCGCCGCCGCGATCCCCGGCGCTGTGGACGATGACGCTCTTCTAGCCTGCGCCTATTGCCTTGCCGCGATGGGCGAGTGGGAAAGAGCGATTACCGCTCTTGAGCCGCTGTTGTCAAAATCCCCGCAGGCGCGTTTTTTGGATATCAGCATAAAGGCGATTGTTTCAGGCGATGTTTCATCTCTTGCCGCTCTTGCCGCCAATCCCGAATATTCGCAAATTAAAAGCCAGATCATCTACATGCTCTGGAAAACCTCACGGGGCAGTGAAGCGGAAAATTGGAGACGGCGTCTCATCGCGGATTTTCCCCAAAGCCCGGAAGGCCGCCTTGCCTCAGGCGAGTCATCGTCCGCTGTTACCGTAAGGCCAAGCCCGTTCTGGTTTTTAATGAACAGGCAGGATTCCCTTTCGATAGCCGCCGCCACGGAAACCCCTGCCCCCGCTCCTCAGCCCCCCGCTCCGCAGCCGTCCGTTTCCCAAGCCAGACTGCAAACCGGCGTGTTCAGCCGCCAGGCGAATGCCCAAGCGCAGATTGATAACCTCCGAAAAGCCGGTTTTTCCCCCTCCCTTGAACAGCGCGGCGAAATGTGGGCTGTCATCGTTCCCTCTGGAGCGGACGCCAACCGTACAATCAGGGAACTAAAAGACGCCGGCTTTGATTCCTTTCCGCTGAGATAGCCCCTCCGGTTTTTACAGTAAGTGTTATTTCGTTGCCATTTCCTCCTAAAGAACAGAAGCTCCTGTAAAACTTCAGTTTTGTAAGAGACTGAACCTATTGGCGGGCAGGTTAAAAAAATGTAAAATCAAAAAAAAGGAAGATACTATGAAACCTTATGCCCAGATGAGTGAAGCTGAATTATCCGCTCTCAAGAGTGAGTTATCCGAGGAGTTTTCCAGATTTAAGGAAAAGGGACGGAAACTCAACATGACGCGCGGAATTCCTTCGGACGAACAGTTGTCCCTTTGCAATGAAATGTTGACGTGCCTTTCCCCACAGGATTATATCTCGGTAAACGGAGTTGACTGCCGTAATTACGGCGGGATTGACGGCATCCCTGAAATGAAAAAGATATTTGCCGACCTTCTGGATTTAACGAGTGATGAAGTTATTGTCAGCGGCAACTCATCGCTTGCCATTATGTTTGACAATATCGCGTCGAATATGTCCCACGGCGTAAGGGACGGATTGCCCTGGAAGAGTCAGGGTAAGGTGAAATTTTTGTGCCCCGCTCCCGGCTATGACCGTCACTTTACAATATGCAAATATTTCCACATTGAGATGATTCCCGTAGCGATGGGGCAGGATGGTCCTGATATGGACGCGGTCGAAAATGCGGTTTCCACCGATCCAATGATCAAGGGTATTTGGTGCGTACCCAAGTATTCCAACCCCAGCGGCATCGTCTATTCCGCTGAAACGGTCAGACGTTTCGCCAGACTAAAACCCGCGGCGGATGATTTTCGTATTTATTGGGACAACGCCTATGCCTTCCACTATCTCGGCAGTGCGCATGCGGAAATTCCGAATATCGTTCGTCTGTGCGAAGAAGCCGGAAGTCCGAATATGCCGCTTGTCTTTTCATCTTTTTCCAAGGTGAGTTTTGCCGGGGCGTCCGTATCTTGTATCGCGTCTTCCAAATCCAACTGCGATTACATTCGCCAGCGATTAACCGTGCAGACCATAGGGCCGGATAAGGTAAATCAGCTCCGCCATGTCCGTTTTTTCAAAGACGCGTCCGGCGTAATGGCGCACATGGAAAAACACGCCGCTATTTTAAGGCCGAAGTTCAAGCTGGTGTCCGACACGCTGCGCCGTGAATTGGATGGGCTTGGTATCGCCGAATGGACGGAGCCAGCCGGAGGGTACTTTGTCAGTTTTGATTCACTTGATGGCTGCGCAAAGCGGATTGTTGCCCTGTGCGCGGAAGCCGGCGTCTCCCTGACTCCGGCAGGCGCGACATATCCTTACGGTAACGATCCGAAGGACAGGAACATCCGCATTGCCCCAACCTTTCCTTCCATTGCCGAACTGGCACAAGCGCTGGAAATATTCTGCGCAGCCGTCAAACTGGCGAGCGCGGAAAAGTATCTGCCGGGGAACTGATATTTTATTCACTTGATATTTTCCGTAAACCTATGTAGTGTTTCTGTATAAGGAGATTTGTTTCCGCGTTGCGGAAATTCGATTTAATTCGCCGCTTACGCGGCATAAATAGGAGTTTTATTTCCGCGTTGCGGAAATTCGATTTAATTCGCCGCTTACGCGGCATAAATAGGAGTTAATTATGGCAAAAACGGCAATTGACAAACTTGACTGGATTATAAAGGTTATCCTTACAATTATTTGTGATCCAATCGTTCAGGGTATCAACCGCATACTCAGAGGCAGGGTGATCATCGGTATTCTTTGGATCATCACTGTTGGTATCTTTGGAATTGGCTGGTTGATTGACATTATTACAGTGTTGTTTAAAAAGAACATCACCTTTCTTGCGTGATGTTCTTCCCTGATTTAATTCCTCCGTCGTTGACACATGTTTTGTTTTAGTTTATAAACAACTACGGAGGAATTATGAGCTACGTTGACAACATTATAGCCATTATCGAAAAGAGGGACGCGGGGCAGCCTGAGTTTTTGCAGGCGGTGAAAGAGGTTTTGGACTCACTGCGGATCATTGTCGATCAGGACAGTACCTATGAAAAAGCGGGTCTCCTTGAACGGCTTATTGAGCCTGAACGCGCCTTTGTTTTCAGAGTCCCCTGGATTGACGACGCGGGCAGGGTACAGGTCAACCGCGGTTTCCGCGTGCAGTACAATTCAGCAATCGGCCCTTACAAGGGCGGTTTGCGTTTCCATCCTTCGGTAAATTTAAGCATTATCAAATTCCTCGGTTTTGAGCAGATCTTTAAAAACTCGCTTACAGGGCTTCCTATCGGCGGAGGCAAGGGCGGTTCAGATTTTGACCCCAAGGGAAAAAGCGAAAACGAAGTTATGCGTTTCTGCCAGTCCTTCATGACGGAACTCTTCCGCCACATCGGTCCCGATACCGATGTTCCCGCCGGGGATATCGGCGTAGGCGGCAGGGAAATCGGCTATATGTACGGTCAGTACAAACGGATTGTCAACGCCTTTGAGGGGGTATTAACCGGAAAGGGTATCGGCTGGGGCGGGAGCCTTGCCAGAACTGAAGCCACAGGTTACGGACTTGTCTATATAGTAGAAGAATACCTCAATGAAAAAGGCGGCAGCTTTAAAGGCAAGAAAGTCGCGGTTTCCGGCAGTGGAAACGTCGCTATTTTCGCAGCGGAAAAAGCGTTTGCCCTTGGAGCGACAGTTGTCAGCATGACAGACAGTAACGGGTTTATTTATCATAAAGACGGAATTGACCTTGAAACAATTAAGGATATCAAACTGATAAACAGGGAAAGGCTTTCCAAGTACACCGAAACCCACAAAGACGCGGTGTACTCCGAAACGGGCAAGGGCAGGGTGTGGGACATTGCATGCGACATCGCCCTTCCCTGCGCCACTCAGAACGAGCTTCTCCTTGAGGACGCGCAAAAACTTGTCGCGTCAGGGTGCAAGGTGGTCGCCGAAGGCGCGAATATGCCCACAACTATGGATGCTACCGAGTATCTGCTTAGCAAGTCGGTGGCGTTCTTCCCCGGAAAGGCCGCCAACGCCGGAGGGGTGGCAACATCAGCCCTGGAAATGTCGCAGAACAGCGCCCGCCTTTCCTGGTCATTTGAGGAAGTAGACGCAAAACTGAAAAACATTATGGCGGGCATCTTCCGTAATATCGACGAAGCCTCCAAGGAATACGGCAAACCCGGCAACTTCATGTTAGGCGCAAACATCGCCGGTTTCAGAAAAGTGGCGAAGGCAATGCTGGATCAGGGCGTTATTTAGATTTTCCTATTCCACGAATGTCAGCGTAACAGGCGGTTCCAGCATGTCCTGGATGCCGGTAGTACCCAGGCGTACACGGGAAAGGTTCATTTCAGAAGTTTCGGCGGCGTCAATTCTGTAAACCATGCGGTTGTCATTTTCCCCTTCGGGACGCAGTTCCAGAAGGTTATGTTCGTCAACTCTGTAAAAAACATAACGGCCCTTTCTTGATGTGCTGCCGTAACTGATTGTGTACTCTCCATCGTCGCTGAACCGTATCCTTCCCCATGGACCGTCGTAGAGCGCGTTAAAGGCAGGACTGAGTGATGAGCCTTGCCTTTCCAGAACTGCCGGACTGGCTCTCCTGTATGATCCGTCCCAGGATTCGCTGATATCAATTTTCAGGTTTAAATCTTCAATCACACGCATCTTGATACTGTCCAGAGATTCAAGCTGGATGTCGATGGAGCGGCGCAGTGTGCTGATAGATATATTCTGGCATGTAATATAAAGACCGTAGCGGGTAGGCGCGGAATTCTGCCAGTTAAAAACCTGCTGTGTTTTATCGCTGAAAAAGATAATTTCCTTGGCGGAAGGATCAAAGTACATGTACTGTTTTAGATCAATCGTACCCTGTGGGCTTACATAGTACCAAAGATCATTGATAAAACCTTCGAAAACACCGGGAGCGCCGCTTAAAAGTTCTCTCAGCCGCTGCTGTTCTATCTGGGAGCCGGGTATTCTGGAAATATTTATCTGCTCGTATTTTTGGCTTTGCGGATTGTAGGCATAGGTTGTCTCAAGCTGATCCAGAATATTGCTGGATGAACTGTCGTAGCTGTAGGCGGCTATTCTAAAACTCTGCCCGGCGGTAATACCCTGCTGATAGGCAAGGGATCTCCCTGTTTCCTGAATAACAATGGAACCGTCGATCTGCAGTTCCGCTATTGTAATAAACGGTTCATTCGCGTCCTGGAAACTGCGCTTGAAAATTATCATGGCGTATTCGTTGCGATCATTCATCCCGGTAACTATGACGCAGCTGCTCCTGTCGCCGATAAGGTCCTGTGTGAAAAGCGATATTGTTTCAGGGCGGACGGCGGCTATTGGGGCGTTCCACATTCGCCTGTATCTTGCCCTTTCAATGTCGTATACGATCCACGTTATATATATCACTTTCGCGGGATCAGAAGCGTAGCGGTAGGCGGCGAATTGTTCTTCGGCGATGCCGTCTTCGCTCTCCCGTGTTAATACGGCGATGACGACTTCACCGTCCTCCAATGGTACTTTCGTGATCAGGTTTTCATTCCATATCATCAGATCCGCCGTAGCGGTATCAATAATTGAACCGGTTTCCCTGGGCGTAACAATCCGGGTTCTGAACTGTTCTTCCGGTTTTTCATAAAAAAACTGTTTCCATGCCCCTGTCGCCAGAACGAAAATTAAACCTATGCTTGCCAGCGTAATACCAATATAAAAACCAATAAACGCTTTCTTCATTTTTAACTATACCTCGTTCAGCCGCGTTTCCATATCGGCTATTAGCTTATTCAATATTTTCTCCATACTTAAAGAACTCCTGAAGCCCGCCGCGGTAACATGCCCGCCTCCGCCAAACCCCTGTGCGATTTTGGAAACATTTATTCTTCCCTTGGAGCGCAGGGAACAGCGTATCTCCTCCGAGGTTCTTTCCCTGAGCAATATGGAGACTTCCACCTCCTTTGCCTTGAGGGGTATGTTTACAATATTTTCCGCTTCCTCAAATTCCGCGCCTGTTATTTTCAGATCTTCCATGCTCAGGGTCATCACGGCAAGCTTTTTCCCGTTATGAAATTGCAGATGCGAAAGCGCCTGTTTCTGAAGCAATACTGAGGAATATGAGGAATTTTCCATGAGCTGGCTGTATATATAGTTGGGACTCGCGCCCCATTCAAGGGTTTTCATGGCGGCTTTGAATGTCCTGATGCTTGTTTTGGAATAGGCAAAAAACCCCGAGTCAAAAACAATACCGGCATACGCGGCTGTTGCGGTTTTCTGATCAAGGGTAACATCCATGAGGAGCGCAAGCTCGACTGCCATCTCTGACGTTGAAGCTGCGCTGTGATCAATAAGGCCTGAAAGTTTCGAGCGTGGTCCCGGCTCGTGATGATCAAATATGAAAACCTCTTTTACATTTTTCAGAACCTTCCTGATTGAGCCGATGTGGTACTCTTCGCAGGTGTCCAAAATCATGAGCGCGGAATTTTCCAGAATGGAAGAATGTTTTTCCTCATCCCAGATTTCCACCTGTATACCGTCCAGAAACTTCAGGTAATTGGGAAACGGATCGGCGTTGATGATTTTGATTTCCTTTCCCGCTTTCCTTAAAATGGAAGATAGAACCATCTGCGCCCCCAGCCCGTCCGCGTCAGGGGAATCGTGGGTGGTTAGAACGAAGGATTGGTGTCTGTCTATAAATGAAAGAACATCTTCAAACATTGTCTGTTTTTTATGAGCCGAAGAAATTGACGGCCGCCTGCCTTACCCTTTGTTCAAGGTTCAGCCCTACCACCAGCGCGCGCCAGCCTGAAAATTCTTCTACTCTGGAAAAACGCAGCAGGTTAGCCTGGGGGCCGGAAAGGATCGATGAAAGCGCCGCCGGCGAAGCGCATACCAGCAATGTGTAGCTAAAGCCGGAACCCTGCCTGCCTGCCGCTTCCCTTAAAGCGCCGGAAAAGTCGGCTCTGTCGGAAGTCGCGGAAAATTCCCTTATGCTTTTCCTGACGTCCTCCCTGTCAGAATCGCTGTTTATCCTTCCTGTATACACAACCCTCGCGGCTGTGCCCGCGTTCCAGATAGTAACTCTGTCACCCTCCGCCAGTATTTGATCAAGCCGGCTTAATACCCACGCGCTGATTTCTTCCATTACTCTCGCGTTGGAAGAGGAACCGTCAATTATCAGATTTATGTCAATAGGTACGCGCTGGTCGGCTCCATACAAGCGCGAAAGACAGCCAAAAACCAGTAAAACCTGCAACAGTAAATAACGCGCGGTTCTGTTTATAATCTGGGTTTTTTTTATGAATATGCCTGTTTTCTTCATAATTTAGCATTATATCATATTAATTAAAAAGAAGCTATCGTTTTCCGGGGTAAAAAAGACTTTACAACCAGGGTGGAAATGTGTTATTGTTAAAAGATATTAAGTCTTAAACCAATTTTAAGGAGAGTTATATGGGATCAATTGATCTGCCCAAAAGCCCGAATGTATTTCATCCGGAAAAACCCAGTGCTGTCGGTTCGCGTAATTCGTTAGCCCAGGAGTACCGTGATCAACAAACCGAAGTAAACATGTTACTGGAGGAGGAAACCAATAAAGTTATCCACCACCTGACGGCAAAGCTGCCCAAGGATGTTCTTGAACGTCTGGACGTAATGGGGAGCATGAAAGAAAAGCTGTACAACTACTTCAACCAGAACTATCAGAATATGTTCAACCGTTACATTGTAACGACTGAAGATGAAATGGTTAAGAAAGTCAGGAACTTCATTGACAAGGAAGAGACCAAGGTACTGACCAGGTATACGCCTAAGGAAATCGCGGATCTGCTTGATGCCGTAGGCGGATCCGACAAGTTCAACACCGGCGAAGTTGAAAAATCTGTAGTGAATATGTACGGCCACCTGCAGGGGCATATTCAGCGGGGAGTAAATGAACTTGAAACCCATACAAACAGCATCCTCCGCCAAAAGACGGACACCGGCGCTTTCGTACGCGGTGAAAACGCTTACTCAATCGTAAAGTGCGCGTTCAAGGACAACCAGACAAAGCCGAAAACTGTCACCGATGTAAAGCTCTCGGTAAACATCCTTGACTCCGAACTTATCAGCCCGATTTTCCATTATCAGGTTACTGTTGAATATATCATCAAGGATCTAATTTCCAAGCATATAATCGACAGCATTGATAAACTGATCGAGCAGGTTAAGGATGAAAGAATCGACCAGGGACAGGAAGAGCTTGCAGACAGTGAAATCATCTTCTCCAAGATCAACAGGGTGGAAGGTTTCACCGATGATAACGCCGAAGAAGCCAAGTCCAAGCGCTACGGTTATATCGCGAAGGCGCTTATGGAAAGGATCGCCGATCTCCGCGCCGAGATTGATCCTGAAACATTTGACGCCCTCAATGTCCGTGAAAACATCAAGAAGATCGTTGACATTGAAAATATCCGCAACCGCGGTTTCAACACTGCTATTAACTCCATAACTGCGATTCTTGATACTTCCAAGATGGGTTATCAGTACATTGAAAACCTCAAAAACGGGCGCGAAGTGATCATCCGCGAATATGAAGATACCGATACAAGCAACCTGCCGGATGAGCGCTACCAGATCAAACTGCGCTATTTTGACAATGCCCAGCTTATTGAGGACCGCAAGGCTTACGATGTGCAGCTCAAGAGCTTTGAAACTGAGATTCAGCACCTTTGGGACATTCTGGAAGTTATCTACCAGGACAAAAAGAAGGCCTTCACAATTAATGACTTTGAGGATCTTTCCAACAAGAACAGGAACAAGATCAAAAAGCAAAAGGATAAGACGGGCGAGCCTGAGTACGAAGCCATCGCCAAGGTTTGGGACGAAATATCCTTTGTCAAACCGGCTGAAACCGAAGTTGAGAAATCCAACCGCACATACGTTTATGAGAAGGACCGGCTTCGCACCCGGATTATCAGGATGCGCGAAAGGATGCGAAGGATGTATGACTTCCAGTATCCAGCCGAACGCCGCATTATGGAAGACAGGCTTAACCATCTGGAAAGAGACTATTTCCGGTTTGATTACATGATCAATCCGTACCATCTGCAGCCCGGTCTCTTGCTGGACGTGGATATCACATCCATCAAGCGGAAAAAAGTGACTCTGGACGCGATGGGGAACGTACTCAACGAATTCCTGCACGGCGTATCCAAGGGCTTCCAGGACGCCGCTTTCGCGTCGTTCAGCCGCAGAAGGTCAACAGTCCGCGAGGACATCAATCAGTCTTTCTCAAGCGCTGTTGAGGAAGAGCATCCGGCTGTTGCGGCAGTGGCGCCCGCGCCAAGGGCGGCCATAGCGGCTCCCAAGACTACGGCGGCTCCCAAGAAGAAACCCGGAGTTGTTGACACAAAGGCGAAGTCTAAAAGGCCTTCTCGCGGCGGTGGACAGCTTACGGAAGTCTGACAGTAAGAGATGATTGCAAGTGTAACTTAGTTATGCCAAATTGCCCCCGAATCAGTGTGGTTTTTGCCGCCCTGATAATTTCGGGGGCTTTTTTTTGTTTCCTGCATTTGATTTGTTCGGGCTTGACTTTTTAAAAGTCAGCCCTGCAAAAATGCGGTTTCAATAAAGAAGTTGTTCAGAGACTGAAGTTTCCGAACAACTCTATTTAAAAAAAGGAGTCTTTATGGCGGATAATGCGAATCTTGATGCGCTTTCTACCCGTTCGGGTTTTAACAGCGCGGTCAGGTATATAACAAAAACAATGGATATAGCTTCAGGCGCGGATGCCGGTAATCTTGGCGATATTCTGTATGAATTGAACGATGAGGAAATGACAAGCGCCAGAATTGGCCTGCTTTTAAGAATGCTGCTTGTCGATAAACTTGGCTACAGGACGGCGTCGGCGAATCTTTGCGGGACTGCCGGTGATCTTGCAACTCTGGCGAAAGAATTTGAAAAGTGGAACGGAGTTGATCTTGTCGCCGCGTATTACGATCCGGAACTTGGGTTATTGACGGCAAATCCCAAAGTTGCCGAAGAACTGGCTGATTTTGGACAACTGCGCAAGCGTGAGTTGTTGGTAATATACGCCGGCCTTCAGGGCGGGGAAACCGATGAAAATTGTCAAAAGGCGGCGTCTCTTGCCTTAAGGTTGTTTGAAGGGCAGAAAGTAACCGTTCCTCCCGCGCTGACCAAGGGGAAATTTACCGTCAGGAAAGTTTCCAAACCCAAAAAAGAAACTGAAGGTAAACCCGCGGAGGCAAAAACTTCCAAAGCAAAAACAGAAGCGAAAAAACCTGCGGTTAGGGCCGCGTCCATGCGGACGAAATCCGCCGGAGGGTCCATAAAAATGACTCCCCGGTACGCGGTCGTTGTTCAGAACGAACTATTCCATAACGGGAATGTGGAAGCCTGGAAACGGATTGTCGCCAGTTATAAAGCAAAACATCCCAATCTGGAAGTGTTTATATATTATGAGGGCGAGCGTATTTTGGACATCAATTCGTTGTTCAAATGGGGCAAGGTAAAACATGGCCGCGCCATAGAGTTTGCCGTTGCCGGAAATGAAATTCAGGATGTAGCTAAATTGCAGCGCTACCTGGCGCATGGGGCAAGCAACCAATTTGAAGCGTTCCTGCGCGGGCCGGTAAATACCGTGCTTAAACTGTTCTAACTTAAGGAAAACACATGGATTTTGGAATACATTATTTTAGCCAGGAAGACATCATTCCCTCAAAAGTCAAATCTGAAATTTTGGGTATTCGCGGAAGGCAGGCGAATGAATTTGCGGAACTTGCGTTTCCCATTCTGCCGGGGATAATTCTGGACACCGGGATTGCCTCGGAAATTGATCCAGGGGCGGTTAAAAAAGACATAATGGAACTTTTGGGAAAATGTTCCAAAGTTGTGGGCAAAAAATTCGCGGACACGGAAAATCCCCTGCTTTTAAAAGTGGTTATCTCCTCAAACCTGGCAATTACGAATTATCCGGCGCTGCACAACTTTGGTCTTGTCAAGCCGACAATCGAAGGTTTCGCGAAATGGGTAGGCGCGGATTTCGCCGTCAATGAAGTTTTATTCCTGATAAACGGCATGATGATAATTCAACAGCGGATCAGGGAACTGGAAGGCAAGGATAAGGAAAGGGACGAGATTTCAGGAAAAATCAGGCTTCTTAAACGGCTGCTCGCAGAGAAAGGGCCGTCCAACGAACTGCATGAAAAAGATGAAAAACCGCTGCCAAAGAAAAAGTCCGCCATTGAGTACATGGACGAGTATGCCAAATATTTTCCCGATGGTTTCTTCGAGGACGCCGAAAACCAGCTTATGCTCACTCTTGGTGAAATTTCCCGAATGTTAAAAATTGACGGGCAAAACGATAACGATACGGCGATAATGATACAACCAATGGTGTACGGCAACTACGGCAATGATTCTTGTTCAGGAGATTTTTACAGCCGCAATATTATTACCGGGGAAAAGAAACTTCAGGGGAATTTTTTCCGGTGTAAATTCAACGAAATCGGCGCGGAAGGGCATGAGATTAACAGGATCGATCCTGTTCATCTGAAACAGCTTGAAAAAATAGCCTGGACTCTGGAAGACAAATTCAAGGAGATCCGTTATATCCGTTTTACCGTTGAAAACGGCAGACTGTGGCTCATAGAACAGAGGCTTGTTGATCAAAAATCCACACAGTCTGATATTAAACTTTTGCTTGACCTTGAAAAGCGAAAAATAGTCGACTCATCCTATGTGATTAAAGCCATCGATCCGTTAAGGCTGAATGAAATTCTCCATCCTGTGATAAATTTATCCAGCGTTAAGGGGCTTAAATCGTGGAAGGGCGGCATAGCCGGCGCGCCCGGAGCGGCTATTGGAAGAGTGTATTTCAGTACCGGCGCTCTTCTGGAAGGGAAAAAGGCGGCTATACAAAAAGGAGAGGACGACCGCTGCATACTGGTTGCAAATTCCTCCTTTGCCGAGGACGTCAAGGCTATTGAGGTAAGCACGGGCGTATTGACTGCGGAGGGCGGTTATTCAGCTCACGCTTCTGTAGTGGCGCGCCAATACGGAAAAGTGTCCCTTGTCGCGCCGGATCTTAAAATCAGGGGTAAAAGGGCAACCCTGGGGGATTTTAGTTTTTCCGAGGGGGAGTATATCACTATCAATGTTCCTTTCTATGGTGAGTCTACGGTTTATAAGGGAGTGGCGGAATTAATCGAACCCAATCCTGAAGAATCCGGTCTGCTTGAATTTATCAGGCTGTCAAAGGGTTTCCTTAAATCTTTCCATGTGCGCTGTAATGTTGACACCCCCAGGGACGCAAAACTTGCGTTGGATTTTGGCGCGGATGGAGTAGGTCTGTGCCGCACAGAACATATGTTCTTCAGGCCGGAGCGGATCAATATTTTCCGGGATATGCTGTTATCCGACGATAAAAAGGAACGCCAAAAGGCGCTTGATAAACTTCAGGTTATGCAGAGGGAAGATTTTTACGGCATCATGAAAGTGATGGGCGGCAAGGAAGTGACGATCCGTCTTTTGGATTCGCCCCTTCATGAATTTATGCCCCACAACAACGAGGAATTAACAGATTATATCGGACATGCCGCCAAGGTAAAAAAAACCAAGCCTTCCAAAGCGGAAATTACCGCCCGCATTGACGCCCTGCACGAATTCAATCCCATGCTGGGACACCGAGGCTGCCGTATCGCGGTTTCCTATCCTGAAATATACGCCATGCAGGTAAGGGCGATTTTTGAAGCAGCCTACAAACTGCGCGGTGAAAAGATCGATGTCCGCCCCGAAATAATGGTTCCCATTGTGATGAATGTCTCAGAACTGAAACTTATCGCGTACGGTAAGAAGATCGAAGGCACAAGTTACCTGGGTATCGTCGATATTGAAGAGGCGCTCAGAAAGGAACTGAAGGCGAAGGAAGTGGAGTATACAATCGGAACCATGATAGAACTGCCCGCCGCCGCCCTTGGAGCCGGTGAAATCGCCAAGTACGGGCGTTTTTTCAGTTTTGGAACCAACGATCTGACGCAAACAACGCTGGGTATTTCAAGGGACGATTTTACCGCCTTTATGCCTGACTACACCCTGTTCGATCTTATCGACGGCAACCCGTTCAGCACCCTGGACCCGAGAGTAAGGGAACTGATAACGCTCGCCGTAGATCGCGGACGTCTTACGCGCCCCGATTTGGTCTGCGGCTTGTGCGGCGAACACGGCGCTAACCCCGCCAGCGTACGTTTCTGTATGGAAGCAGGACTTGATTATGTATCCTGTTCACCGTATTCAGTGCCGATTGCCCTGCTGGCGGTAGCGCAGGCGGAGATCAAAAAAACAGAGGAAGATGAAACGTAAGATTTTTTCGGGTAAAAATTTTCTTTGAAATTGTTAAAAAAAAGGGACTGTCCTATGACAGCCCCTTTTTTATTTTTAGAAAGTAATTACTCGAACTCGCCCTTAAGGCCCATTGTTTTTTCAACAGTGACGGCGATTAAATTCGCGGCTTTTTTCGCGTCAGACTGGGGTACTTTCCTTTGTCTGTTAAGCGAATCTTCAAAGAAGGCGGCCAGAGATTGGTACAAATCCGGCTGCTGGTAAAATACCACCGCAAAGTTGAGGCTGGTTGGCTTAATGATGGTAAATGAGCCGGTTATTTCGTTTGGCTCTTTCGCTACCATTATCCTTGTCTGGTTCTTTGAGATTATTATATCCAATTCGTTTTCACGCTTGGGAATACTTTCTCCCTTGTCTCTGTACATCGGTTCCACGTGCCTGGACTGGTATGTATCATGTTCTACCAATACATAAAGTCTTTTCCCTCCGGCGACAAAGGTAAGATCTGTTCCGGCTGTATAGATTTCTTTTACACCCGCATAGGATACAATCTCGTAAATGGAATAGGCGTTTTTTTCGTTAAAGAACGACGAAACAATATAACCTTGCGTAAGGGGAAGTTTTTGCTGGGCATAGGCCTCAAACAGATTACGGTACTTTACATTTGAATCAACCGCTCCTGGCTCTTTAACAGCCGCCGGTTTCTTTTCAACAGGAATTTTCACGGCTGGTTTTTTTTCAACGGCAGTTTTGACTTCAGCTTTTTTCACAGCCGGTTTTTTGACAGCGGCAGTTTTGACTTCAGCTTTTTTCGCAGCCGGCTTTTTTACAGCGGCAGTTTTCACTTCAGCTTTTTTCGCGGCCGGTTTCTTTGTTACAGCCGGTTTTTTCGCGGCGGTAGTTTTAGCCGCGGGTTTTTTTGCGGCTGGTTTTTTTACAGTTGCGGTGGATTTAGCCGCGGGTTTTTTTGCAGCCGGTTTTTTCGCTGCTGGTTTCTTTGCAGCCGGTTTCTTTGCTGCGGTTTTTGGTTTAGCGGTCTTGGCCGCAACTTTTGTTTTAGTTTTCTTTACAGGTGCCATATTTCCTCCTTAATTGGAATTTCTTTGTATTAGAATTATAAACGATTCCCCGTCGGTAAAGCAACAGTTTTCTTTTGATTCTTTACCATCGTTTACGCGCCAACCTACTTGGCCCGCGACAATGTAACCGCGCAAGTGGTAACGATGTCGTCTACGGAGGCGCCTCTGGACAGATCGCTTATTGGTTTCGCGAAACCCTGCAGGAACGGTCCGTAAGCCTGCGCCTTGCCCAAACGCTGAACCAGTTTGTAGCTGATATTACCCGCGTTTAAATCCGGGAAAACCAGGACATTTACCTTTCCCCGTACCGGACTGCCCGGCGCTTTTTTATCCAGCACTGAAGGAACCAGCGCGGCATCAGCCTGCAATTCACCGTCAAAAACAAAATTGAGGTTTCTGCTCTTTAGCAGATCAACTGCAGCCTGCACTTTTGTTACATCGTCATGCTTTGCCGAACCCTTTGTTGAAAATGACAGAAGAGCCAGTACAGGCTCAACATCCAAAAATTCCCTGCATGACATGGCGGCGCTTTCCGCTATATCCGCAAGCTGTTCAGATGTCGGATTAGGTACAACCGCGCAGTCGGAGAAGATTATCGCTCCGTTTTTTCCGTACTGCGGATCCATATCTGTCATTACAAAACATGAGGAAGCGGTTTTAAGGCCCGGCTTAGTTCCGATTATGGCAAGACCTGCCCGAAGCACATTGCCCGTTGTGTTTTCCGCTCCGGCGACCATGGCATCCGCCTCTCCCATGTGTACCATCATCGCGCCCCAACGCAGGGGATCGATAATATCGATTCTTGCCTGCTCTTCAGTCATTCCCTTTTTTTTGCGCAGTTCATAGTAAACTTCTGCGTATTTGCCCAGCTTTGGATCAGCGCTCGGTGACAGAATTTGAATACCATTGAGATCCAATCCCTCTTTCCTGGCCGCTTCCTGAATATCAACTACACTGCCCAACAAGGTAACGCTGGCCGCAAGTCTTTCATCTGTCAGAATCCTTGCCGCTCTGACGGTCCTCGGTTCTGTCCCTTCCGGCAATACCAGCTTCTTGGGCGCAGACAGGGCCTTGGCTTTCATCTCCATTACAAAATTCATTTTGCCTCCTTCCCAAGTATATAGAATACTCTGTTTTTCAAAATTTCGCAACACACATATCGATTTGGATGGGATTTTTTACCTGTGATTAAACACATGGAATGAGCCACTTCACAACATTCACAAAATCGTCTATAATAACGAAAAACGCGGAGAATTTAATGGCTGAAGTATACAATGATTTTCTGGAAGATTCGGACTTTGATACCATTCTGTCTCATGATATTGACTTTACGGGGACATTGAGCTTTGACAAACCCTTCCTGATAAGGGGTAAGGTTTCCGGGGCAATCAACGCGACGGGCTTGTTGGTGGTAGACGAAAACGCCGTAGTAAACGCCAACATCAACGCCTTGCGGGTTCTTATTCGCGGGCAGGTAAAGGGCGATATTACCGCTGTTGAAAAAGTAGAAATTACAGTTACCGGAAAATTATCGGGCAATGTGACAGCGCCGGAAATTTTTATGGATTCGGGTTGCATATTTAATGGCCGCTGTACAATGATTGGGAGAAGTTTTGAATGAGAACAGTGATAAATTTCAAATATTTTTTCCTGTTGCCTATGCTGTTTTTTACTTTCATTACTCACGCGCAAACCCGGCCTGACGCGTTAATTGAATACAGGCTGGGAAATTATGACCTCGCCATACAGATATGCCGCGATGAAATAGCGGAAAATCCGGAAAACCTTGAATCGCATGTGGTTATTTGCTGGAGTCTCATAAGTTTAAACCGTTATGAGGAAGCTTTGCGCTATGCCCGCGCCGGAAGGGCATTGTACCGCTGGGATGTCAGGATTATGGAAATTCTGGGAGAAATTTATTATAGTCAGGGATTAAACAACGAAGCCTTGCAGTATTTTCAGGAATACGCGAGCCTTGCGCCGGAAGGACAGCGAATAGGCTTTGTTTATTATTACATGGGAGAGATATTTATCCGCCAGGGTAAATTCCGTCACGCGGATATAGCTCTTTCCACCGCGGTTCACTGGATACCAGGTAACGCCTCCTGGTGGGTCAGGCTTGCGTATACCAGGGAGAACGCGGGAGACATGAACAGCGCGATAGAAGCGTACGAACGTTCTCTATCACTTAATTCCCAGCTTACTGACGCTCAGCGGGGACTGGATAGAATCAGGCGTACAATGGGCGCCCAGTGATCTGTCAGGATGCCGTCGGTTCTTGTTCAAACACTTGGCTGTAAATTAAATCAGCTTGAAAGCGAGGCGTTCGCCGACGCTTTCACGCAGGCCGGTTTTGATCTGTATAAAAGCGAAAATGCGGATTTTCCCTCTATAATAATTGTTAATGCCTGTACTGTAACGTCAAAAGCTGATCAAAAAGCCAGGCGCGTTATCCGAAAAGCGTTACGTGATTATCCTGATTCCTGCGTCCTTGTAACCGGCTGTTACGCCCAGTTAAATCAAGCGCAAATTGAGGGACTGGAAACCTGTCCGCATGGAGAAGGTTCAATCCCGGCGCGGCTTTTTGTGCTTAAAGGCATGGGTAAGGAGAGTATCTTAAGTCTGCCGCGTTATTTTGATAAATGCGGTAATGAACCGTGCCGCGCTGTAAAATTGTGGTGTGAAAACGAAACAGTGAATGACTGGCACCGGCGGGAAAAAAGCGGCGCTTTCCAATTTAACCCGAAGAGTTTTTCCGGCCACACGAGAGGTTTTTTAAAGATTCAGGACGGCTGTGATAGACACTGTACCTATTGCAGGGTCTGTCTCGCGCGCGGACCAAGTATCAGCCTTGACGCGGAACAGGCGCTTTCCAGACTGCGCGTCCTTGAGGAAACACACGCGGAGGCTGTAATTACCGGAGTCAATATTTCACAGTACCGCGATGTTAAAGCCGGCAGTCTTGGGGAGCTTTTGGATTTTCTCCTGTCCGGGACGGAAAAAATATCCTTGCGCTTATCCTCTCTCGCGCCTGACAGCATCGATGAAAACCTCCTCAAAATCCTTTCCAATAAACGGATACGCCCCCATTTTCATCTTTCGATACAGTCATTCAGTGAAAAAATCCTTGAAAGAATGGGACGTAACTACAATTTTGAAACTATAGAAAATGCCGCCGCCATGCTGCGTTACGCAAAAGACGATCCATTCCTGGCCTGCGATATTATTGCCGGTTTTCCCGGTGAAACAAAAGAGGAATTTGAAAAGACACGGGAACTGTGTAAAAAAACAGATTTTGCCTGGATTCACGTATTTCCCTATTCAAAAAGACCCGGCACTCCCGCCTGTTCGTTTCCCGAAACTGTTAATGAAACAGAAAAAACACAGCGGGTGCAAATCCTTACGTCCCTGGCGCGGCAGGGCAGGGCGGACTATTTACGGCGCTGGCTTGGCCGTGAAGTAAGTGTTTTGGTAGAGAAGGGCAATTTTTCAAAATCCGGCTGCGGGGGAACTTCTGATAATTACCTGAAAATCCTTGTCCGGCATAACGGACAGGCGCCATCGCCCGGCTCTGTCTTACAGTGCAGGCTAACTAATGAGTATCCGGGCGGAGACTTCGATGCCGCCGCGGACATTTTACCAGGGATGCTGCCTGCCGTATGCGTCCCGGAACACGAGGTTCCCCTCATCGTCACGTAACGGGTCGCCGCGCTCAACTCCGCGATTACGGGTAAAGTAATTCAGCGCGGTATTTGCCGCCGCTTGCGGGGAAGCTTCCCTGTGCATTGGATCGAAAGCGCGTATTGTGTATCCCTTGGGAGCCAGCACATTGCGCGTTATCTGCAAAAAATTATGCAGGCCTGCCTTTGCCATTTTGTAACCGAGACCGTCGATACCGCGCGTTTCGTTGATGCTTGCCTCAGCCGCCGTAAGAAAGCACAGCCGTTTTACTTCGCCGGCTTCCAGCAGGGGAAGGAAAGCCTCAAGCATTGCCATTGGCCGGATCACATTTGCGTCGTACAAGTCATGTATAACCTTATCGTTTATACCGCTTCGCACATTGAAAGTATCAGCCAGACTGCGCTCATCACTGACGTCAATATAGATATCAATATGTCCGCCGTCCTTTTGAATCGCGCCTGCGGCTTCTTTGAAATCCAGGGGAAGCAGATCAACGCCCTCGATCTTCTCTTCTCCCATAGCGTATACTTTATAACCATCCCGCGCGAAGGCGTCAGCCAGTTTTATATCGAAAATTTTTTCAAGCCCTGTAATAAGTACAGCCTTCATTGTTTCATGCCTCCCTAGAACGGCCATTCCTGGCTTAAGTAGTCGAACATTACCAGCCGGTGTTCATCTCCAAGCGGCGCCTCAAAATATTTTGAGGCGTGAGCCGCTATCCATGCCGGATCGTACTCAGCCTCTTGCGACAACGTACCGTCCGGCATCATGCGTTTCATCCAGCCGGGATGGTAAAGCCGGAAAGTGTAACCCTGCGGGTACAGCAGGTTGTGCATAAGGCGCACGCTCATATTCAGCGAACTCTTGCTCATGGGATATGGATAACTGCTTCCGGCACGGTGCTTCATCAGCACTATACAGGACACTTCGGAAGAAACAAAACAAAGACGCTTCATTACGCCCCTGTCCAACAGCGGAAGAAAGTTCTCCACCATGTGCGTAGGACCGAGCGCGTTGACACGGAAACTGTTCCAGGGAGCCTGTAGGTCCATGGGCGGTTCGTCAATGCTGCATTGGACACGCCCCATCAGCGCCGCGTTCGAGATTAGCATGTCGAGAGAGTCCGTTTTTTCAGCTACCAGATCGCGCGCTTTTGCGATAGACTCAGCGTCGCCTACATCCAGCGGTACTATGTGCAGGGCGGGATTCTTTTCGCGTTCCCGTTCGAGCAGTTCGTAGTCCTGAAGAAACTTGCCGCCAAAGACCGTCCAGCCGCGCGCGAGAAATTCCCTGCACAGGGAAAAACCAAGCCCTCTGTCAGCCCCGGTTACTATTACATTGGGCATGTATTTTCCCCCTTATAAAAACAACATACCCCGTCCTTTCAGGGCGGGATTGTTGATTATTTTACGATATTATAGCTCAATTATATAGTAATTATTGATTCCTGAATACAGAACGATGAAATTTTAAAGATTTTTTTATGAATTTCTCTTGACAAATAATTGGAGAATGATTAGACTTAGAATCCGTTTGGCAAAAGCCGGCGTTAAAAAAAAAGAAATTTTTTTGAAAGGACACTTGACAAAGAGCGGGGGGATGAAGTATCCTCTGAAAACTTGCGCATGAGGCGGAAGCCCCTGCGCAGGAGGGGGGCCGCGTGGCGGCTTCCGTGGTATTTGGCAGAGGGCCCGCGGCCGCAAGGCGCGGGCATTAGGGAAGGGGAGAGAAGGCAAAGCCGTTTAACAGGCTTTGCCGAAGAAGGGTCCCGCCTTTAAGGGCGGGGCGATGCAGAGGGCGCGTCTGAGAGGGCGCGCCTAAAGCCGAGCGTATGTTTGGGGAGGAGCGTTTCGCGGAGAGCGAGGCGCAACCCTAGTCAAAAGAAGCTAGGGCTTGAAGTGGTAACGATCTACCCGGCACAAGCCGGATAGAATGAATATCATGGAGAGTTTGATCCTGGCTCAGAA
>JGI24698J34947_10000290_pt1 | contig 21789 bp, 22 predicted proteins | sample TergutMp193P3_FD_34947 | JGI IMG/M metagenome (IMG submission 34947) | reverse complement strand
TCTCGCGACGGACACCCTTGCCTTTGGCTAACACTTCCTACTGCCATCCGTGTAGCGGACTCTCACCGCCAAGTTACTGCCCATGCTGGGCGCACAAAAAATCCCTGCCTTGCGGCAGGGTGGCCACCCAGAGCGTAACTGAATACTAACCCCAAGCACTTTAAATATACAGGGTTTCGGAGGAAAAGTCAAGCGTTATATAATTTGGTTGTCACCGTTCATCTTCCTTGCCTTCCTCAAACCGCACCGCCAGGGCGTCGTCCAGGTTCCAGTTTTGGGAATTTCCAGAAGATTCCAATAGCTTTACTGCGTGGGGATGCGTTTTTGCTTGTTAAAATGTGACAGATGTCATTAAAATAATCGTTATTGAGAGTTTTTTTGGTATTTGCTACCCTTTTTTTGACATATCTATGTTGCGGCGGGAGCGGGGAATCCCCTTCGGGTAGCATGGGCGTTATACAAGGCCATTATGACTACCTGACGTAGTCAGGTGGTTGGGCCATTAGATAAAGTCGTTCCGCCCATCGAGCTACCCGAAGGGGATTCCCCGCTCCCGCCATTACAAAGATGTGGCAAGCCGCACGGGCGGCATGTTATTCAACTGCCCGTAGGGATTTTGCAACCGGGGTTTTTAGCTGTAAAGGTCTTTCCTCATGCTGATCATCAGGAAGCGGGTGTCAAACCACACCCACAGAAAAAAGCTTCTATCATAAGTTCTAACGACTGCTGGGTTATCAGGCGGTATTTCAGGTTATAGTACAGAAGCGACTGGAATTGTTCAAATGCGGCGTTATTTTTGCACTTGTCATGGCTGATCTTCTTTTCCGATAGCATATTAGAAACAAGAAATTCGGTAACAAACGACTCATTAATAAATGCGCTCTCGGGAAACGGCAATTTTACGGCCTGTATCGGTTTCCGTTTCAGGAGCCAATACGCCATAAAGCCGTAGATTTTTTCCTCATTAACCAATTTAATACCGTGGAATTCCTTCACTCTCGCGATATCGACAAAGTAATCGCAAACGGCGGTCTTGAGCAGTTCCCGGTCAACAATGACGCTTTGCCCTACCTTCCTCTTGATTATAAAAGTCTCCATCATCTCCAATATCGCCACATACCTGCTGGCAATACGCTCATTGTCGATGTCATGCGTGGAGAGATACTCGCTGACCTTTACAGTTTCGTCCATCGTCAGGAATCCCCTGCAACAGGAATTTTGAGCAAACCGGCATTGCAATACTCGTAAAAGGCGTTGACATCGCGCCTCTCCTTTTTCGCCATGTAATCCTCCCCGGTATTGGGTTTTTTATCTATCTCTCTATCTTCAAGATCATTGGAAAAACTTTCTTTTTCCACAAGGTAATCGGAACGCACATACTCGTCCCCCACATCGCCCTCGGGAACCGTGACAATCGCCGGGACCGCCGCCGTAACAGCCCTTCTTCTTCTGTGGTTTATCCCGGTAAAATAACTGATGGCAAGAGTAATAGCGCTGATACCGAGAATCACAAGAACATAACCTACATAAACGTTCATTCTATCTCCTTTTCATTCCTTTTATCCTAACTTATATTCATCAAGAATTCTACCCAGCCATGCAAGCTTTACGATTAAATAAGCCAAAGAACATAGTACCGCCGCAGCCGAAACAGCAATTGGAAAACCCGCAATACCAAAAACAACGACGCACATTAGAAACATAAAAAATATGTATAATTCGAAAATATTCAATGTCTTCTCCTTCTGCTCCTTCTTCTGTTTCTGCTCCTTCTTCTTCTTGGCAAAAGATTCAAACTCGCTTTCCAGCTTGTCAAAGGTCTCAAACAGCGCCATAAGCATGAAAACCACACACAATACCATGCCGTTGGAAGGCATGTTCAGGCACACCTTTTGGTCGGAAAACAAAAACGGAACCGCGAAAACAACGCACGAAACACAGAAAAAAAATATCCTCAGTGTGGTGAAAAGCATTTTATAAAAATCATCTCTCTTCATCGTCAACCCGTCTCTAGCAAATTACCGGACCGTACCGAACCGGATCAATCTTCATCAGGAATTCCTTGAGAATCGGCAAGCGCCTCTTCCCAATCTTGCCGCGAAAAACAGCCCCAAAATCATTCACTTTTAGGATTACCGCTTTGTATTCCGAGTCGCTTGAAAAGACGACCTTAAGCTTTTCCAGGACTTCCGCTTCACGTCCGGGGTTATCGCTGTATTCGTCAAGCCAGTACCTAACAAATTTACCTATTACGTCGGCACTTGCTTTGTCAAGGGACGGCTCGACCTTCTTCTTTCCCATCGCTAAGTCTCCAAAAACAAACCGGGCGGCTACAGGGAACCCATAATTCAAACTCCCCATACAACACAAATTATTTAAATTATACAACATATTGAAATTATGTCAATAGTCCACCCTAAAAATATTAAAAAAATTCAATTTTATGGGGGGGAATTGCAGTGAAGGGACTATAAAGCTAGCTGTGCGGAATAGGTATATGGATCTGGTCAATGACCTCGCGGATGATCTTGATGTCCTTAATCTCCTTACTGCACAGAGATGCAGGGCACTTCGATTTTTCGCGAAAAAAGTGACGGATGTATCTGGGTTAGTATATTTTCAGATTTTTATGGATTTTTGCGATATTCGTAAAATCCATATCATCATGCAATAAAAATATCCTATGAGAACGGATGTATCCACAAGAATCACTTATTTCCTCATTTTCTTGTAGTCATAATCGTCGCTGAAACTGATTATCCCTCTCAGTTCCCTGATGTTTTTTCTTTTCCTGTTATTTACATATTCCCTCAAAGCCGTCTCGATTAATTCCCTTTTCGTGGAAATTGATTGAGAAAATTTAAACGCCTCGTCCACTAATTCATTATTTAACATAACATTCGTCCTCATCATGCACTCCCCAATACACATTATGTTACACCAATTCTCCTTTGGTTGTCAATCATCCAATTTGTTAGTCTACGGCGACACGGGTTTCACTTTGACGCTCATCGCGTTGCCTCCTTGTGGTAAATAATAGCATGGAAGCTAACCTTTTCCCATAAATAAATCAACATATTTTCGAGGTTTTAATATTAAAAGGCTTTCAATTGATATATCGTCAAAATCTTTGTCCCCGGTAATCAGAATGTCTACCTTTGATTCAACCGCGTTTGCCAACACAGGCAAATCGTGAATGTCTCTGATATTTGGGTATTTATTATCATCGACTTCTTCTAAAACAAAAACCTCATGCGGTACTTTATGAATAAAGGCTTCCATTTCTATCAGACGATTTGGAAATTTCTCGGTGAATACGTCTTCTATCTCACCAATAGTGTATTTACTTAATACCAGTTCATGATTGTCTATCAAATGGTTAAAAGCCTTTGCGACAACTGACTTAGGGAATAATATTGCCGAGACAATAATATTCGCATCTGCCATTATCCGCATATTATTTTTTTTCTTTTCTGCGGGACTTAATAAATTTCACAATGTCATCAGGGTCATTGAATCCAGCACGTTCTGCTTCACCTTCCATGCTGTCCTGAAAGTTCTTTAGTACAACAGAAGCCGAATTTTGAAGTATATACTTTCCATCTTCTTCAAAAAACAGGACTTTATCACCCTTTTTTATACCCATCTTTATCCTTATATCACGAGGGATTGTCACTTGACCCTTCGAGGTAACTTTAGCGATTTCCATATAAACTCCTTACTTTCCTTACATTATATTGGGCAAAAATACTTCTGTCAAGCATTTCAATAATCAAGACCCTGGTTGAACCCTAGCTGTAAAGGTCTTTCCTCATGCTGATGGTCTTGCGGTTCTTGTTGCCGAGTTCGGCATTGGGAACAAAGCCGTTCTTGTCGTAAAAGGCAACCACGCCGGAGTCGTGTTCCACGTCGGCGTCGACGGTGAGGAAGCGTGCGGCAAACAGATGTCGGTTACATATATAGGCAAACGCCAGAGCTTTATTGATCATGTATGTACCAAGACCCTTATATTTTTCCCTTGATTGTTGCGCTACAGCGAGTTTTGCTATCTTTACTGCGGGAATGGTCTTGAATGGGTGATTAAGGCTATGTACTTCCTTTTCTGAAGCAGACAATTTTATTGCGTCCGCAATGAGGGACATATAGGCGGCAATTTCCCCTGTGGCTCGTTCCCGCAATAGCCATGTCAGGGCAACATGGTCATCTTGAGAACGGAGGGCATCCTTAAATAGATAATCAGTGTACTCTACTATACGGCAGGAAAAACCGTCCAGCAAGGTATCTCCCGATAATTGCCTAATACTGAAAAGGCTATTGCCATTTTGATAATTTACAGTGACACGGGAACTCATTTTTTAAGCAGCTTTAGGAGGTCCTCCTCCTCTTTTTCAAGACGTTCGTAAACCTCAGGCGGAATAGGTTTACGGATCTGCTCAATGACCTCGCGGATGATCTTGATGTCCTTAATCTCCGTGGGCTGCACGGGTTTCACTTTGACTCTCATTTCGTTACCTCCAACACCATGTGCAATTCCCTGTCCCCGTGAACGCCGACAAGCTCCCTCTTCGGGTTGATCGTCAGGTCCATCCCCTCAAGGGGAATCGCGCCGAGCAGAATGTCCTTGGCATTGGGCAGCACAAGGGCGCTGCAGACGTGGTGGCGATTTTTCCACCAGACTTCCAGCGGTCCCGCCATCGGGTACACTTCCTCTCTTCCGTCCGCGAGGTCGGCTTCCCCATAACCGTCATCCAGAAGGCCAAGCTTTTCGCGGGTCTCCTCGTTGATGACGATGGTCCACGCCCCCGTGTCCACAACCGCCTTAACCGTCAACTGCCTGACCTCGTCCGGCTTGATGCGCCCCCGTTTGGCATCGACAACATCCGCCCCGTTTTTAAGGGTTATCTCGTTCTTAAAAACACTCATTATTACCTCCTTGAAAATAATATATCACATATATACTGCACGGGCATGCAGGGCACTTCGATTTTTCGCGAAAAAAGTGACAGATGTCATGGATTTTCTTCACTTTTCCTCCGTGGCACTCCGTGTCCTCCGTGGTTCCTTCTTCACTTATCCCTCGCGTAAAGCCCCCTGTACACCTTGAAGTACGATTCGCCTTCGCCCTCGTCAGACCGGGCGAGCACCGAAAGCCTCTCAAGATTGTAGAGGCTTCCGACCGGTTCGATTCTGGAGTTGCGGTAGGACTTCTCGTTTTTCGCCTCGACCGCTTCGGGCTTTCCGTCGCTGCCTGAGTAGACAAAGCCCCACAGGAGCGACGCAAGGGAGTGCTTCTTTCCCCCCGACGGGATGAAGACATTCATCGCCTCGGTCACTTCAATGCCTTCGGGCAGGAAGGCGTTAAGGGCGGTTTTGAAGTTCTCGGCATCATGGTGTGTTATCGTGTCGATTGCCGCGATTTCGCCACGCGCCGCGAGGCCCAACGAAAGGGGCGACGCAATTTCCAGGCGGGGAAGCGGGTTAAAGCCCCGTGTGTAGAGTATGGGAGTGTCGGCGCGGATAAACGCCATGGAGAAGATTTCCAGCAGCCCGAGGTGGGGATGAAACACCGCGCTGCCCTGTTTGGAAAACGAAAAGATGATCCTGAATGTGTCCGGGTCTGAAAAGGTGACAGTCACCTTTTTTTCCGCCTTTTCCAAAGTGGTGACTGTCACCTTTTTTGTCACCGTTTCATTTTTGGTGACTGTCACCTTTTTACCGCAAATCCCGCATGGGTTGCTGCAATTTTTTATACAGGGTAAAGTAATTTCCCCGGTTTGCGACCTTTCAAACTCGCTCTCAAAAAAATGCGGCGCGATTCCCGAATCGATGCACGCCCATGGGAGGGAACTCTCGCCGCCCGCCAGTATCCCGTCGACAAGGCCTTTGTGTTTTGAAAGCAGCCCCTCCCAAATGTCCCGGTTCATGTACTCGGTCCATGAGTCCAGCCTCGCGCCCAGATGAAAGGCCTCCTCGAAAACAAGTCCCGCGCGTTCATCCCCCCTGCTCACCATCCCCTCGATAACCGACAGCAGGGGATCCTGTACGCCCACCTTGTGCCCCCGTGGCTTGAGACGCGCCTTCAAATAGGCAAGCTTCTTTTCCGACTCTTCCCTGCCAATCTGGGCGGCGGCCTCGAAGGGGGTATGCGGCTTGGGGACAAAGGTTCCCACGTTTATGTTGAAGCGCATGCCAGTCTGCCTGGCTATCGTTTCGATGAAGGCGGCTATTTCCTCTTCTTCCGGCTGGCGGGCGGGACCGGAGGGCCCCGCGAGGGGGAGGCCGATCATGAAGTAGAATTTCGCCTGACGCCACCCACGCCGCTTCGCCTCTTTCAGAATGGAGACGAGGTCTTCCCCGGAGACCTGTTTGTTGATCACGGTCTGCCAGAAATCCAGCGGGGTCTCGACGGCGAAGGTAAGCCCGCTCTTCCGTACCACGGAAATTTTTTCGAGGAGGTCCAGGGAGAAGCCGGATACCTTGAGGGACGGCAGTTGGAAGGACACGCGCCGGGCGCGGAAACGCTCGTTGAGGGAACCGATGAGGCCGTCAAGCTGCCCGTAGTCGCCTGAGGAAAGGGACGACAGGGTTATTTCCCGGTAGCCGCCTTTCGTGACGAATGCCTCGGCCTCGGCCTCGACGACATCGGCGCTTTTCTGGCGCATGGGCCTGTACCAGTAGCCGGCGTGGCAGAAGCGGCAACCGTTGGGGCAGCCCCTCATTATCTCGACGGCGCCGTGGTTGTGGACCACCTTCATGCTCGGCACGGGGAAAATTGCCGGGCCGTTTTTGCCGGACACGAATTCCGCGTCCACCGCCCTCATCGCCCTGCCCTTCACTTTCGCCCACACGGATGGGTGTTCGAGGAGCTTCTTCAGCAAATCCGCCCTTGTGCCGCCTGACTTCTTTATCGCGGCGAGTTCCCCCGCCAGGTCGAAAAAGCCGCCCTCGGCCTCGCCTATCCAGAAGGCGTCGACAAACGCCGCGTACGGCAGCGGGTTTGAGACGCAGGGCCCTCCCATGATCACGAGGGGATCGTCCGCCGCCCTGTCTGCGGCGCGGAGCGGGATGCCGGAGAGGTCAAGCATGGAAAGAAGGCCCGTAAGCAATAGCTCATAACTCACGGTGAACAAGAGGAGGTCAACGACTTTCAGGCTTATGCCGGAGTCAAGGCCGTAGAGGGGAAGATCCCGTTCTTTGAGGAGCTTCTCGAAATCAGGCGCGGCGGCAAAGGCGCGGTCGCAGGAGATCCCTTCAATGCCGTTGAGGCGGTTGTAGATTATCCGCAGCGCCTGGTTTGACATCCCGATTTCGTAAAGGTCCGGAAAGGCGATCACGGTTTTCAGCGCCGCATTTTTATCCGGCCCGCAGAGACGGCCGAACTCGCCGCCTGTATAGCGGGCCGGCTTCTCGACCTCCAGCAGCGACGGCCCCAGATCGGACAGGGGATCGATATACCGCTTCATAGACTGGTACGCAGGTGCCTTCTCTTGTGGATGCTCAGCGCCAGGCCGATTCCCATCATGGCGGACATCAAGGATGAACCGCCGTACGAAACGAACAGGAGGGGAATGCCCGTTACCGGCATGATCCCCATCGTCATTCCCACGTTGACCAAAAAATGAAACGCGCACATGGAGACAAACCCCGCCACGATGAAAGAACCGAACAGATCGCTTGTGTTTCGCATGATCCTTATGAGCCGCAGCAGGATTATCAAGTACAGGCTGAACACCAACAGCCCGCCCGCAAACCCCCATTCCTCGGACAGGATGGAAAAAATGAAGTCCGTGCTCTGCTCAGGCAGGTAGCGGTAATGGCTCTGCGTTCCCTGGAGGTAGCCTTTCCCGAATGCCCCCCCGGAGCCGATGGCGGTAATGGACTGAATGATATGCCAGCCCGAGCCCTGCGGATCCACGTTGGGGTCCATGAAAATGATGAGCCGCATAATCTGGTACTGCATCAGTATCCTCTGGGCGGCATAGGAAGCGCCAAGGGAAAAAATGAAGATTCCCGCGAAGTAGCGTATCCAGTAGAAATAGCGCTTTTTATAGGCGGCATAGCCCAGCCACGCGACAATCGCGACAAGCGCCAGTATCACGCACGCCGCCATGACAAAGCGGGAGTTGACGAGCACCATCAACGCGGGGACATCGTTATTCGCTATGACAGACTGCCAGATGGGCAGGACCAGGAACAACCCGGCAAGGGTAATCATGAGCAGCAAAAAAAGGATGTACCGCAGCGGCAGTTCGGCAAAGTAGGTCACCCCCAGAAGGATGGGAATGAACACCAGCGCCGTCCCCAAATCCGGTTGCATCAAAATGAGCAGCATGGGAACCAGCGCGATAAAACAGCAGACAAGGAAACGGAGAAAATCTTTCCTGTCCCGCTTTGTCCTGTCCAGATACCACGCCATCAGGATTATCGTGGTGATCTTCGCGAACTCCGACGCCTGGAGGCCGAAGGAACCGATCCTTATCCACCTGCTTCCCTGAAACAGGCGCCCGAAGACAAAGGTATACACAAGCAGGGCAAGGGTGACAATATACAAATAGATATACAGATCGTAAATCCGCTTGTAGTTGAGCATGGAAATTGCCAGGGCGACGATGAGGCCCGCCGATCCCCAGACGATCTGCCTTATGTACTCGTCGGAAATCAGGACGCCCTCGCTGGTTATGCCTGACGAATAAATGAAGAGTATCCCGAACACGACGAGGGCAATGGTAGCGAACAGCAAAAGCAGGTCGATCTCGAAAAAACCCGGTATCTTCATATCCGGCTTATTCCCGGTAGCCGGTAATCGGCTGTGTGTTCCTGATCCCGAGGGTGCGGCTCGCCTCCTCGTAGGTCTGGTTGGCGAAGATGCCCTGATAGATGATCGCCGAGCAGTAGACCGCCCACCATTCCCATTCGTTCACCGCCTCGACGATCACCGCGACCACTACCCTTTCTTCCGGGTTCACTGTCTCGTACGGCGCAAACGAGGTAAACCACGCGTGCCACCTGTCATCAAGCCCGACTTCGCTCGTCCCGGTTTTTCCCGCTATCTGTACCGCGCTGATATTCATCGGGTACACCGCAGTACCCTCGCTGATGACCCCGCGCATATCCCTGCGTACCGCAGCAAACACGCTTTTGTCCACACTGCTCTTCTGCAGTACCGTGGGTGCAACCGTCGTTTCCACCGCGCCGGTCCTGGGGTCCCTGACCTCTTTAAGAATATGCGGCGTGTAAATGACGCCGTCGTTCACCGCCATTGCCGCTATGTTCGCCATCTGGAGGGGGGTGACGAGGGTCCAGCCCTGGCCTATCGACATGTTCATCGTGTCCCCCCCGACCCATGACTCGTGGAGTCGCCTCTCCTTCCATTGGGGCGTCGGGATAAAGCCGGATATCTCGCCGGGAAGATCAATGCCCGTCACGCTCCCGAACCCGTATTCAAGCGAATAGTTCACGACATTCTCGATCCGCAAATAATCCCTTCCGACAGTCCAGTAGTAAATATCGCATGACTGTGCCAGCCCCTGATGCAGGTTCAGCCTCCCGTGCCCCGGCCTTCTGATATGGCATCTCCACGTCCTCCCGCCGTATTCGATCTCGCCTGGGCAGAGTATCGTCTGCTCGGATGGAAAGGCGTTTTCCGCGTATATACCCGTGGACATGATTATCTTGAACGTCGAGCCGGGGGGATAGCTTGACTGGATTGCCCTGTTGATGAATGGCTTGTTCGGATCGTTGATCAACGCCTGGTACTCTGCGCCGAGGTTCGTCTGGTTGAAGATGTTGGGGTCGTACCAGGGATAGGAAACCATGGCAAGGATTTCACCGGTCGTGGGCCGCAGCACCACCACCGAGCCGATTCGGGCGCCAAGTGCCTTTTCCGCAAGGGTCTGGATATCCCTGTCAATCGTAAGCACGAGGTTTTTCCCCTGCTCAGGCGAAACGCTGGCGTTGGTCCCGGCGACGTTCCTCCCGCGCACATCGACGGTCCTTGTCTCACGGCCCTCCTTTCCCTTGAGCAACGCGTCATACTGGCGCTCAATGCCGTCCTTCCCGATGATGTCCCCCTGCTGATAGCCCTGGTTATACAGGACAGTCAGCTCGTCCCTCGTGATATTTCCCACATAGCCTACGATATGGGCGAGGCTGCCCGTCTCGTGGTAGTTCCGTACCGGCTTCGACTGCCAGATGACACCGGGGAGCGAGTCCGCCTGCTCCGCAAGGGCCGCGACGGTTTCAAACTGTATGTTAGCCGCAATCTCGACAGGCTGGTAGAGGTAGTACACGGACGATGGAACCAGCCTCTCAACCTGTTCAACGGGAAGCCCAAGAATGAAAGCGAGGCGTCCCAGGATTTCCTGCATCCGTGAGACCGGGATATTCGCGGGGATTACGCTGACCGTGAAGGCTTCGGAATTTGACACAATGGGCTCCGTGTAGTTGCGGTCGAAAATTTCCCCCCTCTGCGCCGGGATCACCGTCGTCTGCCTCGCGATATTTCTCGCCCTCGACTGGTAAAACTCCCCGCTGAATATCTGCATGGAGAAAAGCCTTATCGAATAAACGAGAAACAAAGCGACAAACGCCACCTGGATGATGATTATTCTGACACTGGACCTTTTTTCGTGTTCACCCCTCATAGGGTAATCTCCTTTTGTTTTGGACGCAGCGGCCTAAACAGCCTCAGCACGCCGAAGAGCAAGGGGGAAAGCAGGGTATTCATGCCCAGCTCTATCCAAAAAGTCAAATTGTAAAATGCGTACGACGGGACCGCCTCGGGGAAGACCAAATGAAGCAGGTACAAAAGCAGGGCTTTCAGTACCGTCGCCCCCGCGCAGAGGATCATGGGAAGGAAGAAATAATCAAGGATAAACGTGTCTTTCAAGAGCCCGGTAACGGCGGCGACGATGGTCCTCGTAAGGGCGTTGAGCCCAAGGGGCGCGGCGGAAAGAAAATCTATCAGCAATCCCGAAAAAAAACCGGTCAACTGCCCCGTCATAATTCCATTAACATATGCGATATAAACGAGAATGCAGAGGGCGAGATCCGGCACGGCGCGGACATAGGCCACGAGGCGCAGGAATACGGTCGACTGGAGAAGCGCGGCCGCCAGGATAAAAAGGCTTCCCCAGATGATCTTCTTAATCATCGGTCTCTCCAATCGGCTTTATGACAAACACATACTCAAGGCGGAAAAAATCTATGGACGGCTCGATCTCAACTTCCATGGAAAGGGCGTCTTCCTCGTAAAGGACACGGTTCACCCTGCCTATATTGACGCCGGCAGGGTACACCCCGCCCAGGCCGCTGGATATTACCATATCGCCGACGCTGATTTCGGGCCGCGCCCGTTTTACGATGTACCTCATCAAAAGCGGCATCTCGGGAATTCCCCTGCCCTCCGTGATGCCCTCGTAACGGGATTCCGCCAGCCGCGAGGACACAAAGCAGCCCGAGTCGTAAAGCGGCATGACGAGGCTTTCAAACGCCCCGGCGTATATGACCTTGCCCACCAGCCCCTCGGTCCCGTTGTGATAGGCGATTACGGGCATATCAACTTCCACCCCGGCGTGCGTCCCCTTGTTAATCGCAAAGGCCGAAAAAAGGCTCGAAGGGTCCCTGCCCGTCAGTTCGGCGGGTATGTACTGGTAGCGCAGGCCCATGGAAAAGCCGAGCTGCTCGCGCAGGCGGTTGTTCTCCTGCCTTATTTCCGCGGAGGTCCTCTCCAGTTGCTCGTACCTGGTGATTCGTTCCGTGAGTTCGTTGTATTCCCTTCTGAGGGACGCCAGTTCCCCGATGGACAGTACCGTCCTTGAAACCAGGGAGGAAACTTCTTTTATTCCCACCCTGAAGCCGGAAAACAGGCTTAACCCCAGGTTTTTCGCGTCTATCATTATGCTGCGCGAAGAAAAGAAAAGCGTTATGAATGATATCAGTACGAGGGCGAGAAAAACATAAAAATCCGAAAGCCCGCCGCTTCCCTTTTCTCTCCCTGTTTTCATGCGCGTCCTATTCGTTCAGGTTACTGTAGATATTGCGTGTATGCTCAAATCCTTTTGTTTTCTCAAAATACTTTCCGGCGCCGAGGGCCACGCAGTCAAGCGGGTTAGGCGCAACGATTACGGATACCCCGGTTTCCTTGGAGATGAGCTTTGGCAGTCCTTTTAAAAGCGAGCCGCCTCCGGTCATTACAATGCCCCTCTCGACAACGTCAGCCGCAAGTTCCGGCGGCGTCTTTCCCAGAAGCGTTTTTATCTCGTCAAGGATCTTGTACACGGGGACCTTGAGCGCCTCACGGAGCTGATCGGAGTCTATTTCCAGCCTTTTTGGGAGGCCGCTGCTCGCGTCGGTCCCCTTGATTTCCTCCCTTTCGATTTCTTTTTCGGGAAACGCGTTGCCGATTTCGATCTTGAGCCGTTCCGCCGCCCCTCCCCCGATGATAAGGTTAAGCTCGGCGCGGACGAATTTAATGATGGCCTCGTCAAAATCGTCCCCTGCGGTGCGGATGGCGTTGGTAACCACCATGTCCCCCAGGCTTATGACCGATATTTCAGTTGTTCCGCCGCCTATGTCAACGATCATGTGGCCCGCCGGCTCGCTGATGGGAATGTCCGCGCCGATTGCGGCGGCAAGGCTTTCGGGAATTACATGAACCTCCCTCGCCCCGGCCTTGTACGCGCATTCCTCAACCGCCCTCCTTTCCACCTCGGTGATGCTGGAAGGGATCCCGATGACCATGCGCGGCTTTATGAACCGGTACTTCGGCAATGCCTTGGCGATAAAGTACCGGATCATTTTTTCCGTTGACTCAAGATCCGCGATTACCCCGCCCCTCATTGGCCTGATCGCGTGAATGGAACCCGGGGTCTTGCCAAGCATCAGTTTGGCTTCGGCGCCTACGGCCATGACCTTGTTTGTACCTTTCTCCACCGCCACTACAGAAGGTTCATTTATCATGACCTTTCCGCCAATACAGACAAGGGTATTACAGGTTCCCAAATCCATCCCTATAGCCGATGTGCCTCGTCCTAACATATTCCCTCCAGAGCCAACTTCCCTTGACTAATTCAACCGGTTCCGTGCCGGACCGTAAGTGGGATCTATTCTGAGCGCCCTGCGCCATTCCGCCCTTGCCCGCGTGGTGTCGCCGCCCATGGCGTATAGTTCCCCCAATTGATAACGAACTTCGGCGCTTTCGCCGTTTTCCTCGATTGCCTTCAGGTACTCGCTTTCCGCCGCAGGAAAATCCCCGCTTTTCACGTAAACATTGCCCAAAAGGAGATGGGCGGCGGCGATTGTCCCGGAATCCGAGGTGACATCCAGGCAGCGGTGCAGATAGGCCCTTGCCAAATCCGCCTCCTCAAGTTCCATATAGGACTTGGCAATTGAGAGGAGCATTAGGTCCGAAGGCTGCCCCCCCGACAGGGCGTCGGCAAAGGCCGCCACGCTGCCGCGATAATCGCGGATTGAGGCATAGGCGAGGCCCAGATACTCCGGTATGTCGGCGGCCCTGTACGTAGTCTTCGCCTTCTCAAGGTACTTGACCGCCAGATCCGCGTATTCCTGTCCCTTGTAGAAATACGCCTTTCCCAAAACGTAAAAGACCCTTCCATCCGACGAATCCCCCGAAAGCAGGGTTTTCCGGAGGGCCCAGATACACTCGTCCACAAAGAGGAGGGTGTCGGAAGTATTTATCTGGGCAATCGCAAGCTGGTACGCCGAAAAACCATACATGGTCAAGAGGAAAGAATCCAGCGGCCTTTCATTAAGCAGTTCCTTGCTCTGGGAATACGCCCCCTCATACGCGCCCGACTCGAACAAAGTCCTGACGAGCCTTCGCTCATTGCCGTCCCGTCCCCTTAAGAGCCCGAAGTAAGTAAGCGGCAAAGCAGAAAGCACAGCCAGCAGTACCAATACCACCAAGACCTTTTTAACTAAGCTCTTCCTTCTTACATTGGCCCCATAAGCCGCATGACGCCTGGACATGATTCCATATATAGTATTTTTCCAAAAAAGTCAACTTACCTAAAACCCTAATTTGTCGTGATGATCGCTACCGGCATCATACATATCTATCTGCGCGGCGGGAGCGGGAAATCCCATTCGGGCAGCTCGATGGGCGGAACGACATTTCCTAATGGCCTAACCACCTGACTGCGTCAGGCGGTCATAATGTCTTTATTTAACGCCCATGCTGCCCGAATAGGATTTCCCCCTCCCACCGCAACATAGTTATGTCTGACCACAAAGCGATCAGTAAGACAAATCAGGGTTTGCATACGGGAAGGAAAATGCTCTCTTCCCCATGTAAAAATACTAACTTGTCGTGTAGTTGACACATAATAACCGAAAGAATACTGGAAAATGGGGCAATTGTTGTAGAAAAACATTAGCTATTTGACAAAAATTTACAGACGCGAGCCGAGTAAGCCATTCGGGCAGCATTGGCGTGCGTAGAAAAAGGCTATGCCGCGTGCCCGCGGCAGCGGGCAGGCCGCCACGATAAAGCCACGCCACGAGCTGCCCGAATGGCTTACTCGGTCGCGATATTTATGTTCTTGTCTAACTAACGTTTTCGCCGTGGCAATCGCCCACTTATTATTCAGATTTTTTTCCGGCTTTTTGTATGACAAATTATACGACAAATTAGGGTATGCAAAAAAACGATGAACCATAAGCCGGGTTCTGTCACCAACCGCAAGCGGTTGACGCTGCCATCTATCTGGGGCAGGCCTTGCGGCCTGCCTCTACGCAGTCTACCCGCGGCATTGGACGGGCCGCCCTGCCGCTGCTTGACTTTGCTCCTGATGAGGTTTGCCGTGCCAGTATTGTTACCAATACTGCGGTGGGCCCTTACCCCGCCATTTCACCCTTACCTGACCACCAATAAGCGGCCGGGCGGTATGTTTTCTGTTGCGCTGTCTGTCCCGGTCTTTTGACCGGGCCCGGGTGTTACCCGGCATCATGCCCTGCGGAGCCCGGACTTTCCTCCCTGGGTCTACCCGGAGGGAAAACCCAAAGCGGCAGCCTGGTTCATCGAATAATTCTACTCATCAAAGTCGATGTTGACTTTTTCTTCCTCTTCTTCTTCCTCGTCATCTTCGTCATATTCTTCAGGATCAAATTCGGGAACGCTGCCCGAATCGTCGTCACTGAAGAAGTCTTCCTCTCCCTGTTCCGATTCCTCGTAAAACAGAATCCTGGAGCAATAGGGGCAGAAAACAATCTCGGTATCCTGCCTTACCACATTGGCAAACTGGGCGGGAAGGATCATGTGGCATCCCATACATACCCCGCCCTTTATTGCCACGATTCCGCGCCCCATTTTGTTCCTGATTATGCGCTCGAATTTGAAAAGCACGTCGGCGTTATTCAGTTCGGCGGCGAGGCTGACTTCCTGTTCAAGAAGCGCCTTAAGCTGCCCTTTTTTATCGGACGCTTCTTTATCAATTTCCCTGCGCCGCTCATCAAGCTCCTTCTCCTGCTGATCGATCAGGGCCTGGCTTCTTTTTATCTCCTCGTCCAGTTCCAGAAGGTTCCTCACTTCCCTTTGAAGCTTGGTGCGGTACTCCTGTTCTTTTCCGGCGGCGTCGCGCTGTTCCTTGTCCAAAGCTTCGTATTCCCGCTGGGTGCTTATGGACTCCATGTGCTTCTCGGCCCTTTCCCGTTTGGCTTCCGCGTCAATCAGGGAATTGCGATATTCCGCTTCCGCCGACTTTGCTTTTTCGTATTCCTGGTTTTTTTCAATAAAGGATTTTTTCATCCTCGCCAGGAGTTCTTCCTGGGTCACAAGCATTTTCGGTATTTCCTGGATTTTCTGCTCCAGCATAATTTTTTCCGAAAGAATGTCCTGTAAGCTTTTTAGCGTCTCGATCTTTTCCATGGCTGCCGTTCCCCTTCTAGGTTATGATACAAAAAATGGCGTCATTGATCCAGATAGCCCCTTAGCTTGATGCTGCGTTTCGGGTGCCTGAGCCGGCGCAGGGCCTTTGCCTCTATCTGCCTGATGCGTTCCCTTGTAACATTGAAATAGAGCCCGACCTCTTCCAGGGTGAGGGAATAGCCGTCGTCCAGGCCAAACCGCATTTTCAGCACGTCCTGTTCCCGTGGGGGCAGGGTTTGAAGTATGCTTATGATCTCCTCCTGAAGCATCTTGTACTGGGTCTGGTTCGAGGGGTTTTCAACGTCCTTGTCCTCGATAAAGTCCCCGAGAAGGGAATCTTCCTCCTCGCCTATCGGCGTTTCAAGGCTGATTGGCTCGCGGGCGACGTTCTTTACCTGCTTTACCCGCTGGGCGGTCCAGCCCAGCCGTTCGGCGACTTCCTCGTCAGTGGGCTCGCGTCCCAATATCTGCATGAGCTGCCTGGATTCCCGTATCACCTTGTTGATCTGCTCGATCATGTGAACCGGCACGCGGATGGTCCTTGCCTGATCGGAAATGGACCTCGTGATGGCCTGGCGTATCCACCATGTAGCGTAGGTGGAAAATTTAAAGCCCTTCTGGTACTCAAATTTTTCCACCGCCTTGATTAGACCGATATTCCCTTCCTGTACAAGGTCAAAGAAATGAAGCCCCCTGTTCGTGTACTTTTTCGCGATTGAAACCACAAGGCGCAGGTTTGCCTTGATGAGCCTGTCCTTGGCGTATTTCATCATTCCGCGGCCGTGGTTAATTTCCTTCGCCATGAGGTTGATGCTTTCGACAGATTCCTCAAATTCGGCTTCCATCTGGCGCAGTTTCTTTTCGTTTATCTGAATCTGCCTGATTTTTTCTTTTATCTCGTCAGAGTTTAAACCCAGTTCCGCTTCAAGCCTTTCCCTCTCCTCTTTTACGGTAAGCCCGCGGCCAAGTGCCCTTAGCTCCTTAAGCGAATTTACATGAAGGTGCTTTTCTATGCGTTCCTGTTCCTTCTTGTAGCGCTTTATCCGCTTCGAGGCCTGTATGAATTTCTCCGAAAAACTTGCAATCTCATCCGGGTGGATTTCGGCGCTCTCGATGATCTTCATCAGGCGATCCCTCGTCTCGTTCAATTCGGGATGCTCAAAAATGTTCGCGCCGCGGTAGATGAGTTTTCTCTTCGCATCGATGTAGTTCTTCAAGTCGGGAAGGGCAAGCCGCAATGTTTCCTTGTAGAATTGATTGAGCCTGCGGCGCTCGGTCATGTGTTCGGTGATTTCTTTTTTGGTGAGGTTCAGTTCCCGGAGGTCTTTTTTTGAAAAGGCCCTTTGCGCGATATGGTAAAACTCGAAGATTATCATCCCGGATTTCTTTATCACCCTCTTGATGATGTTTTCGCCGTCTTCCATCTGTTTTGACAGTTGGATTTCCTGTTCGGCAGTAAGAAGATTCTCCCTGCCTATTTCCCGTAAATATAGCCTGATCGGATCGTCCACCGAGGATTCCTTCTCGTTGTAATTCAGGCGTTTCTTTTCCATGTCGGCCTTTCTGCCGGCGGGCTCAGGTTCCTCATCTTCGGAAAGGTCCTCTTCGATGACCTGGATGTTGTTCTCCGCGAGAAGGGTAAGGACCTGCTCGATCTTGTCGGTGTTGGCGATGTGCTCGGGGAGATAATCCGCCAATTCCTCAAAGAATATCTCTTTCTTGATCTTCGCGTAATCGATGAGCTTTACTACCGAAGGATCGAGACCTTCGTTCTGAGATGAACCATCCGGGTGCCCGGGCGTTACCGTTTCGCCCGGCGCTGCCGTCGGCGCTGCCGTCGGCAAAGCCGTCGGCAATGCCGTGGATAAAGTGGCGGATTTTTTCCTCGGCTTTTTCGCTTCCGTCGTACCTGTCATACCTGTCTTCCTTGCTTCGTCAATTGGGATAGCTCATCGTCAATTCGCATTTTTTCGATGAGCAGTTCCTTTACTTCCAAATGCCAGTCCTCCGCGCTTTCGTACGGGTCCCCCCCCAATCTGGCATTATTTTTCATCGACCTGAGTTTTACAATTATATCTTCCTGTTGGCGTTCCATTCTTTTTATCCTGAGCCTTTTCAGGCCGTCAGATGCAAGCTGTTCGGAATTAACAGAAAACTCCCCGCTTGAGCTTTTTTCCACAAGGAGCCTCCTGAGTTCCGGCGATGGGATACGGGCCAAAAGCTCGTCCATGCCCGTTTCGCCATACCTGATACATTCTTCCAGCGCGATGAAAATGTCCCTGGCGTTGGGGTCTTCCATCTCGTTAATTGCCAAAACGGTACGTAACTTCAAAAACAGTTTTTCCTTTCCGGGTGAAACAAAATCAATGGCGGCAACAAAAAGGAGCGAGAGTTCATCGTTCATGCTTATAGGGGCGTTGCCCGCTTTTGCCGCCGGGTCCGCCTGCGGCCGCCCTGGGGAACTCTTCCCAGAAACGTAACGATTGTAATCGTCGGTTATAAGGACGGGGAGCAGCCCAAAGGCGTCCGCTGCGGCCTCAACGCAGGAACTCCTCGCAACCTCCGAATCCAGGAGGTCCAGATAGGGAAAAAGTGACGCGACGGCCCGGGACTTTCCTTCCGAACCCGAAGTGTTATACATCGACATATACTTTTTAAGTAAATAATCGAAGTCGTTTATAAAACATTTTGCCTGTTTTGACAACACCTCCGCGCCCGAATTTTGCAAAATTTCCGCCGGGTCTTTTGCACCAACGGGATCAGCGAGCGAAGCTTCGGGCACCACAACGGAGCAGCTCAAATCGTTTCGCCGGCAGGTGTATATCCCCTTCACCGCCGCCGTCTGCCCCGCCTCATCCGAATCAAAAAAGAGAACCACCTTTTCCGCCCAGCGCTTGAGGAGTTTCGCCTGTTCGTCGGTAAACGCCGTACCCAGGGGGGCAACCGCGTTGGTGATTCCGGCCTGGTGCAGGGCTATCACATCCAGGTAACCCTCCGCAACATACGCCGTTTTTGTCCGTCGAATCTCCGGCATGGCAAGATCGGCGGCGTAGAACGTCTCGCCCTTCCTGTATATGGGCAGCTCGGGGGAATTGATGTACTTCGGCGGCTGCCAGCCTTCCCTTTCCTGCCCCGGCAGGGAGCGCCCCCCGAAGGCGACGGTCCTCCCGTGCCTGTCCCTTATCGGAAACATGAGCCTCCCGGAGAAAAACGAGGCCCGTTTGTCCTTCGCCGAGAAAAGCCCCGACGAGGCGAGGAAATCGGTCGAATAGCCTTTTTGGGTAAGAAAATCATGCAGCCAGTACCGGCCTTCAGGAGCGTAACCAAGACAGAAACTTTCAATCATTTCGTCGATAATGCCTCTTGATCTAATATACTGCTTTACGACTTCAGCTTCACGCTTTTTTAGCAAAAAATGATGAAAAGTTCCCGATAATCGGTGATAAATCTCTAAAAGCTCCTCTTTTTTCTTCTTTTTCTCCTCATCGTCGGCGGAAATGCCCATGCCGCCCGAGTTTTCATAGGCCAGCTCAACGCCGAACTTTTTCGCGAGATGTTCGAGGGTCTCGGGGAAGCTGAGTTTGTCCATCTCCATGACAAAGTTGATCACCGTCCCGCCCTTGTGGCAGCCAAAGCAGTAGTAGGTCTTGAGATCCGGGTTTACCGTAAAGGAGCCCGTCTTTTCATGGTGAAAGGGACAGCACGCCCAGAAGCGGCCCCCCCGCTTCTCCAGTTGCACATAATCCGATACAACCGCGACGGCGTCCATCCTATCCGTAAGCTCCTGAATCGACGCCTGTGAGATAAAAGGCACCCCTAGTTCCCCTTTACATACAGGGCGCCTGCCCTGATGTGATCGTCCAGGGTACGCGAGAAATAGTGCCGCCCGGCGCCCTGGTCCACGAGCCTGAAATAAAAGTATTCCGTCGGTTCGGGAATAAACGCCGCCCTGAGCGCCGTCTCGCCGGGCGCAGAAATCGGCCCCGGAGGAAGGCCGGGGCGGATGTAGGTGTTATACGGGTCCCTGATCTCAAGGTCCCTGTTGAAGAGCTGCTCCGGATGGGGGCGGCCCTGGATTTCCGTGATCACGTACTCCACGGTGGCGCACGACTGGAGCGCCATGCCGATGTCGAGGCGGTTGTAAAATACCCCCGCCATGACCGCGGCTTCCTCCGGCACGCGGTACTCCCTTTCCACGATTGAGGCGATGATGATCCGGCTGTTCAGTTCCTCAGCGTCCTTTGAACCCCTGTAGCCTCCCTGCGAGGCCGCCGCTTCAGTGAGGACTTTGTCAAGGCGCTCGAAAAAGGTGTCCGCCATCACCCGTACCACGGAGGAAGCCGGATACCCCAGCGGGAAAAGGTAGGTATCCGGGTACAGGTAGCCTTCCATCGAGGTCCCCGGAACATCGTAATCGTCCAGGATTTCCCGCGAGGAAGCGGCCCGAAGAAACTCCTCCGCCCCGCAGATGCCCGCATTTTCCAGAAGGCCCGCCGTCTTTTTCAGCGTTACCCCCTCGGGGACGGTGACTTTCACGAGGATCTGCGCCCCCTTCAGAAGTATGGAACGGATCTGTGTCTGCGTCGCCGGAAGCTCTATCTCATAAGAGCCGGTTCTCATATAATCCTTGTCAAGCCGGAAGAGCAGGTACCAGAAGTACCGGTTCTTTATGACGCCGGCGCTTTCCAGCCGCCTTCCCACGGAATCCGCGGATTCCCCGCTCCTCACCTCCAGGAACAGGCTGTCGCCTTCTATCCGCAGGCCATCATCGACAGGCCCTTCATTTCCCGCACGCCACCCACTTGAAGGCGTTCTTTCCTTCGGGGCGGCGTTGAAATAAGAGAATGCCCAGATCACGAGGGCGCAGGAAACCAGTCCAATCGCAATGAGGGCACTGAGAAATTTTAACACAAAACGGACTGCCTTGGGCATTGACACTTCCTACAGGGTAATTTCCATACCTTCCATGGCAAGGCTTAGCTTGATCCCCTTAAGATTCATTCGTTCAGAATACAGTTTCGCGGACTGTAAAATTCCGAAAAGCTTGTGATCGCCGTAAGCGGGATCGTGATGAAACAGCACCATATGTTTTATGTTCCAGTTGGCGGCGAAATCCACCGCCAGGCTGAAGGCGCTGTGCCCCCAATTGTATTTCTTGATAGCCTCTCCCAGCGTGTACTGGCAATCAATGACGATTAAGTCCGCGCCGTCAAAATAAGAGCTATTCTCCTCGTTCTTCGTGAAATCCTTCGCCGTCAGTTCGATATCCGTGGCGTAGATAAATTTGCGTTTCCCGGATTCAACCTTATATGAATAGGCGTCGCCGGGATGGTTCAGCTTCCGGTAGGAAACGGTCGCGCCGAGCAGCTCGACGGGGCCGTCCAAAAGGACGAATTTGTCTTTCGCCGTCATGGCGTCCATGTGGATCGGAAAGTAGGGGCTTGCCATCTGGCCCTGAAGGGCCGCCTCCATGCCCGGGATCGGGGAATAGAAGTCAATCTTTGAAGACGAATCAAAGGCGGGGCCAAAGAAAGGCAGGCCCATGATATGGTCCCAGTGAAAATGCGAAAAAAAGATGTGATACCGTGAAGGCTTTGGCTTTCTCAGGGCCGCCGAGTGGCCCAGCTCCCGTATGCCGGATCCCGCGTCAAAAATAATCAATTCGTCGTCACTGTCAAGCCGCACTTCCACGCACGAGGTATTTCCCCCCACGGTCCCGAAGAGCCAGGGGGGGAGATTGGAGAGAAAGCGTTCCAGGTTTTCAGGGGATTCAAGGTCGCCGGGCTTAAGCCTTTCCAAAACGGCGGAGATTTTTCTTTTCACCTGGGAAGGCCGCTGAGGCGACGGCAAAGAACCTCGGACTCCCCAAAACCGGATACGCATCAGGACTCTCCTAAAAACTC
>JGI24698J34947_10000289_pt1 | contig 21802 bp, 16 predicted proteins | sample TergutMp193P3_FD_34947 | JGI IMG/M metagenome (IMG submission 34947) | reverse complement strand
CCCGTGTGCAGAGACAGGGCAGAGGAGAGCGGAAGTTTTTCGGCGGTGGGGTATTCTTCCCGTTTGTTCAAATCGGCGGCGATAAACTCTACCCTGCCGGAATCATTGGGCTCAATGGTACAGCAGGCGTACATATCTACCGTCGCATTGAGCACATAACCGCCAAAACGGTTGTAGTAAGTTGCGATGTCTGTCCCGCCGCCTGCAAGACCGAGGCGAAGGGGAGCTTTTGAACGGATGGTTACATTCATTGGTTTACCTTTATCCAGTTTTTTTCGTCAAAAATGTTTTCATGAACATAATAACTGTTTTGCGCATTAAGAACAACCTCATTTTCATTCTTGTTTTCTACTCTTTTAATTAAAATTAAAAGAGGATCATTTTTACGATCGGCGGAAATTGTATTTCCGGTAAAAGGATTTACGGGATTATCAACAACTCCATTAATAGCCATGCTTACGACATCGGCATTCGACATAAAAGTCGTATCGGTTCGCATATCGCCGTCGGTATTAAAATCTTTAAAAAACAAAATCGGGTTAAATTGCTCAACATGGAACGGCAAAGAGGTTCTAAATAAATAGGAAGTATCAAGTCTTGCATGGTCAGAAACAAGAATAATACGGGTATTGTCATATACACCGTTGTTTTTCAGGAAAGCAAAAAAATCAGAGAGCTTGTTTATTGCCGCCGCGTTGGTATGATACCAAACTTCTTTACTAAAGCGGCTATTGCCGTAATCGGTTACGGTAAGCTGTGGTTTATATAAAGGAGCCTGTAAAAATAAATTTTCATGGGTTGTGTTATTTACCATTAATAATGCGGAGTTTTTATCAGAACCATTTATTTCTGTTAAATCCGGCAAAAAATCCAGCACAGAATAACCATTCAGGAATAGCCGCATCCTGTGTCCTGAAAACGGGGCACACCACGAACCGGTGTAATAAACCGCCTGCCTGAAGGCAAGCGGAATTTCGCGGAATATTGCGTACCATAAAATATTGCGTTTAAGCACTTCGCTATGGGGCGGTAAAACAATGCTGTTTCGTTTTAGCCACAAATTTGTATATACGCCATCGGTAATATAACTGTTAACGTTATTTTCATGGTCATAAATACGCAAATCGGGAATCCAATTGTCATCCGCGTACGGAGGATCGGTTATGGTAACGGAAAACCCCGATTCAGAAAAAAGCCTTGGCATCAAAAGCAACGCTTCGTTGTTCTTTTTTGCAAGAGATACTTCGGACCGGTTATTCAACCCTTCGGGGGTATATTCATAACCGCCAAATATGGGCGGCGCGCCACCCTTGGTCCAGCCGTTAAATGTTACCGTATTGGGATAATATACAAATCCGTCAAAATTTTGATACAAGACAGGATTTTCGTCAAAAATGAAAGGCATGAAAATACTATGAGCCATATCAAGCATAATTACGATAACATTTTTCCCTGTTTTTGAAAGGCTAAAAACAGGTTCGATTGTTTCACTCGTCTTTTGTTCAGGTATGTAATATTCGGAAAGTTTATTATATTCATTATTGATACCGAAAACATTTTTTACAGAAAAGGGGAAAAGAGCAAGCAACAATATGATATTAAGAAATGAGAATATCTTTTTATTTTTTCGTGTATAGACAAAAAGTACTAAACAAAATAGTAATGCCAAAACAAGGAAATTACCGGCGATTTCTTTTGTTGAATGATCTACGAGTCCCGAGAATACCATGTCGCCGGTTAAATGTCCGTAATGTCCCGGGAAAATAAATAAATTACATACCGCGGATAATGAAATTATTACCGCAATTATGGAAAAGTATCTTTTAACATTATCAGAGAAAAGGAAGAAAATCAAAGAAGGCCAGAAGACCAATAATCCCAACGCTTGAACCAGCGAATTATAAATAAATAACAACGGCGATGAAACAGTATCTATAAATGAGAATTCCTGCGGAGAAGAAACGATCAGCATAGAAGGTATAAAGATACCGGTAGATACCCAGATAACAAGGACAGAAGATGTAAAAAGAATCAAGGTTTCTTTTCCAGTCCATGCAGATGAATTGATAACCCTTTGAATTCTCCGCATTAAAAAAGGAGTAACCCAGGGTAATATTCCAATAATAATGGATGAAACAAAAATTAAAAGCCTGACTGTTGGACTGCCATGATGAATAAACATGGTGTAATATGAAAGCAAGAAGGCGAATAAAGAGATGACAGAGAATAAAATGTAATGCCTGTTTTTAACTTTAATTTTCAGGTAGCTGTTTTTTATCAGTGAAAATACATTGTTTAATGTCCAGTATAAAACTAACCCGGAGGGAGAATTGTATAACAACAACAAAAAAACAAGAGCCATGCCATACAATTGAACTTTATCTTTAACCCCCAGTCCTTGTGTGTATATTGCCCCCGTAATAATATTTATAAGCGTCATCAGGACAGGTAAAAGATGTACTCCGCCCAGGATGGGGAGCAATGCATCTGGTTTCCCCAGATCGGAAATGAACAGAAACGATGCTCCCTTGAGCGCATCCAAATGCGACAGATATGAATAAGCGGCGATAAAAAACGGTATCTGAATAAGCAGCCCAAATGTACTGCGCATTGCATAAACAGGATGATAATGATTCTGCCGGTAATATGTCGACAGAATCATATAACGCTCATCGCCGGTAAAAACAGCTTTAATTTTGGCAATTTTGGGCGCCAGGCTTTTTTGAATATTCCGTTCAACTTCCTGCCAGCTTTCCGCTACCATGTACAACGGAAGGCATAGTATACTTACCGCGCCGGAGACGCAAATTATGGATAAACCTGTTTCTTTGAAAAGTTTTTGCGCAAATACAAAAACAAATTCAATAATCTGAACAATGGGGTAAATGATGATGGTATAGAGTATATTAGGCATTATTGACAATATCCATCATAAAATCGACAACGCGCTTTCCCGCTTCACCCTGATATGCCCACGCGGTCTTTTTTGCCTCAAGACGCGCTGCCTCAAGCCCGCCTGAGCCGGTCATCTTTTGTATTGTTTGTGCAATAGCATCAAAATACTCTTCCTTTAACCCAACGCCGGTTTCTTTGAGCGTTTTGAACTGCCACAATTCTTCCATTGCGTTTTCTCCCAGATCGTCCGCGTCGTAGGGGCACATATCAAATCCCTGCAATACATACATCACCGGCCTGTCAAACAGGAACATATAATCATAAATGATACCTGAAAAATCGGAAATCATAATATCTGATTTTGCAAGCGAATAAATATTTTCACTCTCAAAATCCCATTCAAGATTGGCTGCGTCTTTATAGCGTTCCGCAAGTTTTTCGAGCATGGCGTTTTCTGATTTCTTTGACTGCGGATGGGGGCGCACGATTATGCGCCATCCGGTTTTAACCAGCGGATCAAGCAATTTGGCGCCGTACCTGCTCAAAAGCGCCGAAGGCCCCCATGACGGCGAGATGAGTACCGTGAACGGGCGCCCCTCCTCTTTCGCTATTGATTTGATTTTTTCACTTGCCACGTCAAGATAGGTACAGCCAACAGTAACCAGCCGCTTTTGCGGAAGTCCGCGCAATGTTTCTAAAGTTCTTATATCTTTCGCCTGATAATCGCCGGTAAGCAAAATTGAATCGAAGTAATCAATACCGAAAAGACGGTACATAACAGCGTCACTTGGCGCGTGAAGTATATGCGCATAATGCTTGACCATCTTTGATCGTTTAAGCTGGTACACGTCAAGCCCGGGCGTAGTCATTAAAAGGATATCCGCCGCAAGCATATTTAACCGCGCAAACGCCCTGTTGCCTTCTCCGATATATTCACATTTTACATGATGGTAACCCGCTTCAAATACCGGATCGCTGCTTGCCGAAGTAAGGTAGAGAACCTGAATGCCACGGTTTTCAAATTCATCAAGGACAGGCTTGAACACATTCCAGTACTGTTTGCCTTCGTTGTATATCGCGTATGGATAAGAAACGGATGGAGCGGCGACGCGATCTCCCGAAAGAACAACCTTCAATTTAATGACGACCGCTCTGAATACAAAATACAGTGTTGCCGCCGCTCCTATTAAAATGGAGAAGAGCATACTGCCTGTTCCCGGATCAATGTAAAGTGGATAAAAAATCATTCTTTAATTACCTCTTATTTCCAGCCGATTGAATCAAGATAAGTCTTAAGAACTTCCGTAAATCTCTGCATTTCGTGCGGCTTAATATCGCCTATATTCGCAATTCTGAATGTACTGATATTTCCCAATTTTCCCGGGTAAATGGTAAATCCGTTTTTGCGGGCAAAATCATGCAGGGTATCAAAACTGTATTTATCAGTTTCCGGTTCAAAAATGGCGGTTATCAAATGCGACTGGTCTTCTTCTTTTACGAGCATTTTAAGATTGAGCCGCTTGACCGCGCTAACCAGGATGTTCCAGCATGCCGTATAACGCTGCCAGCGTTTCTCAACTGTTTCCTGTCTTGTTTCAAGAATTGCCTGCCTGAGCGCGTATAACGTCTGCACCGGCGGGGTAAATCGCGTCTGTCCTGTTTTGGTAAAATACGCGTATTGATCATACAGATTAAGATAATAACTACGCATGGGGATGTTTTTTGTTTTTTCAAGTTCGCTTTTATTGCAGATAACAAAACCAATTCCCGCCATTCCCTGAATATTTTTATTCGAAGTAGACGCCATAAAATCAATGCCGAGTTTTGAAAGTTCCATCGGCATTCCCGCATAGGCGCTTACGGCGTCGACTATCGTAATAAGATTATATTTTTTTGCCAGAGGACAAATTATTTCAAGGGGGTTGAGCAAACCTGTCGTTGTTTCGTGGTATACAATTCCGAGGTGAGAATACTTACCTGTTTTGAATTCATTTTCGAGCGCGGCAATATCAATCCGCTCGTAAGTCGAACTTTTAAAAACAGTGTGATTTATCTTGTACACCGACGCGATTTTTGCCAACCGCTCTCCGTATGAGCCGTTGTCAACGATAAGAATATGCCCGTTTTCAGGAACGCAGGACGAGACCATCACCTCATCGGCGGCAGTGCCCGAACCGCCAAAAATTACCGTTTCATATTCGCCGGGTCTGGCAACAATGGCGGTAAGTTCGCGGCATATCCACTTCATTACTTCGCCAAATTCACTTTCGCGCGGGCAAATGTCGGCGCAAACCTGAGCGTATTTAACGCTGTCGCTCGTTGACGCCGGCCCCGGGTTGAGCAGTACTTCGCGGCGGATTGTCCGCAGTGATTCATTTTCCAGAATACGCGGCAAGATTTCAGCTTCCGCTATTCGTAAATGATTATCGTCATCTATTTCGCGCCATGCGTAATATTCAATTTTGCGGACAAATACTTCGTGTTTGTCCGTACAAGAGGCGATAGCGTGTTCGTAGTCAAGTTTTGGAAACTCAGAGCGGCGCTTTTCAGCATAACGGCACATCTCCTGCAAGAGCGCCGGAGTAAGTTTGCTTATACCTACAAGTTCGCCGCAAATTGAAGACAATTCTTCTCTTTTTTTGGAAACGGCTTTCAGAAAAAAATCGTCGGCTTCAATATACACCTCATCGCCTGAATTGGTCGCGCCTGAGGCAAGAATTACATTTTCGTGAATATCATTACAAAGGGCGGTAAGGCCGATGCTGTCATAAATAAGGTCAGATTCCAAAAGCAGAAAGTCATCGGTTACCAGCGAAGCGCATACGCTGAGTGTCGCCATGCTGCCGGTTTTTTCATAATCAGCGTTAAACGCCGTTTGTATCGCGGGGTATTTTTTCGCAAGCTCATCGTACCTTTCGCGGTGATAACCGGTGCCTATGATGATCTTTTCAATTCCGCACGCGATAAGTTTTTGCACAGACCATTCAACCATCGCGTTTCCGCCCAGTTCGATAAAACCCTTGGGCATTGAAGCTGTTTTGTCTTTTAGGCGCGAGCCAAGGCCCGCCGCCAATATTACCGCCTGTTTTATCATGGTATGCTCCAATTTTTTATACAGTCCATAAACGCCGTTTTATTTTCAATGGGCGATGATTTTGGGCGGCCCAAATCCTTGCGCGCGCCCTTTTTTACCATTACCTCTATAAACGTAAGGCCATCTTTTTTTTCTGCAAGAATACTTTTTAATTCCTGCATTGTTCTCGCCTGATAAACGTGAACATAACCACAGGCGCGCGCGATAGCGGGAAGGTCAATAAACGGGGCTATGGTAGGCTGGCCGCCGACAGAATCGTGCGCGCCGTTATTCAAAACAATGTGGCAAAAATGGCGCGGCTTTTTTGTCCCTATTGCGGCAAGAGCCCCCATGTGCATAAGCGCCGCGCCGTCCCCGTCAAGGCAGGTAACCGGCAGCTGCGGCCTTTGCAGCGCTATCGACAGCGCGATAGAGGAAGCGTGCCCCATTGAACCTACGGTAAGAAAGTCGCGTTCATGGCTTACAGGGCTTTCCTTTTCGCGCAGTTCATACAGTTCGCGCGAGATCATGCCTGTTGTTGAAACGATAACTCCATCGCGGTGCGCGGCAATTTCGACAATTGCCTCTTCGCGCGTCATTGCCGCTTTGCTTTCTTCTTTTTGCAAAGTATACGGCGCGAATGTATCTTTGCGTATTACCAAAGCGTAAGGGGATTGTGTTTTTGCAATAGTATTGAAGCACGTTTCAATCTGGCGGCCCGCGCCTTCTTCTGTGCTTTCCAGCACCGCATAGGGAATGCCCATCGCTTCAAGGAGAGTACAGGTAACCTTGCCCTGTTTGATGTGCTGCGGCTCGTCATGAACACCCGGCTCTCCGCGCCAGCCGATAACCAGCACCAGCGGTATACGGTATACTTCCGTGTCCGCAAGTGAGAGCAGGGGATTGACCGCGTTGCCTATCCCTGAATTTTGCATATACACCAGCGGGATGCGGCCCGTGGCCAGATGATACCCACAGGCAAGACCAACGGCGGCGCCCTCATTTACCGCAATAATATGGTTTTGTTCTTCGGCATTGCCTGTAATATACGCGCAGAAGTCTTTTAGAAGCGAATCGGGTACGCCGGTAAAAAAACCGACTCCCGATTCAACAAGTTTATTATAAAAATATTGAGCTTCAATCATATTTACTCTGCTTTTATTCTACTTGCCGCCCGGAATTAATTCAAGTATCTCTTTAATGGGCATACATAAGGCATCGGCTTCAAGCGAACGCTCGTTTTCAAGGATTTTTTTCGCGACATTCATCATTGCCGGATATGAGGCGCGAAGCATGTGGTTCGCGTAGATAACGATATTCGCCCCCCATGAAGCAAGTTCTTTCTCCGTAAATTGGTTGTATGTCGTTGGAACCAGCACAAGCGGCACATGCGGATATTCGGCGCGGAAAGATGAACAAAATTCTTTTATGTCGTCGCCTGATTTTTCCTTGCTGTGAATCATTATGCCATCCGCGCCTGCTTCGACAAAAGCGCGGGCGCGCTCAAGCGCATGAGGAACCGGAAACCCGGCAATAAGGCTTTCAAGGCGCGCGATAACCATAAATTCTTTGGTAACCTGCGCCTGCTTGCCGGATTTGATTTTTTCGCAAAAATCAGGAATGGAACTTAGTTCCTGCGTTACTTCAGTGCCAAAAAGCGAATTGCGTTTTTGCCCCGTTTTATCTTCTATAATGACGGCCGATACGCCGTTGCGCTCAAGAGTTCTGACGGTAAAGGCAAAATGGTTGCCGCCCGTATCGCCGTCAAAGATTATCGGTTTTGTGGTACACTCAAGAATATTGGTTAAATCATGAAGACGGGTGGTAAGGTCTACCGCTTCAATGTCGGGTTTTCCCTTGCATGTCGAGTCGGTTAAACTTGACGACCACATTCCGTCAAAACTGTGCAGGCCGTCTTCTTTTTCAACTTCAAGGTTTTCTATAATGAGGCCGGATAAGCCGGAATGAGATTCCATTATTCTGACAATTTTCTTTGCGTCCAGCAGGCGGCGCAGCGTTTTCAGGCGTATGTCCGGCGTTGTTCCCAGAGAGCGTACCGCTTCATTGATAGACGATGAATTAATCCCCGGGGTGTACGGAACCTCAACAACTTCACCGCCCAGTTCCTTCATTGCCGAGAAAACTTCTTCGCGTTCTTTTTGAAGGGGCCCGTTTTTCCAGTCATCCCCATGGATGATATAATCCGGTTTGAACTTTCGCAAATTGGGCACATAACTCCATTCTTCCTGCGGCACCACTTTTGCAACACCCTTGATGTTCTCGATAACATCTTTTCTCTGTTCATAGCTTAAATAGGGAAGACGCTTATGGGATGCGATAGCGGAATCAGTTAATAAACCTACGGTTAATTCTCCGAGTTTGCTCCCCTCGCGGATAATGTTGATAATGCCCGGATGAACAATATCCCCGCGCATTCCAAGGTAGACGGTTTTTGCTTTATTTGACATATTTTCCTTCCTTATTTCGTTCCCTGTTCCTAAAGACAACGAACCGTTGCCCCAGATAATTCATCCCTGTAAACAAACACATCCCCGTAAACAGCGCCGCATTTTCGCGAATTTTTAACGGGCTGTTTCTCAGTAAATAGTTCATTGCGGGTTTTGCTATTCCGTATGCGATGCAGTAACAAATCACGATGTTTACCATAAAAGTAAAAATCATAAATACCGACCACTGTCTAACGCCAAAAGTAAAATACTTGTTCAGAAAAAAACTTAAAACGCTCCCTATTACATAATTAGCCGCCGAAGAAAGCCAGTAGCCAACTCCGGTGATGTTATAGAGGATGAACATAAACGCAGAACCTATTAGAGTATTAACGATACCGACAATAATAAACTTTAGGAAAACTTTGTCAAATAACGCCATTTTTATCCTCATTTTCATATAACAACTGTTCTATATGAAAGCGCGGACGGCGTTTTGTCTCAAGATAAATTTTACCTATGTATTCTCCAACAATGCCGATTGAAAAAAGGATTAAGCCGCCAATTCCCCACAGTGAACAGGCAATACTCGCCCATCCGCTTATCGTATGTCCTGTAAAATATCTGACAAAAAAATACGCGATCATTGCGATGCTGACGGTGAAAAGAAAAATACCTAAAAAAGTTATCATGCGTATCGGCTTTATTGAAAACGAAGTAATGCCTTCCAGAGCGAACTTGATCATTTTCCACAGAGGGTATTTAGATGTTCCCGCCATGCGTTCGGTACGAGTGTAATATTCAATGCCTGTTTTAAATCCGAGCAGGGGAATAATGCCGCGCAAAAACAGATTCACTTCGCCGTATTCGGAAAGCGCTTCAAGGACATTTTTCCCCATGAGGCGGAAATCGGCATGGTTGTACACAACATTCACGCCGAGAAAACGCATAAAGCGGTAAAAACCCTGCGCCGTAGCCCGTTTGAAAAAACGGTCCGCCTTGCGGTTTGAACGTACGCCGTACACAATATCATATCCGGCGCGGTATTTATCAATCATTTTATCAATAACATCAATGTCATCCTGCAAGTCGGCGTCTATTGATATGGCAGCATCAACGCGATCTTTTACGGCAAGTAACCCGCACAGAAGGGCATTCTGGTGCCCTTTGTTTATCGACAGTTTTATACCGCTAAAAACAAGCGGATTCTCTGAATGATATTTTTTTATCAGTTCCCAGGTATTATCGCTTGAACCGTCGTCAATAAAAAGTAACGTTGACTTTTCAGAAATAATGCGATCAGATATAAGTTTATGTATCTTTATGGATAATTTTTCCGCAGTTTTGGGCAATACTTCTTCTTCATTATAACACGGCACAACAATCGCCAACGTCATCAACAATGCTCCTGTATTAACCTGTATACCTGCTTTGCGGCGGTATCATACGAATATTTTATCAGAATTTCATCCGGCTTTTCAACCGGCTCCCGCAGCAGTTCGTCAAGGTTAACATCGGTGTTGTGCGGGTCAATATAATGCGCCGTGTTGCCGTAAATTTCGGGCAGGCTCGCGGCTTTCGCGATGATAACCTGCGCCCCACAAGAAAGCGCTTCAAGCGGGGTGAGGCCAAAGCCTTCGTAATAAGAGGGGAGGATAAAAGCCTTGCAATGTTCCATGAGGGCTTTAACTTTGGAGTCGTCAAGGTAGCCGAGGAGGATTATGTTCTGCGGCGTGGAATTATCCAGTTCGTCCGCTTTTACCGTAGGAAGGCTTACTCCCGAAATGGCAAAAATCGCGCCAGGATTTTTGCGCGCATACTCGATTATCCATTTAATATTTTTACGCTTGGAAAGGCTGCCCAGCGAAAAATAGTATCCGCCTTCTTTCAGGGCAGGATAGGCGTCAAAAACAGAGTAGTCGGCATTTATTAACCTTAAATGTTCCCATGAACTGTAGATAACAGATATTTTTTCCGGTTCAACGCGAAAATTTTCAATTATCTGATTTCTGGTAAAATAAGAAACGGTTGCAATTTTTTTCGCTCTTTTGCTGATCAGACGGTACTGCCAGCGGTTATAGCTGCGGATTAATTTGTCTTTGCTACCGGTAAAATCTTCGGAAAAAAATTCACAATAAATATCGTGAAGAAAAACAATACCGGGCGCGAAGGGTAGGGCAGTGTTGCCGAATTCAAGGACGGTATATTCCCTATGGGTAACAAGAAACCATTGCAAAGTAAACATCTGCCAAAGAATATGCTGAATTTTTTTGCCATGACGTATAACATGAATATTTTGGTATTCAGGAATATTTACCGCGTCTTTGGGAATGATAATCGCAATCTCGCCGTGTTGAGAGATTTGGTCAAGCCGTCTGGTAATTTCAACTGCATAGCGCTCAATACCTGTCAGTCTTCGACAGAGAAAGTATCCATTGATAATGACCTTTTTCAATCTATTATTGTTTTTTTCCAGTTTTTTGGATCAAAAATAGAATCCCGAACATGCAGCCATTCTTTGGAGCCGATAATATAACCATATTTGTTTTGAGGTTTACCGAAATTTTGTGAGGATGTAATAGTTACGCCATTTTCTTTTTTTGCCACCAATGTTTTTCCGGTGAATGGGTTTACCGGATTGGAAATAATCTCCTTTGTGGCAAGAATGGGCGTATCCGCATTTACCATAAATTGGTTATCGATAAAAATATTTCCCTCCGCGTCAAAATCCTTAAATAGCAATAATGCCGTATAAAACTGAAGACATTCGCCTGTTGGCAGCAGTATATTTCTGTCAAAGGCAGAGTAAGCATTGATACCGTGATCAGATACAATAATGATTCTGGTATTATCATATACGCCGTTTTCTTTAAGATACTCAAACCATTTTCCCAATAGTAATAGAGCCGCGATGTTTATGTGGTAATATTCATCAAGGGCAAAGGGGCCGTTTCCCTTATTGGTAGATGATACAGATGGAATGGTATAATCAGGCGCCTGCAAAAGCGCTGGTTCATGGGGCAAATCGTTTACCATCATTGTCAGGGTATTACATTCGGTATCCGGGAAGGAGGTAATTTCAGGCAGAATATCCAGCATGGAATAACTTTCGATGGTTTTAAGCGGAGTGTTTCCGTGTTGTGCCGCAAGCCAGCGGCCATGATCGTATATGTAATGCCGGAAAATAAGCGGGGCGCATTTCAGGAAAGAAAAATAGATAAGCCTGTTATTCAATAAAGTACGAATGGAAGCTAACTGCACATCAGGATGCCTTTCCAGCCAGTCTTTTGTATATTCTTTCATGATTTTTGCGGTTTTTACCTGCGGAAGGGGAGCAAATACATTTTGAATACTTTCTTCATACAGCGGCGGATCTGTTATCGTAACCTTATATTCGTTTTCAGAGAAAATTTTAGGTAATACCAGAAATGCTTCGTTATACTTTGACGCTAAAGTTTCGTTTTTGCGGGCGTTGATTTCCGCCGGCGCATATTCGTATCCCCCAAACAAGGCAGGCGCGCCGTACATAGTATGTGAACCGAAAGAAATGCTGTTCGGATAAAAAACAAACCCTGACAACTGATTGGCAAGTTCCGGTTTCTCTTTAAGAATCTGGGGGACAAAGCCGGGAACGGCGCGATCCAACATAATTATCAGCACATTTTTCCCGGTTCTTGAGAATTCATAAATTGGTGTATAGTTATTATACCCCCCCTCCCCCCCCGTATCCAGAAGTTCAGAATTAGTCAATGCCGCAAAAGAACTCCGATCTATATCTCTCTGAACATTAACTTGCTTAAATTTTTGATAAATTCCAGCGGTATTGTGTATTCCTGCGGCGAATAGCCCTATTAAGACAATAATCTGGTAGGACTGAAGAATTTGTTTTTTGCGGCAATGCAAAAGGAAAATGGTTAATCCCAAGACCAAAAAAAGTACAAGCGTATTTACCAGCAGTGAAAAGATTGAAGGAACCAGAGAAGCCCTGCTTAAAAATTCCATCTCAATGGTTATAGATACATAATTGCCAGGGAATGCGAAAGTATTTATTATGCCCCACATCGCAATAACAGTTGTAAGGGCAGTTAGAAAATATTTTTTGTATCCTGATAGCAGGAAATAAATACACATGACCCAGAAAACAAAGAACCCAAAGGCCTGTTCCGCTGTATTAAAAATAAACGGCAGCGGCGAAGTTTGCTGCTCAATAAAAGAAAATTCTTCCACGGACGAGGCGACGAGCGAAGAAGGAATAACAACCCCCGATAACAAAAACACGATAAATGAAGAAAAAACGATAGTTCTGGTTTGCGTAATTGCCATATCGTGGTTTTCAAATATAGCGCGTAATTTTTCTGATGTACATTTGAAAAGTCTTATAAGTAACGGGAAACAAAAAACAGATAACCCAATTATTGCGATCATAAGACGTTTGTAAAACGCCCCGTGATGAAAAAACAGGACAAAAACTGCCAGTAAAACGCCACAAAAACAAGCCATTCCAAAAATTATGAGATGCGCATGTTTTGTTTTTTGTAAAGTATTTTTTACCAAAGAAAAAATATTGTTGCAAGTCCAATAGAGAACAAGGCCGGAAGGCGCATTATACAGCAGAAGCAGAAAAATAAGCGCCATGCCGAACAGTTGTATTTTTTCTTTTTTTAAACTTTGGGTATTTATATAGATTGCGGATGCGGCTAAATTAACAAGAGTCATCAGGATTGGCAATATATTGATGCCAAGCAGGCCGTCAGGGGCTCCAAGATTGCTAATTCCCCAAAATGGAGTACCCATCAGCGTATCAAGGTTTGACAGATAGGAAAACGCCGCGATAAAAAATGGAATTTGTAATAGCAGTCCAATGGAGCTTCTTAGAGAATATATCGGATGATAATGGTTTTGCCGGTAAAATGCAGACAAGACCATATAGCGCTCATCACCGCGAAATACCGCTTTAATTTTCGCGATTTTAGGTCCAAGCCTTCTTTGAATATCCCGTTCCAGTTGCTGCCATTTTTCGGCTTCAAAATAGAGCGGCAGAGTAAATATACTTACCGATAAACTCACGCCTATTATTGAAATACCATGACTATCAAAAACCCGGAAAAAGAACAGATAACAAAGGTTAAGAATCTGTACAAGAGGAAAAATAATGATGTTATACAGAATAATTTCCATGATATTGAAGAAAACCCGTTAAACGTCCACGAAAGGAAGCGGAGCGGACATTTTTATCTTTATGAATAATTATGTTGATAAAACCTTTTAAGAGCCTCAGAGAAAAAACGGGCAGTAAAATAATAAAGTCATAATGTACGATTGCTTTTTTATAGACAGCGCCAAAGCCTTTTCCGTACAGAAACGCTTTTTCGGGGGTTTCGGTTTTTACCGGATGATAAATATAGTTATTGGCATGATAACGACCGTTATTTTTCTGTTTTAAGAGAAATAAAAGAAGATCGCTTTCTTCACCGGAACCAAAGGGAGAGCCCAGACCCAGTTTTTCATCAAATCGGAAAGATCTTATTGCCGTACTTCTCACGAAAATGGTAAAAGAAATGCCAACGCTCATAAAGTTGCGGATAGAAATATCCGTGTCGGCGGATTTTGTTTTTAGAATAGCACCATTGCCATTTTTATCCATGGTATTACAGGTGTAGAATGTGTAATCGGTATTTTTTTCAAAGAAGAAGGCTGCTTTTTCCAATGTATCAGCTTCATATATGCAATCATCGTCGGGGAAGGCGACAATATCGCCTGAAATGTGCGGCAGGCCAATATTCCGGTTAACGCTTAACCCTTTAACCTGATTGTGAAAATATTTAAGATCGATTTTATCTTTGTATTCTTCATATATTCGTGCAACCCGATCATCTTCATTTTGATCTATAATGAGCAGTTCAAAGTTCTTGTAGCTTTGTTTAAGTAAAGTATCAAGGAAAAATATAATTTCTTTGCTTCTGCCATAAGTGGCCATGATGAGCGAGATTTTCATTTTTATACAGTCTCAATTATATGCCGGTAATATGTTCCATGAAGTTCCGGGAGAGAGGCATTGTTAAATTTATAGGTTAGCTTATGTGCAAATGACATATCCCAGATATAGTCCTTCATGGCCGGGTCAAGTTTATCGAATAGTTTTTTTTGTAAAAAATGCGGATCTGAATTGTTTTTGTAAAATATTTTATGCCATAACTGTTTTGCTTCGTTATCATAAGTAATGACAAGCTGCACCGTAACATGAAAGATAAAATAATTGATTAATTTGGAATTATCTTTCCAGAATGATGCCAGAATTTCAAATACCCTTAATAAAATGGGATTATTTTTTTGAGCGATAATAAACCAATTTGAGCAGGGTTGATATTCATTATGCAGAATAGACGACTGAAAAACAAAGAGATCAGAATCCAGCAGGATTTGAGGTATCTTTTGGGTAAGTAATACGGTTGCATCCATCCATATACCGCCATAATTAATAAGCAATAATATTCTGAGTAAATCCGCAAAATGAGCGGTAGATATTATACCGGCTTTATATTTTTTTATAATGAAATCAGGCATTGAAACATAGTCTGACAAATTACCTTCGGTTATTATAATTACCTCATAACCGTTGGAATATTTTCGCATGGAATTAATACAGGACTTAACAATAGGCGGCGCGTTTTCGTATCCTTGCAGCCAGCATGTCCAAATACAGGGATTTATTTTTTTGATTGGCTGTTCATTGAGAGAATATGCAGCATTTTTATTAAGGTACCGCTTAAGGTATTTAAGCGTATCTCTGTCGCGTTTAGAACTAACGCGTTTTTCCAATATGTTTGAAAAGAACCGGTAATATATTTCTTTTAACGTAAAAATAACCCCAAAGCGCCGGAGATAACCATAGTATTCTGAAAATTGCATCCCTAATATTCCATTTCCGTTACTATTCTGTCAACAACCCTTTTTGCCGCATTACCATTTTTAACAACGCCGGCTTTTTCAAAAAAAGCCGCAAGGGAATTTATATAATGAGCAGTATCAAAGTGCAGCATATTCTGTACCAAATCATTGTTATTTACCGCACAGGGGAAGGGCATAGAAAATATATCAAAATAAAAGTCCCTTTCTTTCCTGTATTGCGCATGATCATGTGCATAAAGAAATACCGGTTTGTTCATTAATGCAAATTCATACATACAGTCAGAATAATCAGTAATTAAAATATCGCTTGCCAGCATTAGTTCCTGCATATCATCGTAATTACTGGCGTTAATGATTGATTCTGTATACGAGAGTAATTCATATTTTTCCGAGATATTCGGATGTAACCTTGCCAAAAAAATCCAGTTCTCTTTTGTTTGCTCCTGCAGGCTATTCAAAATTAAATCAAAATTAAGATTATAGGTGTCGACACCGGAATTATCGCGAAATGTAGGTGCGTACAAAATTATTTTTTTTTGGTTAGCAATATTAAAATACTTTTTTACCTTTTCTTTTATGTTCTGGTTCGTCTCATATTTGACCAGTATATCATCTCTGGGAGAACCACATTCAAGAATTTCACCGTTGTACCAAAACGCGGAACGGTACAGTTGGCTGGTAAATTTGCTGTCGGATAAAAACAGATTTATCAAAGTAGAATCGCGCTTTGCCTGTTTTATATAATAGGGGGACAAATTCTGCTCTGCGTCTTTTTCTACTTTTTTAAGATTGACCATACCATGCCAGGTTTGTATATAGTATTGTTCTTTTCGCTTTCTGACATACAACTGCTTTCTGCAGTTGTCGATCCATATTTTTGCGGTTGCTTCTTCGTAAATTGCGCGAATACTTTTATGGCGGACTGTTTTTACCCTTTGAGGGAAATTATGGGATAATTTTGGCACAACTGCCCATGCCAGTACCAAATCAAGCTCACGTCGCAGAATTTCCTCGACAATATATTTGGGGTTATCCCCATAACCTTTCCCGTTAAAATTTTGAATAAATATTTTGTTTTTCTTTATGGGGAAAAGGCTGAAAAAATAATATAGGAATATTCTGATATATAAAGCTAATTTACTTTTCATTATTGTCTTTATCATCAAATGAAATGAATTTTATATTGTGAGACACTCGTTGTTCAACAGGGGGTAATTCCATATAGTTACCGTATAGTTCGCTGAGAAAAATGTCCCACTTGCCCGGCGCTTGATAATTTTTTCCCTCAAAACAAACAGTTGTGAGGGGAAATAATGTGCTATATTTATGAGTTTCCTTTTTATATCCATAAATGCCAGGAAAAAACGATATGTACTGCGTAGTGAATCTATTAAAAAAAGAATAACTTTCTTTTAGTAATGTTCTGCTGAATTGTAACGACACTAAACGCCAAAGCAGTTTTTTGAGGAATCGTTTCATTTTATTTTGAGGAATGTTTTTACTCGTTTTTTGGCTATATAGTTCCCTCGAAAAAGCGATAAGTTTTGTTTGTATAGGCAAGAAGAACGGAACGCAGTTATCAAACGGCCAAATATCAATAAAAATCCCCGCATATTCGCCGGGATTATCTATATTGCTTTCCGCATACACAGTTCCTTTCTTGCATAATTTTGCAAAATCTCTATAATGCCAATATGTATTAACGGGACATCTATAAGAGAGTGTATAATAATTTGAAGTAATATCATCTTGAAATAAGTCGAGAAGCTTTTCATAATCATTTCTGGGCATAGCAATATCAATATCATCATCCCATGGAATAAATCCTTTATGCCTTACCGCGCCAAGCAATGTACCGGCTGCAAGGAAATAAGTTAAATTATTTTCTTCGCAAATTCGGACAAATTCATCCAAGATTTCAACCATGACTTTGCGAAGCCGGATTATTGTTTCTTGATCAACGCTCATAAATTCTTAGATAATTTTTGTTTTAATAAGGGAATAAATCTTGCGATAATCATATCTTTATTATGAGATAGATAGTTTGGATCAAATAGGGGTAATTCGTATTTATCGGCTTTTGGCCAGCCGGCACGATTCATAGTGATTTTTTGAGCATATTCATCGTAAGATTTTGTATAATAGTGATTGATCCGTATTTTATTGATGCTTGAATTAGATACATTTGGTATATATGCCTCTTTACCCTGTTCGTTAAGCCCTTCTATATGAAAAAAATGCAAGGCAGCGTGGACCTGATATTGAATAACCGTCCGTGGGTTTACTATGGATTTTATCCCTTCGTGGATTCCGTCATTTCTGGTAAAATTTTCGATAACAAGCCCTTCCGGCTTTTCTTGATGGCCGGAAAATCCATGCATTACCCAATTTATGGATAACCCCACAAAGGTTTTTCCCTTTGGTAAATTATTTTTAATTTCGTTTATTACATCAATTAGATGGTCTTTTTTTACCGGAACTATAAATTCATCTATGTCAATAAAGCCAATCCATTTCGATTTATTTCGGTGTTTTTTAATGGCATCGTTATACGCATACGCCTGAAACGCCCAATATTCTACCGTTTTCTTTTTTTTCTCAAATTCAGCCTGGGTTTTTGGATAAAAAATATAATCAACAACGCCTGCATCTATATATGGCTGCAATATTTCTTTTAGGTTATCGGTGCTGTTATTGTCATATATAATAAATTTATCAACGCCAATTAATTTATGGTATTCCAGCCATTCTTTAATGTAGGCGCCTTCATTTCGTACCATGGCAACAATAGATATATTATTTTTAAATCGATCACGTTCGTGAAGAATATAGTTAAAACAGACATCAATATGCTTTATCGGAAAACGGAAAAAAAATAATGTATTGCGAATGAATATTCTGATGCTATATGGTATGATATTTTTGCAGGTTTCTTTTATGCTCATTTAAATTTTCTATATATAAATCGCAATACTGAAAAGAAAAAATCATGTAAAGCGTCAAATATTACTTTATACATTTTTATGGGTTTTGAATACGGAAATGCTTCGAATAATTTATTTATATTGCGTATCTTTTTGTATTTTAGAAAAGGCAATTGCACATATTTGTAGGTGTAACTGCTTAATACCGGTTCAAATTGAATAATTTCTCCACCGTATTTTTGGTTCAAAAAAGATACTATTAACTTCCAGTTTTCATAAAGTTCATTTATTTTTTTATACTCTAAATCTTTATTGTGCGCCATGGATCCTTTGTGTATACAATAATGGTATAACGGTTCTTCAAGATGGCCTATCTTTTGGGCGTAATAGAGGGTTTGAACGGTTATTGCTTTATCTTCCGCCCATGAAACTGTCGGGAATTCAATCTTTTCATAAATCTCGCGCTTAATTAATTTATTCCATACATTGTGCGTGAATTTCATATCCAATAGCTGATTCAACAGGAAATCCCTGTCGGAACTTGTAAACGTTGTCTCTTTTAATGAAGTTGTTTGCATTGGGGTATTATCATCAAAATAATCACAAAAAATAAAATCCAGATTATCGGTTTGGGTTTTATTGTATAATTTTTCAAGCATTGTATTCTCAATCCAATCATCACTGTCTACATACAAAACAAAATCACCTCTTGCTTTGTTAAGCCCTATTTTTCTGGTTTGAGAGGAACCATGATTTTCTTTATTGTGTATTACGATTATCCTGCTGTCATTTTGTGCATAACCATCGCAAATAGCAGGTGAATTATCTGTCGAGGCATCATCAATCAATATTAACTCAAAATCAGGGAATGTCTGCATAACAATACTGGAAAGGCAGCGATGTAAGTATTTTTCGGCATTATATACGGGAACAATAACAGAAATCTTTATAGATGCAAATGGTAAATGATGACTTGCCGCCGATTCCAAAGCTATTTTTACCGGTTCAATATATTTCAGCATGATCGTATCGTCTTTTACTACATTGCGTTCAGCCTGTTCTTTATTAAACTCTGCTATGTATAGGGGGTTGTTTATCGCGGTTGGATCTCCTTTGCGTCTTTCAAGCCATTCTTCGAAAGATTTTGAATGATAGTGGTTAAGCCTGATTTTATTATGCTGAGGGGAAAAACTGTCAGAACCGGCTGTGGTTTTATCGCTATTGACGGTTTTTTTGCCTTCAAAAAACCATGTGTTATGTACTCCTGGACGGAAAACAAGACGGGGATTAACTATTGATTTTTTTTGGAAGTTTTCATGGTAATGAAAAAGCGAATGATGTTGAAATTTCTCTATGACAAGCTGATTATCTTTTCTTATGTGGCCGCTATGACCATACATCAGCCAGAATAACTCTAATCCAGCATAATTTTCAAAATCATGTAAAAACTCAGGCACTGTTTTTGTCGTAATAGGTACAATAAATTCATCAATATCTATAAAAGTTACCCAAAAGGTGGTATATTTAACCCTGTTTATAGCATCTGCGTATGCGCGGTGTTGTATAGAGCGAACCCATCTGCTCCTTTCACGAAGAATTTCTTTATTAGAATTGTATTTATACAGTTCCAGTTTTTTACCCGGTAAATAGTAATATTCAACAACGCCGCGATAAATATACGGTTTTAATATATCTTTTATATTGTCATCTGACTCGTTATCATATATAAAAAATTTCTCAACGCCAATGTACAGATGATATTCAATCCATTCCGCTATATAATCAGCCTCATTGCGTATAATAGCGACAGCACAAAGATAGTGCTTAAAATCACCTGGCGGTGAATTTCGCTTTGAATCTTTTTTGTATTCCTTTTTTTTCTTATAATACTCAAGGAGACGTGGAAAAGGTTCTGTAAAAAGCCGACGCCGAATATCTCTGAGTTCGGCAGGGACAAATCTATGGTATATTTTTTTGATGATATTCATTAAGGTTATTTTTCAATGGTTTCGTATATTTTATCTATAATTTCATTGTCTACCGCTTCATCAAACTTTCTTGCAAATAAATTCCCACTTTTCATTATTTTCTCATAATCATTTATTCGTAATGTTCTCGGATGCTCAGGCCCGCTTTCCCAATCAATATATCTCAGACAATTGTTTATTATGTTTATACCATTAATTTGTTTGATTAGCGTCTGAAAAAATATTTCATCAGCACAGTTTGTCCATTTGTATCTTTTTATATATTTCTTGTTTTTCTTCAAATATTCAAACATTTTTCCAACGCAATTATGTGTATAATTTGTCCATTGAGAACCACCATAGAAATCATAATCAAGTTTTCGTGGTTTTATTATATTTAACATTTTTCTTAGGAGACGAAGGGGGATATTATATTTTGAAATGTGTCTACCAAAATGATATGTTGTTAATCTGTCCATACCAGGCCATCCATCTTTCCTTGGTATTTTTTCAAGGTCTATATATTCATTGTTATTCATTTCAAAAAAAATCTTTATTTCCCTGTTTGTTATCAATGGCAAATCCTGCCCGGATATTAAGATATACCGGTCATAGCCTTTCTTATGTGCCTCGCATAATAAAAACAATGTTGCCATTATCTGATTAAATGAACCCCAATATGTTCTGTATTTTTTGTAAATGAAAACATTATTATGTGTCTCGATATTTAAAGAACTGTTTTTATCAATATGTATATAAACATCAAAATCTTTCGATAGATGTTTAATCAGTTTATTGACTTGTTTTTCGTTTATGTGAACCAACATAATAATAGCTATTTTTATCATATAAATAATATTTCCTTATTGTAATATCATTTTTCAATGGTTTCGTATATTTTGTCTATAATTTCATTGTCTACCGTTTCATCAAACTTTCTTGCAAATAAATTCCCACTTTTCATTATTTTCTCATAATCATTTATTTGTAATGTTTTCGGACGTCCTCCACTTTCCCAATCAACATATCTTAAGCAATTGTTTATAATGTTTATGCCATCAATTTGATTGATTATCGTTTGATAAAATATTTCGTCAGCACATTTTGTCCATTTGTATCGTTTTATATATTTCTTGTCTTTATAAAGATACTCAAATATTTTCCCAACGCAATTATGTGTTAAATTTGTCCAACTATCCCCGCCATAAAAATCATAATCAAGTTTTCGTGGTTCTTTCCATATATGTAACACTTTTCTTAGAAGACGAAGAGGGATATTATATTTTGAAATATGTCTACCAAAATAATATGATGTTAATCTGTCCATATCATCCATCTGCGGACAATGATCGGCACTTGGTATTTTTTTAATATATATATATTCATTTACATTTCCATCAAAAAATTCTTTTATCTCATCGTTTGTCTTTATTGGTAAATCCTGCCCGGATATTAAGATATACCGGTCATAGCCTTTCTTATGTGCTTCGCATAATAAAAACAATGTTGCCATTATCTGATTAAATGAACCCCAATATGTTTCGTACTTTTTATAAACGAAAACATTATTTTTATGAGGGGGGGGGG
>JGI24698J34947_10000288_pt1 | contig 21810 bp, 21 predicted proteins | sample TergutMp193P3_FD_34947 | JGI IMG/M metagenome (IMG submission 34947) | reverse complement strand
ACATTGGCCACGTCAAGTTCCAGATGCGTACCCTGCGACATCGTCTTTTTCAGGGCCTTGTAAATGTCCTTGGGAAGCCGATCCTTCATGACCGTGTCATTAAAGACCATGCTCCCAAACAAAGTTGAGATGTCTTTTGCCATAGTTACCTCCAAAAAATAAAAGACGTTTACCGGCGCCCTGACGAAAAGCCAATGCGCCGATAAACGCCTTTGTTTATCTTGCCTAACCCTACCTAAAAATGGCTTTTTTGTCAAGCCGGTTGGGGGGCGATTTGGAGGGAATTCTACTTTATACTGTCGGCCTTCTTTTTGGCGGCGTCCATGATGTTTGCCACCTGCCGGTCGGCTTCACGTTCGATCTTGACGGCGTTGTCCTCGCCTTCCTTGCGCAATTTGTCAGCCGCCAGTTTAGCCGCGGCCTTTTGCAGCGGGTTGGCGGCTTCCTTTTCAAGCTTGTTGGCGGCGGAATTGGCCTCGGAGCGCACGCGGTTGGCGGTTTGTTTGGCGGTATCGCGGATGTTTTGCGCCTGTTTTTCCGCCTCGGCCATGACGGCGGCCCGTTGTTTCTCGACTTCCGCGCTCACCCGTTCCTGAGCCTGCTGCCTGACCGCCTGGGTCACCGCCTGCGTAACGGTGCCCGCCATGTCGGCAAGGCTCAGGCTGACCTCCGGCTTGGTCGCCGTGCCGCCTACCAGCCCCGTCACCTTGATTTCCCTGATATTTGCGCCGCCGGGTATTTTGCCCAGCACATCGCTCGCGCCCCTGCCGATTGTCGACGTGGGCACCGACGCGTTGATTTTGTAATTCAGGGTCATATCAAGCCCCTGGCTGCCGGAAAGCTCCAGTTTGGTCTGCGCGATGTTCATCGTTACCGGGTCGACGTACAGCCGCCCATCCTTAATTTCATACTTGATGGTAACGTTGTTCAGAGACGGGGTGCGCCACGCGTCATTTTTCAGCATATCCGCCATCTTGCCAAACAGTTCGGAGTTTTGAATTTTCAGGTTATGCGTCTGCAGTTGGCCTTTGGAAGCCACGGTATCCAATCTGGGGCTCATGTGCTCGTCGAGAATGCCGGACAGGGTGAGCTTTGCCGATACCTGCCCCGCGTAGTTCTGCGGCTGCGGCAGTATCTTTTCGAGCATTGAGAATGACGACAGCGCGGACGTAACGTCGAACCGCCTGATATCCATGTCAAAATCAACCGACGGAACCTTGATATTCTGCGGATTATACTCGCCGTTAAGCGTCATACCACCCTGGAGGAGGTTCAGGTTGAGCCTCTGCATCCGCACTTTGCCGTCTTTTACCAGTACCGTACCGGTGGTGTTGGATATATTCAGCTTGTCGAACAGGATAGTGCCGATGTTCACGTTCATCGTAAAGTCGATGTTTTTGGGCACTTCGATAACCGACATGGGCTCGCTGTCTTCGTCCTTTTTTTCAGGTTCCGCGGGTTTTTCCTTATCGCCGCCATCGCCCATGATTTGATTAAGGTCGATTTTGTTCGATTTAAGGTTGAGATTGCCGCGTACTGTACTGCCCTTGAACACAAAGGGGATAAAATTCTCCAGAGAGCCGTTAAGCGAAACATCCGTATTGCCCACGGCGGCGTCGAGGTTGGCAAGGTTAACCCTGCGCGGCGTAAAATCGAGGCGCATACCGGCAATTTTTGCCGACCCCGTCGGCACGGAGGGAGATTCAAAGTTGACGCCGGTCAGTTTTACCGAGCCGCGGGCGTCAAAATCCTCATAGCGCTGCCGTTCGATGGTTGAAAGGCGCCCCGCCAGCGCGAGGTCGCATTCCAAAAGGCCCGCCAGGGAGATGTCATCTAACGGGACAATATCCAAAAGGGAGCCAAAGTCAATTTTACCGGCAAACTTTGCCGCTACCTGCATATCGCTTTCGGGCGTTTTAACGTGCACTTCCGCGTCAAAGGGGTTGCCCGCCATCTCAAAATGGAACTTGTCTAAATCGGCGGTGGTATTGTCGAACACGGCGCCGTCGTAAAAGGCCCGCACCGCGATGTTAATGTTGTTAACCGATTTGGGCAGGTCGGGGTATTTGAACATGGCGTTGTCAACCGACAGGTTTACCCGCGCGCTGGGCATCTGCTTGCTGTTGTAGATTCCCTTTACATCACCGTCAAGGGCAAAACTGCCCGCGGTCGTTACCTTTTTAAAGTCCTTCATATAAATGGCCGGAATCAGCGACAGCACGCTCTTAAAGTCTGTTTTTTCGGTGGCAAACGTTACATCAAGGTCGATGTCGTCGCCGATGTGCGCCGAACCGGCAAGTTTCAGGACAATTTCATTGAGGTTAAAGCGCGTCTCCTTGAGGAGAAACGCCATCTCTTTGAAGTTGGCGAAGGCGGTCAGCGTCAGACCCGAACGCGCGTTGTTGAGCAGGCGCACGCCGTCCATCCAGAAGCTGATGCCGTCAATGCCCAGTTTCAGGTTTACGTCGGCGGCCTCCAGCGTGGTATCGCCGCGCAGTAAAAGGTCGAGGTCGTCGATTGACGCCTTCATTTTGCTCTTGTCGTCGGTAAAGGAAAGCCGCGCGTTGCGTATCTCAAATTTGTTAAGCCCTATTTTAATGGGCGTGGACTCTCCATCGGGTTTTTCCTCAGGTTTCTCCCCGGCGGGTTTCTCCTCAGGGGGCGCCTCCGACGGCTTCATAATATCCCAGTTTGCCTTGCCGTTTTCCAGTATATGGGCGTTTGCCACCGGCTGGTCGAGCAGGACCGACTTTACCTGCATATTTTCCATTTTAATGACGCTTAAGATGTCGACCGTTACGCTGAAAATTTTGAACGCCGCCAGCGTTTCGCCTTCAAACTCGTCTACGCCCGTGACTGAGACGTCTTCCAGCGCGATATAGGCATTGGGAAAATTACGGATAAATGAGAGTTTGAGATCCGAAAACTCCACGTGCGCGTTCAACATCCCGTTTATTTGTGTTTTGGCGATTTCGAGGATTTTATCCTTGAACAGGATGGGCGTCAGCAGCAGTACGAGAAAAATGACGAATATCGTACTGGCGACGGCGATACCTATATTTCTGATCAATTTTATCTTCATCGCTGATAACTCCGCGGCTATTTCTCTTCAAACACGCCGGATCGGAACTCGCCGCTGATGCTGGGGATATCCAATACCATGCCCGGTTCGATAAGATCGGGATTATCGGGTTTAGGCAGTTTGTTCCGGTTTGCCTCGTACAGACGGCGCCACTGCATCGGGTTGCCGTAAACCTCGGGTTTTGCGGCGATATTCCACAGGCTGTCTTTCCAGGGCTGCCAGCCCTTTACCAGATATTGCGCGGGGAGGGGAATCTCTTCCGGCAGTTCTCCCATGATCGTGATGACGCGCAGCGCCGACACGCGGGCTTCGTCCCACTTTTCGCCGGAACGGAAGTCTACGGCCTCGGTGAGGGCGGCTTCCCCTGCCGTGTAGGTTTCGGCATACCGCTTGTCAATACCCGCTTTCTTTGCCCATTCCATGCGTGCCTGCGCCGCGCCAATCGCGTCGTTGGCTTCTTTTATTGCAAGCTGCAATGCCACGTACTTATCCGACTGTTCGGCGTAATCGTCGGCCTGCGCCGCGTACTTTACCGCGTCGTCAAACTTGCCGTCCGTCAGGCTTTTTTCGGCCAGACCCACCAGCCGCTTGTTTTCGGTGAGAAATTTGTTGTTAATAAGATCATCAACATATGACGGCGGGGTATCGCCCTCCTGCGCCGCAAGCGGCGTTATGGCGATAACGCATAACGCCACGACTCCCCATAGTATGTTATTGCGCATTTTGTCCCTCCATGGCGATGCCGGTACTGGTCGCGTAGGCGATACTCTTTTCTGACCGCGCTTTGGCTTTTGCCACGGCGTCCGCCGCCGTTACGCGGACGGAGTTTTTGCGGACAATCTCGTCATAGGCGTCCGCCGCCGTATTATACAGGGGCGTCGCCGCTTTCATTTCGGCAATCGTCGCGCGTTTTGCGTTGGTCGCGGCGGTGTTTTTCGTTTCGGCGTTTTTCCAGTCCGCGGGGAAAGTGGCGTCGGCTTTAGCCGTTGTTACCGCCGCGCGTGATTTCTGGGCGCGGGCTACTGCCGCCTGCAGAGCCTTTGAAGCGGCGTCCTTGTCTTTGGCAAACTGGGCGCGGGCCTTGTTGGCAACGCCGTCATAGGCGTCCGCCGCGCCGGTAAACAGAACCGTCGCCGCCTTTATTTCGTCCTCGGTACCTTTTTTGGCGCTGCGCGCTCCCTGCAGTTTGGTTTCGGCGCTCTTCCAGTCATTGGCGAAATAGGTCTGCCCGTCAACCTCCATTGCCGCGGCGCGGGATTTTTCCGCCCGCTGCGTTGCCGCGGTCAGCGCCGCCTGTGCCGCTGCCAATGCTTTTTGGGCAGCTTCTTTTTGGGCTGCGTCATCCCGTTCCTGGGCAAGACGCGCGGCGCTCTTTGCGGCGATATCGTCATAGCCGTCGGCGGCGGATATGTACAACGCCGCGGCCGCGTTCAGTTCTTCGGTCGTATCTTTGCCGGAGTCTTCACCTTGCTGGCGCAGGGCTTCGGCGGCTTTCCAGTCATCGGGGAAGTACGTGGCAGCCTTGCTGTCCTCGGCGGCTTTTCGGGACTGCTGCACGCGTTTTATGGCCGCTTCCAGAGCGGCGCGGGCCTGCTGGGCTTCGGCGAACATGGGGCCGCTCCGTTCGGTAAGAGCCTCCCAGCCCTCAGCCGCGCGGGTAAACTGCGCTATCGCCCCGTTCACTTCGCCAAGAGTTTCCACACCGGCGCTTTTGCCGGCTTCATTGTTGGCTTCCGCCGCGTTCCATTCGTCGGGGAAAAAGGTTTGGGCCTGCACCGTGAGGGACGACTCCCTTGCCTCCTGCGCCCGCGCTTTTGCCGCTTCCAGTTTGTCGAGCGCGTCCTGTTCGGGCGGCAGCGTGTTGGGATCCACCTGAGCGGCCGGAGTCTCTTTCGGCGTAGTTTTGCATGACGGCGCCCCCAGGAGCGTGAATGACGTGATGGCGATTACTATCGCGATAGTTCTGGTAATTTTCATGATTTTGTTCCTTTAAATTCGAATTCATTAAATCTGAGATTGGTTGTTTCCCGTATGATGAAGATGGGGAGGGCCGTTGTGCCGATGCCCGCCCCGTAGTCGGTGCCGTTAGCGTCGAAAACTGTGATCACGGGATAATAAAACCCGCTACCGGTGAACTTGGCGCCCTGGCTGTCTTTGTTGTACAAAACGAACGTCGCGGTGCCGCCATTGACCATGGCGGAGGCGCTTGCTTCCGGCGTAAGAGCGTCGTTGAACTCTACCTTGTACAGAGACAGCTTAAACTCAAGGTTGTTATAACTCGTTATCCCCGTGATGACTATTTTTTTCTCTGGGGGGTCCCCCTCATGCTTACAGCCCGACAGCGCGATTGCCATCATAATAATGGCTATTAATAGTGTCTTTTTCATCCTCATTCCTCACCCTCTAGGTCTATTTTTACCATACTTCAAGTGAAACGTCAAGTACTTTATTTTCACTTTTTTCACCTTTTTCCCCCAAAAGACTAATGCAAAGTGGTAGTTTGCGTCCTATATAGGGTATGGAAGATGATGCAGCCGGGGCGCGGGAAGCCAGGCAGTGGCTAGAAAACGCAAGAAAAGCAAGGGAAGCGGCGGATAAGTTTTTCCCCGGTGAAAACTGGAAACAGGTTGAGGAGGGGATTTACCTGTCCCCCCGCCGCGCTATTGGTAAAAAGTCAAATTACCCGGACGAATTGCGGGACGCCCAAATATTGCGGGATTGGGGAAGTACCGTCTATCTGGCTCCAGAGGTAAGAAGCGACAGAAAAAAGAAATTTGACGCCATTGTAAATGGGCTCATATTTGAATTCAAAAATGTTGGTGGTAATGCAAATACACTTTTTACGCATTTTCTCAATTCAAGGTCGCAAGCTCCCAATGTTTTTATTAACCTTGAAAATTCCCATTTAACCCAGCGTGAGGCAATATCGGCATTATACGGCGCGAGAAACAGTAAAGCCCATACAACCAAGAGGGGTAATATGTTCAAGGGTTATGCTGATTATAATAGATTTGCCGGTGGCAGGATTATTCTCAAAATAAGGGGCCAGGAAAGTTTGATATACCTGAATGTTGATGACCTGAAAACATAAAAAAACACCGGGCGCGGTACGCCCGGGTATGTGCGGGGGGGGATGTTGCCATCCCAGCCTCGACTTATTTATAAATATACGGCGCTTTTGGGCTTTTGTCAAGTGTTTTTTTTGTATTAAAAAACACCGGGCGCGGTACGCCCGGGTATGGTACGAGGCGGTGGGCTTTTAATCTCACAGCCCCGCAGTTTAAATATATCATGGATTGGTATTATTGTCAAGTGCTTTATTTGAAAGAGCTGCCGAAGTTGAGGAAAAAGGTAGAGCAGTATCTTGCGGGCAAGGCGGGGGTTCGAAAGCACTTGTCAGAAGATGAAAAATGGTGTATATATATGATGTACAGGGGTGATGAGCGGGCACGACCGCTTATCCAGGAATTGTGCCGGAAGGAGGAAGGTATTATGCGTGCGGAACGGGCAGTACATTGGGTAAGCCGCGACTACGAGAAAGCTGTCCGGCGGATGAACAGAATCAAGAACGAAATGGATATCCATTATTCATACAAGTCAGGCCAGACAGAGAAAGCGCTTGAAATCGCGCGTAAGATGAAAGAGATGGGCGACTCTGTCGAGAGGATACAGACCATAACCGGCCTTTCACTTGAAACTATTGAACAGATGGATAAAAAACCCACGGAGGAAGCATATCCCTCCGTGCCTTGATTGGGTTTACGGTATCTGCTCAAAACTCTCAAAATTAATGGACGGGTTTAACCCCGGGGAAACGCCCAGAGGATAATAGCCCGTATATACGGGATTGCCTGATAAGTTTTTATTGTTATATATCATGAGTATCACGAAAGCGCTCTTCGCCGTTACCGACGCCGGCTCTTGTGTGGTCGCATTCCACATCCTCATGTTGATTTGACCGGCGGTAATGGTCTCCACCCAGCCTACCGCCAAATCCTTGTTCGTTGCCGAGTCCTTGGAGGAAGCCAGAGCACCTGTCGCATATTTGCCGTTGTGCGCCCCCATGTTGATGATGTTGATAACTGTTTGTGAGCCGTCGCCGAAGATGAGTTCGTTGGCATCTGTGGTGCAGCCGGCAAAGGCCATTACCACTGCTGCCGCGATAACCAGTATATATTTATAATTGCGCATAATGTAACCTCCTTAAAAAGTAAAACTGAAGAGAAGAGTCAACGAATGGCACGAATGTACACGAATAGGAAAAAAACGCGCCATTCGCTGACTTTATGGTGTTAGTTGGCGGATTCCCCAGTGACCGTCCAGTCTTCATCCTGAGCGGTGAGTCCAATGTTTTGCGGCGCTGTTCTGGTAGCGTATAACCGTACTACAGTAGTAGAATTCGTCCCGGCTTGGTTAGTCCTGCCCAAAGTTACATTACTCTCACTATCCTTGTAAACATTAAACTTCGTATAGTCGGTGTAACCCATGTTTAATAGTACTTCGTCGACTTCCAGAGTGTAACCTCCAGTGAATGTTTTAGACACTACTCGGCTTGCGTCGGGTCCAGTTTGGACCTGGATCCCGTTTTCAACTTTGGGTACGTTAAAAGTGAGTGCCGTATTGGGTACCGCAGTCCAGCCATTGACTTTTTTTATGGAAAAGTGAATACCCTCATCCTTTTGATTGAGGAAGATTCTGAAGGTGTCGTCGCCAATTTTGAGTACTTCTTTACCGCCCGGTTCGCCGCCGGCAGGTATAAAAGTGTAATTCATCTCCCACTTGCCCATGTAGTCTGCATATGCGGAGTTCGGGGTACCGGATGCAACCTCAATTACATTTTTGGAGAATAAGGGCGTCGGGCATGAAGTATTAGCAGTACCAGTTGACCACGCTTTAAAGGAATCGAAATCAACGATGCCCGCGGCATATTTACCTGCTGCCGATGGTTTGAATAACAGACCTTTCGGGCTGGTGTTGGCTGTTGGTGTACTGGTATTTACTACTTGACTATGAAATGCAGCTGCGTTTTGAAGGCTTTGCACGTATGCTACATATCCATCTTGATCCATATCTGGATCCTCACCCTTTTGAGCCTTTACCCAATTTGTATATATTGCGGGGGCACTTGTATCCGCCCTGACCCAGAAGATCGCAACTTGAGGATCATGTGTTACGTTTACGTTGTGTGAGGGAGCTGTTTTCGGGAGCTCTATCGTAACATCAACTACTTTTAAGTCGCGGACGGTGGCCGATATCGGATAGTCTACATAAGCGCCGTAATCGGCTGCCAGGTGGAATATCGCATCGGGGGGCGGGGCCGAGGGCGGGTCCTCCTTACACGAAACCATCACCAAACACATTACCGCGGCAAGCGCGATAATACCCATAATCGACGCGTTGCGCGTCTTCAAATGTTTCCTCATAACCAACTCCTTTTTACCCATCCCCTCCAGTGGGCGGGTATCCTCAAAAAAATTTTTCTCCGCCTAACGGCAAAGCTATACAACAGACGACTCTCGCCATCCGGTTGAATACCGTTAAAGCGCACGGGAATGGTAAAGGGTGTCGGATATAAACGTTCCCTTTTTTCCTGCGCGCTCCGCAATTCCAGGGGGTTCCTCTATTTGAGAGAGAATACTCCCCATAGGCTTATTTATAGCACACTTCAAGTGAAACATCAAGTAGTTTGAGTAAAATCCACGCTTTAACATGACTTTTTTTTAAAAAATCCGCCCCAAATCCCTTTGGCGCTTTCATTTGAAGGTTTTTAAGGGCAAATTTGGCCATTTTCAGCGGTTTTACCCCCCCGGGCACCTATAATAATAGGGGAGGACATTATGGTATATGGCTACATTCGGGTGAGTACGGACAAGCAGACGGTCGAAAATCAGCGGTTTGAGATATCGCGGTTTTGCAAGGCGGAAAAGTTAAAAATCGGCAAATGGATAGAAGAAAAAATCAGCGGGACAAAATCGCCGGACAAGCGGCAGTTGGGCAAGCTGTTAAAAATTGTACAAACGGGCGATTTGATTATCTGCTCAGAATTATCGCGGCTGGGGCGGTCTTTTTTTATGATAATGAGTATTCTGTCGGGCTGCATGGAGCGCGGGGTAAAGATATGGACGATAAAAGACAACTACCGGTTAGGCGACGACATTCAATCGAAGGTGCTGGCCTTTGCGTTCGGCCTGTCCGCGGAAATCGAGCGCAACCTTATCAGCCAGCGGACGAGGGAGGCGCTTGCCCGCCGCAAGGCCGAGGGCAAAGTGTTGGGGCGCCGAACCGGCCGCGCGGTAAATGTCAAACTGACCGGCCATGAACGAGAGATACGCAAGATGCTCAGAGAGGGAAAAAACAAGACCGAGATAGGCCGTCATTTTGGGGTACACCGGCAAACCGTACAGATTTTTATCGATGAACGTTTAACAAAGTGGAAAATTAAAAAACTATTCCCCGAGATGAAATCATAGGAACATTTTTATACAACAACCCTTAATTTTCTCCGTGCCACCCCAGGTATTCAATCAGGCGGCGAGAGTTGTCTGTTGTATAGCTTTGCCGTTGGGCGGAGCAGTTTGTTGAAGATACCCGCTCACTGGAGGGGATGGGTAAAAAGGAGATGGTTATGAGGAAGTTACTGAGGAACTTAGGAATTATCGCGCTGGTTGCGATGATGGGTTTGATGATGATGGCGTGCCCGCCGGAAGAGACGGTTGACGCACCCTCCGGGCCGGTCAGCCTTATAGCGGGCGAATACGGCCCGTATGCCGATTACGGCAACGTGTACGCCATCTATGAGGGAGAGGAGACCAACATCACCTTCTGGTGGTTCAAAGTTGAAGATGGAATCGACTTTCAAAAAGAATCCGATGCTTATGATGCAACTCAAACAACTAAAGTTCTCAAAAAAGATGTAGTAGCAGTGACGGCAGGTGAAGATGTATACAGTGAGTACAAGCCGCAAACCGCCGGTTGGTACACCGTAGCCGTAACCGGACAGGCAACGGATCCTACTAATCCTAATGCGACTCTGCTGCCCAGTTGGAGCGACAACAAAATTGAAGTTTTCACCAAGCCAACTAACGGCCCGCCTGCTTTCTACGGCGTTTGGAATTCGGCTCAATTTACACCGGTAGACAGTACTGGAAAAGTAGCTCAATTTAATGGCGTAAATGAACCGGCACGTAGCGAAGCTTTATACATTAACTACCAATATTTTTTCCTCTTGAGTGACTTTGCTGGTTATAGTACCGAATATTCTAAAAACGGCGGCGATATGTTGACTGCCCAAAAAGAGTTTCTTGCTTTTGAAATTAAAAGCTGGACGAGCGTGGCTGTACCTTCAACAGATTACGATTATGGTTTCAAGCTGAGCGGCAAGACATGGGGTTACAAGGGCTACACCGCGTATTCTTCTTTTATCGTTTACAAGAAAAAAGGAAGCTCCACTGCAACCATAGTGAGGACTAACGCTAGTGGAACAATAATAAACTCTACTACTCCTGCTGCTGGAACAACCCCAGCAAGTTCAGTAACGCGGGATTACACTTTGCAGGGAGCAGAAGGGCAGCCGGCGAACATGTCAGTCCCTGTACAAGCAATCGGCATAGACCTATAACCAAGGGAGTCAACGAATAACGCGTTTTTTTCCTATTCGTGTACATTCGCGTCATTCGTTGACTCTTCTCTTCTCTTAAAACCTTTAAAGGAGGTTACATTATGCGCAATTATGTTAAACACATATTGGTTATCGCGGTCGCCGTGGTGATAGCGCTGTTTGCGGGCTGTGCGCAGGAAGGCGACGAGTTAATCTTTGGTGATGGAGCGCAGACCGTTTTTACCATCACTGGTATAGACGCGCAGTACAATGGCCAATTTGCGTCAGGGGGAATGGCTTCCGCCCAGAACTCACCGAATCAGGATATGGCCATAGTCATTCCTGAAAAAATCGTCAATGGCACCGTTAACTTGAGGATGTGGAGTGCGAATTCGATTACGAATTCAAATACGGTCCTGCCCAAACCGGCGTCATTATCGGGGGCGGGCGTCCTGATGCTGCTCATATCTGCAAATCAAAATATGAATAACACCACATATGAAGGTTACTACATCACAGGCGTTTCCCCGGGATTTAACGACCCACCCATTATTTTTGGAGTTATAACCAAGACTAAGCCTATACCTTAATTTTGAGGATAGGGAAGAGACGCGGTTCTCTTCCCTATTTTTTCACTCTACAGAAATCATCATCCCTTCATCAATATCATATTTTTGCACCAGCAGGCGCAGTGTAGAATTGAGCTTCTTTATCCTCCCGTCCCGATCGTCCTGAGAAAGGTAATAATCAAAATACAGAATTGACGGATTGCCCGAATTATTGATAACCGTCAATCTCTGTTGGCATTTTTTGGTTTTTCCTTCGCATACAGGAAAATCGGTTAAACAGTGGATATTATTGCCTGCTTTGGGGCAGCCTGGCTTATGGGTGCCTTCATCCACCGTAAGCCGGTCACAACGCAAAATTGCCGCAATAACCGATGCCGCTTTATACCACACTATGCGACCTTTTGATACTCCATTTTTATTTCCGTCTTCGAGGCAATGTCTGTTTTTATCTCGTGCTGAGAATATTTGATCTCCGAAGTGCGGTAAGCGTTCCATAATTCGCGGGTTGTATCGTCTATTTGAAATAATTCGTTGAGATGATCCCAGGCCGGCCCCTTGGCGCGGTCTCCCTTGAAGTTTTCATCCAGAAATTCGAGAATATGCTCCTTCATGTTTTCGCGCGCTTCTTCCGGAGAGGCCCCATCACCATCAATATGTAAATTCATACAGATTGAGGAATAGACATTTTCCTGCTCCTGTACCACCAGAAAAGAAAGCACCGGTATTTCATAAGGAAAAGCATTGGAGGGGAACACCTTTAACTCCCCTATCCCGACAACAACACCGCGAGAAATGGTAACCGTCTGGCTCATAAACTACTCCGCTTTATATGACGCATACATCACATTATAGCACAGTAATTAAAAAAGTCAATTTTAATATATTACCATTATAGTCAACAATACCCCTCACCTTCTCGAATTTTGGGGGATTTTGCTCAAATCTCTTGGCGTTTTCATAGGAACGTTTATATCCGACACCCTTTACCATCCTCGTGCGCTTACACGGTATTCAACCGGATGGCGTGAGTCGTCTGTTGTATAGCTTTGCCGTTAGGCGGAGCAGTTTTTTGATGATACCCGCTCACTGGAGGGGATGGGTAAAAAGGAGTTGGTTATGAGGAAGTTACTGAGGAACTTAGGAATTATCGCGCTTATCGCGATGATGGGTTTGATGATGATGGCGTGCCCGCCGGAAGAAGAACCGGGGGCTCAGCCCAAGGGAGAACTCTTTATAAAGGCAGGCGCCGGTGGCCCGTTTACCAATCAAGTGCTGAATGCCAAATATGAGGTTGATCCGACTGATCCTGATTGGGTGGATGTAATCTTCGTGTGGTTTAAGGCGACAGATCAACAACAAGTTGAAGAGGCTGTGTATTACGTGGATTTAACTAACAAAAATGGTACCATTCCTAATATTATTTTAACAAACGGTGAATCTGTTAGTACGTACACACCAACTACTACAGGTAAGTTAATCGTAGCCGCATATGAGAAGACTGCATATAATACTGCTAAAACTAATCCCGGTTCGAGTACCGCGACGAAGCTGCCTATACCTCTTATCAGCCCGGAATTTGAGGTTAAGGCAAAGGGAAACGACACCGAGGATATCTTCTTTGGCAACTGGAAAACGACGGCACAATTTAAACCGGCGGGCTCACCCGATGGTACCCAGGCAGATGAAAACCTTGTGATTGACTACATCACATTCAAACTCACCAGTACTTATTCAACGACTGGAACGGCGGGAGGTTCGGACACCCACAATTCTGGTTTTGAACGTATTTTCTGGGACATTGTTTACAACGATTATAACGGCGCTCCCGGCTGGACTAAGTTGGCTCAGTCTGCTCTACCTGCCACTTACGATGTTGGTTATCAGTTGACCGTCGATATGTATGAAAACTGGGGCTACACCCCGTTTACTTCCTTCAAGATTTACAAGAAGACGACTCCTAACTCAGGGACAACGATGACTATTTCGAGGACTAACGCCGGCGGGACAGTAGTACGGGATTATAACAAGCAGTAGTAATCAAGCAAGTCAACGAATAACGCGTTTTTTTCCTATTCGTGTTAATTCGCGTCATTCGTTGACTCTTCTCTTCAGTTTTACTTTTTAAGGAGGTTACATTATGCGCAATTATTTTAAATATATACTGATGATCGCGATGGCGGCAGCAATGATAACGTTTACCGGCTGTGCCGGGGAAGGCGACGGCGAACTGGTCTTCGGCGACGGAGCGCAGACGGTCATCACCATTACCAACATACCTAACTCAACCGGCTACGTATACGTGACCGGTGCGCTGTCTTCCGCCACCTCGGCACAAAACGCGAAGAACAAGCAGGACATGGGCATATCCTTTCCGGCGGAAAAAATTGTCAATGGTACCGTTAACTTGAGGATGTACAGTGCGAATTCGGTACAGAGTTCAACTTCAGGTCTGCCCTTACCGGCGTCGGTATCGGGGGCAGGTTTCGTGTTAATCTTCATACATACAACGGATGATGCAACCGCCTTACAGACCCCCAACCTCAAATGGCAGGGCGGCTACTATACAGGCGTTTCCCCGGGGCAAAACCCGCCCATTAGTTATGATAGCATGACACAGGTTAATTAATTAACGCAGAGACACGGGGGATATTCGTCCTCCGTGGTTTTTTTAATCCCCCATCTGTTCAATGGTTTCAAGTGAAAGGTCGGTAAGGTCATGTATCTGTTCAAATGAAATACCCGCCGCTTTCATCTTGCGGGCAATCTCGAGCGCTTTCTTTTGTTCCCCTTCTTCCCGCGCGCCGTTGAGGCCGCTGATCCGGTCATGCTCGACCTTCCGCTGCATCCAGTATTCATCATACTCGTCCTCGTCCAGGATAATAAAATGCTGCCGCTCATCCGCCGCCATTATCGCGCTGTCCATACTCGCCACCTCCGCTATTAACTCCGGCGGGCTTTCCTTGTCAAACCACGCAAGCCACCGGTTCAGGGGGTCTTCAAAACCTTTCTCCCTCTGCTTCCGCCATTTTACCATATTAACAAAGTGTATTTCCAGTACCGGAGACAGTATTATTGATGGGTCGGTCGCTTCCCGCAGATGGAAGTAGGTGTGGACGCCCCCCTCAGGCGGGAAATCGAAATCGACAATGTTGATGGCTATCACGTTGGGCAGTTTCCGGTAGTCCTCTCCGCTGTTCAGGCTGTCAAAGTACACTTTGCTCCAATAGAAAAGGCTGCGGCGCTCCATGTTGTGCTCGTTGCGGAGCTGCACCTCAATGTTCACTTTGGTTCCGTTGTGGAGGACGGCGAGAACGTCGAGGATACATGATTTTCCCTCAAGAATAGCCTTGACGAACGTCTTGTTCTCCTTGATTTCCACGGATTCGATGGGTTCCTTTCCCGAACGCCCAAGGACGGCGTTGAGAAAGCCGAGTAATTGCGGCTCATCGCCCTTTTCTCCCATAACTTTGAAGAAGAGGTAGTCGTTGAGCGGGTTGGGCCTTTGATAAGGCTCATGGTTGTTTAATGTTTCCATACCCTATATAGGACGCAAACTACCACTTTGCATTAGTCTTTTGGGGAAAAAAGTGAAAAAAGTTGAAAAAAATCTTCAAAACACTAATGCATTTTGACAGTTTGCGTCCTATATAGGGTAGAGACAATACCTTTCATGGAGGCACGAAGATGAAGGATAATGAAAGAAATTCTATTGTTGAGACGAATGCAGAACGTGATTTATCTTTTGATGCATTGAGGCGGGAATGCCTGAACTATGCACAGCGGAATTTTCAGGGCAAAACCTTCACCAACAAAGCCACCGGCAGGGAAATACAGGTATCACGTCAAGGGATAGGGGAATGGAAAATGAAGTCCAAAACCCGTGAACAGGTGCTCTCAATCAAAATTTTGGATCAATTACTGGAAGATGCCATCTTTGACCACGATGCCCCGGATGAAAAGGGAAGGTTAAACGTTGATTCTTTCTCTTATTTTAAGCGCCTATGCGCGATAAACGGAACGCCATTTCAGGCGATAATCACCGTAAAAATGACCAAAGGTTACGGCGATAAATACTATCACCACTATCTTGAAAACATAAAAATAGAGCCGCGCTCAGGCACTGCGCCAACCCTTACGGGTTAAACGCCCCTCTATTGCACGGCCCTGCCAAGGCGACCCCTGGTACTTAAAATATACCCCAGTTTCTTTTTTCTGTCAAGGGTGTTTTATGACTTCGGCTGCCGTAACCGTATGTGCACCTCGCGGATGTTTTCCTCTTATACCCCCTTGATTTCAATATCAATAGGGTATATATTATTAAACTGAGGAAGGTTAATAATGCCTGTTTTATCCTTATTCTACGGTATTGTTATTCGTATGTATAAAGAAGTTTCAGGAAAGCACCATAAACCGCATATTCATGTCGAATATGGGGAAGATGCGGTTGTAATATCATTAGACGGTGAAATTCTTGAGGGGGCAATTCCGAATTCCAAAATGAAATTGGTTGAGGCATGGATGGAAATCCATCATGATGATTTGGAAGCAAATTGGAAATTGCTTTCAAATGGTGAGGAATATTTTAAAATTGATCCCTTAAAATGAGGTGAATTTATTATGTCGTATCCAAAAATAATGAGCGTAGAACCGCTTGACGAATACAAAATAAAATTGGTTTATGAGACCGGTGAGATTAAAATTTTTGATGTGTTACCTTATATGTCAGGCAAATGGTATGAAGAATTGTACAATAATGGTTATTTTAAATCCGTTCATTTGATTCCGGATGGAAAGGGTATTGAATGGGAACATGGACAGGATATTGCCCCGCATGAGTTATACGATATGGGTATTGTTACCGATTATTCATGATTTCGGCTGGCGCAACCGTATGTGCACCTCGCGGATGTTTTCCTCTCAATCTTTTTTCACATTTTTTCTCAAAACACTAATGCATTTTGATAGTTTGCGTCATATATAAGGTATGGAAACACTTCATAAGTCCCTTGGCCTCGCCTCGGCTTTGTTCCCAGCGGAAGAATGGATACCCACGGAAGCCAATATTTGGGTAGCTAAAAGCCGCCTTTCCCAGAAAGAAAGGGAACCCAAAAAATGGGCAAGGGAGATGTCACAAATACGAATTTTGACCGGCAGGGGGAGTATTGCGTATTTCCTGCCGGAAAGGCTTGTACAAGGGGAAACCGGGAACACCTGTGCTGATTTGGTGTTGGATGGGGAGATTGTGGAAATGAAGACCATATCGGGAACACGGACGACTTTAGGCGGAAGATTCAGGTATGGCTATAAACAAGGCGCACTATTACTGAAAAACCGTACCCTTACCCAAAAACATTCGGTCTTTATTCGATTATTATCTGATATATCTGTAGGAAGCGTCAAAGCAAAAATAGCCGGAGAATTAAAAAATCGGCTTGATCAAGGTTCATTTATCTGCTTTTTTGAAAAAACCGGAGAATTATACTCATGGACTTATGAAGACCTGCGGTCAATAATCGGCACATAAAAAAAATCGCCCGGCCCCGCAAAAGCGAAACCGGGTTCGGCAGATGAGGCTACTCCGGATTTTAGTCCGCTGCCGCCTCATCAAGTGGCTATGCTTACAATATAGCTCCTTTTCAGCAGATTGTCAATAGAAAAAACAAAGATTTTCCTTATCCTACTTCGGCTGCCGTAACCGTATATGCACCTCGCGGAGTTGCTGTTCGGTGACTTCGCAGGGGGCCTCCATGAGCAGGTCCTGGGCGTTGCTGTTCATGGGGAAGGCCACCACCTCGCGGATGTTTTCCTCTTCAGTTAACAGCATCACCACGCGGTCAAGGCCGGGAGCCATGCCCGCGTGAGGCGGCGCGCCGTAGTGAAAGGCGTTGTAAAGGGCGGGGAATTTGCTCTCAATGTCGGCCTGGGTGTAGCCCGCAAGCTCAAACGCCTTTACCATCACTTCAGGCAGATGGTTACGAACCGCGCCGGAGGAAAGTTCCACGCCGTTGCACACAATGTCGTATTGCCACGCCAGAATATCCAGCGGGTTTTTGGTCTGGAGCGCGGTAAGGCCGCCCTGGGGCATCGAAAACGGATTGTGGGTGAACTCAACCGCGCCGGTTTCCTCATTTTTGCCGTACATCGGAAAGTCCACGATAAAACACAACTCGAACTTGTCCTTGTTAATCATATTCAACTGATTGCCGAGCGCCGTGCGAATCTGCCCCGCAAGGCCGTCGACCACTTTGGGCTTGTCCGCGATAAAAAACAACGTGTCGTTCGCTTTGAGCGAGAGGTCTTTCCTCAGCGCGGCCTGCTTTTCATCAGAAAGAAATTTGACGATGGGGCCCTTGAGCGAACCGTCCTCAAGAACGGAAATGTAGCCGAGACCCTTCATGCCGATTTCCGTGGCAAAGGCCAGCATCCTTTCAAAGAAGGATTTGCTCTGCTGCGCCGCGCCCGCCGCGACAATACCCCTCACGGGGATATTTTTAAACGGCTGGAATTCCACATCGGCGAAAAACGCGGTCAGGTCTTCGATGATCAGCGGGTTGCGGAGGTCGGGCTTGTCCGTGCCGTATTTCAACATCGATTCAGCATAGGGTATTCTGCGGAAGGGGGCGGGGCTGACCGCTTTATCAGAAAAAGTCTTAAAAACATCGTATAACACCGTCTCGGCGACATTGAGAACGTCCTCCTGAGTAGCGAAGGCCATTTCAAAATCAAGCTGATAGAATTCGCCGGGGGAGCGGTCGGCGCGGGCGTCCTCATCGCGGAAGCAGGGGGCTATCTGAAAATAGCGGTCAAAGCCGGAAACCATCAAAAGCTGTTTGAAAATTTGCGGGGCTTGCGGCAGGGCGTAAAATTTACCGCGGTGTTTTCTGCTGGGAACAAGGTAATCCCGCGCGCCTTCCGGGGAGGACGAGGTAAGTATCGGCGTCTGAATCTCCGTAAAGCCCAGCTCCTCCATTTTTGCGCGTAAAAAGCTGGCGACTTTCGCCCGCAAGAGAATATTTTTTTTCACCGCGGGGTTGCGCAAATCCAAAAAGCGGTGGCGCAGGCGGACTTCTTCGCGGGTGTTTTTCGACTCGGTTATTTCAAACGGCAGGGCGCGTACCGCCTTGCTCTGCATATCAACGGTCTCGGCGTGAACCTCCACGGTTCCGGTCTCAATTTTGGGGTTAACCGTATCCGCGTCGCGTTTTTTGACCGCGCCGGAAACGGTGATAACGCTCTCCTTGCTGATTATGGCGACGGTATTTTCATCGTGTAAAACGATTTGAGTAATGCCGTATTGATCGCGCAGGTCAAGGAATGTTACGCCGCCGTGGTCGCGGACGGTTTCTATCCAGCCGGACAGTTTGACGGTCTGCCCGACGTGCTCTTCGCGTAACGCTCCGCAGGTATGCGTCCGGTACTGGTTCATGTTAGCTGCTCCGTTAATATTTTTTTTATCATGTCGGGGTTTCCCTTTCCGCCGAGTTTTTTCATCACCTGCCCCATGAGGAAGCCGAACACCTTTTCCTTGCCGGCGCGGTATTCCGCGACTGTGTCCTGATTTTCGGCGACAACGGCTTTTACCGCCGCAATAACGGCGCCGTCGTCGCTGATCATGCTCAGGCCCTTTTCGGCGATGTAGGCGGAGGGGTCAACGTTATGCGTAAATACCGCCTCAATGGTTTCTTTATAGGCGTTGCGGTTGATCTTCCCGTCCGTAACCAGGGCGATGAGCGTTGAAAGTTTACCGGCGTCAAGGGACAGATCTTCCGGCAGAATGGCGGCGTTGTTCATCAGCCGCATAACTTCACCGGTGATAAGGTGCGCCGCTTCAACAGCCTGTCCGCTCTGCCGCGCGGTGGTCTCAAATAAATCGCAAATATTTTTGTGTACCGTAAGCACCTGCGCTTCATACGCGGAAATACCCAAATCGCGCTGGTAGCGTTCCCGCTTTTGAGCCGCCAGTTCAGGCAGGTTTTCCCTGACCCGCGCAAGCCAGGCGTCGTCAATGTCTATCGGCAGCAGATCGGGTTCGGGGAAGTAGCGGTAATCCTGCGCGTTTTCTTTTGAACGCATACCGGAGGAAGTTCCCTTATCGTCGTCCCAGCGGCGCGTCTCCTGTACAATCTGCCCGCCGTCTTCGAGAATATCGATCTGACGCTCCGTCTCGTATTCAATGGCGCGTCCAATCGCCTTGAACGAATTCATGTTTTTGGTTTCGGTGCGCGTGCCCAACTCCCCGCCGATCTGGCGCACCGAAAGGTTGATATCGGCGCGGATAGAGCCTTCCTGCATTTTGCAGTCGCACACGTCAAGGTACAGCAGCGTCTCGCGCAATTTTTCAAGGTAGGCAAGCACTTCGGCGGCATCGCTAAAGTCGGGCTGGGTGACAATTTCCAGCAGCGGCACGCCGCAGCGGTTAAAGTCCATGAAGGTTCCGCTGCCGTGCGGGTCGTGGATCAGCTTGCCCGCGTCCTCTTCCATGTGTATCTCGCGTATGTGGATTTTCTTTTTCTTTCCGTCAACGTCAATCTCAAGATGGCCGTCGCGGCAGATCGGCTCGTACAACTGCGACACCTGATACGCCTTGGGCAGATCGGGGTAAAAGTAATTTTTGCGGTCAAACTTGCAGCGCCGGGTAATGGCGCAGTTAAGCGCAATCCCCAGCCGCAGGGCGTATTCCACCACAGAGCGGTTGAGCCTCGGCAGCACGCCCGGCATCCCCGCGCAAACGGGGCAGACGTGGGTATTCGGCTCACCGCCGTAAGCAGTGGTACAGGCGCAGAAAATTTTCGACTTTGTTGACAGCTCGGCGTGAACCTCAAGGCCGATGACGGTTTCCCAACTCATGCTGCTGCTCCCGGCTTTTTGGCGTGGTAGGCGGTGCGCCCCTGAAAAGCCCGCGCCGCCGTTATCAGCTTGTCCTCGGAAAAAGTGTCGCCGATAAGCTGAAAACCGATGGGCAGGCCCGCCGGATCAAACCCGCAGGGAAGGGCGACGGCGGGAAGCCCCGCAAGGTTAATCGACACGGTGTAAATATCCCCCATGTACATCTTCATCGGGTCGCCGACGTTTTCACCTAACTTGTACGCCGTAGTAGGCGCGACAGGCGAGATTATCATATCATAACTTTTGAACAGTTTACGGTAGGAGTTCTTGATAAGAGAGCGAACCTGTAGTGCTTTTTTGTAATACGCATCGTAATACCCCGAAGAAAGCACAAACGAGCCGAGCATGATCCTTCTTTTTATTTCCAGCCCAAAGCCCTCGTTGCGGGAGAACCGATACACTTCGGAAAGCGTGTTGGCGTTTTTGCTGCGGTAGCCGTATTTTAAGCCGTCATAGCGGGAGAGGTTGGACGACGCTTCGGCGCAGGCGATGATGTAGTAGGCGGGGATAAGGTAATCCATCAGGGGCATTTCAAATTCTTTAACTATCGCGCCCGCCGCCTCAAGTTCTTTTGCCGCCGCCAGCACCGCGGCCTTTACGTCAGCGTCAATGCCGCTGCCAAAATAATTGCGCGGCAAGCCGATCATAAAGGGGCGGCCGTCGTTTTTTGCGCTCAAATCAAACGGCTTTTCAATGACGCAGGTACTGTCGCGCGTATCAGGGCCGGAGATGATTTCCAGCAGGGCGGCGCAGTCGTCAATATTTTGGCCGATGGGGCCGATCTGGTCGAGCGACGAAGCGTACGCGATAAGCCCGTACCGTGACACCGCGCCGTAGGTCGGCTTGATTCCGGTAACGCCGCAGAAGGAGCAGGGCTGGCGGATACTGCCGCCCGTATCGGAGCCAATCGCCGCCGGTATCTCCCGCGCCGCAACCGCCGCCGCGCTGCCGCCGGACGAACCGCCCGCGACGCGTTGAACATCCCAGGGGTTATGCACGGGCCCGGCCGCCCCCGTCTCGCTGGAGCCGCCCATCGCGTACTCGTCCATGTTGGTTTTTCCAACGATGATCATCCCCGCTTTTTCCAGCTTATCTACCACCGCGGCGTTGAACACCGGCGTGTAGCCCTCCAGCATTTTTGAGGCGCAGGTGGTGGCTATGCCCGTCGTGGAAATATTGTCTTTCAGGGCGATGGGCACGCCGGCAAGCGGCGAAAGTTCCTCGCCTTTATCCAGCCGCGACTGGACTTCCCGCGCGCGCTCAAGGGCGCGCTCTTTTGACAACGTGAGAAAGGCGTTAAGCGCGCGGTCGTTTTTTTCTATTGAGCCGATATACGCGCCCACCGCTTCGCTCACGCTTATTTTTTTCGCTTTTATCGCGGCCGATAATTCCAACGCGCTCTGTTCAAACAGCCCCATCGCCACACCCTAAACCTATTCAACCGTTTTCGGCGCGATGGTAAATTCATCGTTTTTCGCCGGCGCGTTCTGCAATATCAATGCGCGATCAACCGAAGCACACACTTCGTCATCCCTGAAAGCGTTTACATCGTCAAAAGGATGGCTGCGTTCGCTCACGCCGTTGGTATCCAACTCGCCGAGCCGCGCCATATAGTCTACGATTTTCTGTAAATCTCCCGTTAAACGGGTTTTTTCATCAGCCGAAAGCGTCAGGCA
>JGI24698J34947_10000286_pt1 | contig 21875 bp, 25 predicted proteins | sample TergutMp193P3_FD_34947 | JGI IMG/M metagenome (IMG submission 34947) | reverse complement strand
GGCATGGCAATAAAGACCCCACTCTTGCCCTCGATGATTTTTACATTATGAATCACAAAGCAGTTATCAAATGTAACCGTTACATAGGCTTTAAGTTTTCCCTCTCCAGCCACTTTACGGACCCGAATGTCTGTAATGTCCATGGCGCCTCTCCTTTGCTGTTCCTGAAACCAGGTACTAGTATTCTAATACCGGAATCGACTTCTGTGCAAGAAAAAACGTCAATTTCACGAAATTTCCGGGTTTGCGGATTTTTTTTTCAGCCTGTTCGGCCGTTTCCTTTGCCTTAAAAATGCCAAAACAACAGGAACCTGCGCCGGAAAGCCCGGAGAACGATGCCCCCGCCTTTTTCAGGGTTGTCAATATAGCCCGATATTGCTCCGCTTTACCAAGGAAGGAATTTATTTTAAACCTACGTGTACCTACGTATTCCTCCGTGTTCTCCGTGTAAAACTCCGTGTCCTCCGTGGTAAATTTCCCTTGCTTATCTTCCTCCGTGGTTAAATCTTTGGGATTGTGGGAGTTCAGAAAAACAGGCAGAAAATCATTGTAAAACGGCCAAGTTTCAGGCGCCCCTTCCAATGACTTTATTATAACATCAATAGGAGGCTTTTCCCATGCCAATAGCGACGTTTTTGCTTCCCTCATTTGTTCCCTCGCTTGATCGAGAAGCTGGAAAGCCTCGGCAGTGTCGCTGTAAAAGCCTGGTTTTACAAGGAGCACCCATAGCCCTTGAGGGGTTTTTACCGGTTTTACCAATTCCCCACGGCCGCTGACAAAAGCCGCAGAGGGACAGACGGTATCTTGGGGACAGACAATTCTGTCTGTCCCCAGGAAAAACGGCACGTCGCTCCCTAAAACAGCGGCTATCTTCTTGAGTTCTTCCATGGGAAGGGCCTCTCCGGCAAGGGAATTGAGGGCCAAAAGGCAGGAAGCGGCATCCGAAGACCCCCCTCCAAGCCCGGCCCCAACCGGGACTCGCTTGTCCAGGCGTATAGTAAGCCCGCTTTTAAGGCCGCTCGCCTCCCTGAAAAGGGAAACCGCCCTTGTAACCAGGTTTTTTTCAAACGGTATTACTGGCGGTATTACCGACTGCACGGCTTCCGCCTCCCAATTCATTTCAAGGGAACAATCCCCGTCTTTCCCGCCGCATTCAAAACGCAGGGTATCATGAAAATCCAGCGGCACAAACAGGCTTTCCAGTTCGTGAAAGCCGTCAGGCCTCCTTTCCCCAATGGCGAGATGCAGATTTATCTTGCAAGGCGCATTAATGGTACAAGCCCTTGCCAGGGTTTTTTTCATAGATTCACCCATTCACCTCTTTCCACAACAAAATTTAAATTTTTTTCCGCTTCCGCAGGGGCAGAGGTCGTTCCGATCTGCTTTGTTTTCGTTTCTTACTGGTTCAGCGATTTTTGTAGTGAGGCGTAGTCCATTAATACTCAAGAATTCGTAAGTAAATTTACTCATTATTTGTTTTTTATGTTCAGTTGGAGGAAAATCTTTATTATTGTATTTTACAAAAAGTCTGTCCTCTTTATTTAACTTTGTAAGTTCCCCACTAAATATGAACCATCTGCTTCTAACATCCTGTCCGCTATCGGCGTATGTTTTTTCAAGCGCTTTAATTACTAAATCCATATTAATAAAATCTTTATGCCAGTTATCTTCGCGAGGATAGACATCCGCATTTTCCAGGTGAAAATCCATTAAAATATCATAAAAAGCTTTTGTGGTTTTTTGAAGTTTATCAATATCCACTTAATTAAACTGCTCCAAAAAATCATCTGCGCTGCTTTGTAATTCTTTGCCAGTATAAAGTTTTACATCAGGATTAGAAAGCAATCTATATTTTTTCTTATTAACCACTGTTTTGGAAATATACTTGTTGCCTATGTATTTTTCAAAGTCAATCTCTTTGCCATAGGAAGTTTCTTGGAAAGGCAACGTATGATAAGTTTTATTAATGAGCCCCTGTATACCACCAGCTATTATAATAGGTTTCCACCTATTCACAATAGTTTCAACAACTGCCAATAAATCAGGGTCTTTACCGTCTATGTTGTATGATGCAAACTCATTGTTTTCATAAGCATTCTGTAATTCATTAATATAAGGGCCGTGTTTGTAGTGAATAAACTTTAAGTCGGAGAAGCGTTTTTTATATTTTTCTATGGCCTCAATTTCACATAGATATACAAGTTTTATCAAAACTATGGATTCAAGCTTGATTTCAAATTTAGAGAGCAGGTAAGCTATTAAATCTTTTGATTGCTCGTTCATATCACATTGCCTTGGAAATGGTGTATCAGTTTTTCTTTGTTGTTAAAGCATTCCTGAATTAAAAATGTACCCAGTTCTTCCGTTTTAAGCGTGGAGTCAAGAGCATCGTCAAAAGACTCATAAGTGGCGAGAATAGCTTGATTTTTTACGGCAACGAACTTGTGTCCGTATGTCTTATAGAGAGTTTCCATATTTTGAAGGAAAAAATCAAAATCTTTATCCTGCATACTAAAACATGGCTCCCTTTTGAAAAGTTTTACAGACAAAAAATCTACTACACATATAATATCGCTTCTTTTGGCGAATATTTCAAGCCCTCATAATGCCCTCATACCTAAATGAGAAAAGTCTGATTTTATAGAATTCTGGAGATTTTAGAGATTTACCATGTTTGGGAGGCCAATGGAAACATTAACTACATCATAACGCTGTTTTAAGGGAAGAAAGCGTTTTTCCATCTTACCTCTGTGCCTCCGTGCCCCTGTGAGAGGTCTTCTCAATTACTGTGCCCCTGTGAGAGGTCTTCTCAATTACTGTGCCCCTGTGAGAGGTCTTCTTAATTACTGCGTCCCCCGTGCGAGGTATTTGAATATTTTGCTGTACTAGACCATACTTTGTCATTGGGTTACAGTTAGGGTGACATTTTTTTGGGAAGAAGAAAAGGCTGATGAAGTTCCTTTTGTGCTCCGACCTCCACCTCTCAACAAGTGACAAAGACTACGCGCTGTCCGTCCTGCACGAGATTGTTGCGTTGTGCGGGAAAGAAGACTGCGGCGCCCTTTTATTCGCGGGGGACGTGTTTGATTCCTGGAAGGAGACCGAAGCCCTGCGTACCGATTTCAGCGGTTCACTGGAAGCGCTCCCCCGCGGCTGCGCGGTGTATTACCTGCCCGGCAACCACGAAGAACTGTATGCGCCTGTCGGGGGCGCACTGAAAAACTTCGACTTTGGCAGGGCCAAACTCCTGTCCGAAAAGCCCTGGTCTTTGGTCCAGTTCAGCGCGGAAGCCGAACTCCTTGCCATACCTTTTCAAAAAGAGTACTCAGGATACCGCGAATGGGGTGTTCCACCCAGGAACAAGCCCTTGCGGATTTTGCTTGCCCACGGCACGGTTCCCGGCATTGCCTACACCGGCCCGCGCGAGGACGACGACAGTGTCCTTGATGAAGGGCTTTTCGCGCATTTCGATGCCAAACTCGCGGCCCTGGGACACCTCCACGGCCATTCGGTGACCGGGAAAGGGCAAACCCTTATCGCCTATCCGGGCTCGGCAAGGGTGTGGCGCGAAGGGGAGCTTGGGCCGCGAAAGGCGCTTATAGGCACGACGGAAATATCGCCGCTCACGCTGGAACCCAGAACCCTGCATTCCGCAGGGGAGTACCGGGTTATGCCCGTGTATGCATCCCCCAACGGGAAACTGGAGTACAGGGAACCGGAAGGGCTTTCCCGCCCTGATTTCCTGCTCCTTGAGGTATCGGGCGTCGTGGAGGATGAGTCTTCTGTCACGCAGGAACTGGAAAAACTCAAAACCTCACTTGAAGAAAGATGCCGCAAGCTGACGATTCAGAAGAAACTCTCCGTCCTGGCGGGAGTTTCCGATCACCCGCTTGCCAGAAACTTCCTGCGCGGGTGGGACGAAGCCAGGGGACGCTACGCGGACAAGGAGCTTGCGGCATACGAGCTTGCGCGTCTAAAGGGCCTTGAAGTCCTCAAAGAAATCCTGGAGAGCCGTAGATGATAACCGAAGTGCGCCTGGAAAAATTCGGGAAATTCAGCGAAAGGGTTTTTCGTTTTAATGCCGTAACGCTCTTTACAGGCCGCAACGAAACGGGAAAAACGACGCTCTTTGACGCCCTTCTTGACGTGATCACCCGGCCCATAGGAAGCACCGCCCAGGGCAAAATTCTCAACACGCGCTACGGCAAGGACAGGAAGGCCGACGCCGATTTCGATGCAAGCCCCCCGAAAATCTCCGCCGCTGATTTCCTTAATCTCTTTGCAATACGCTCAGGTGAAATTACCCTGGAAATAGGGAAAGACTCGCAGTGGATGAATCAGGTCAAGTCATCGCTATTCTCCGGGGGGATAGACCCCCAAAGCGTGATACAAAAACTGGATGCCGCCATAACGACAAGGGGAAGGGGAAGCCTGAAAAGTGACTCCGCAAAAATCGAGGAAGAGTTAAACGCCCTCCAGGGCAAACTAAAGGATGCCCGCGAGCGCAGGAAGAAATACCTTGACGAGGAGAAGAGCGTAGCGGAAAAGAAAAACCTGATAGACCAGACTGAGAAGGAAATCAGGGAGACCGCCTCGAAAGTCGCGGGGCTGGAAAAAACCATAGAGCAGCAGAGCCTTCTGCGTGAGGTAAAAGGGCTGGACTCCGTTCTTTTGACTGCCCAGGAAAGCCGCGACAAAAAGGAAGAGCTTGAAACCTATTCCCGCTATAACCAGGGACAGCTCAATGAATTGAAAAAGAAAATAAAGCAGTCTGCGGATCTGAGAACCGAAGAAGAAACGATACGGGCTGTCGAGAAAGAGGCTCAGGGCCAGAGGCAAAGGCACAGTGAAGAGAAATCGTTGCGCGAGGGGGAAAAAAACAGGGCCGAAGAAAGGAGAGCCCTGGCGGAAGCACTATGGGGCAGGCTTGTGCCGAGGGAAAACCTCATCAAAAAGAAAGTCGTCCGCGTTGTGCGGCCACCGGTTCTTGCCGCCGCCGTTGCGTCCCTACTCGCAGGGGGGCTCGGCGCACTTCTGGCGGCTTCCCCTACCTTCAAAATTGCGTCTGCGGGCGCAGGCATTGCTATCTGTTTCATCCTTCTGGTGTTTGCCTTCAGTCAAAAAAGCGAAGAGGACTCTAGCGATCTTGAGGCCGCCCTGAAAACTGTGCGCGAACGCTGGCTGAAAGACACAGGGAAAACCCTGGGTGAAAGCTACGAGGCCGTCCTTGCCGCGCTGGAAAGCGCCCGGACCGACCGCACCGCTGCGGAGAATTACCAACGGGCCGTGGAGCAGGCGGCGGCTTTTGAAAAGGCGGCTGACGAACGCGCCCGTAAGAAGGAGGAAGCGGAAGAAGCCAGCGGGACAGCCGCACGGGATGTACGGCGCTTTCTTGACGAGGCGGGGGTAAAAGACGAGGCGGACTACGTTGCGCGGCTTAAAACAAAGGAACTCCTTGCCGACAAGTGCGGGGAACTGGAAAGAAAACTGCTCTCCGAACAGAAGGTGCATAACGCCTCGTCGCTGGAAGAACTCCAGCGCATTCTCAGGGAAAAACGCGCCGAGCGTAGCGAAAAAATTACCCAAACGGGGCTTCCGCCCCAGGAACTCGAAGCAAGAAAAAATGAGCTGCGGGAAAAAAAAGAGCTGCTTGAAACCCTGCAGCGCAAGGAAAAAGTGCTCATTGGCGAGGTCAGCGGGGCCGAAGGAAAGATCCAGGGGCTCTTCGGGGGGCTGCCAGAACAAATTGTAGACTTTGAAAAAGCCATAAGGGAAAAAGAACGCCGCCTCGCGGAAATTCGCCTGGAATTGCGCGCATCGCGCATTGCCCAGGAAATTTTTACGGACATCGCGGAGGACTCGGACGTAATGCTCAAAGAGCTTTCGCTCGAAATCAGCTCCACTTTCTCCACGTTGACAGATGGGAAGCGGAAGGTGAACCTGGGCAGTTTCTCCGCGGACAACGCCGGCGTGGGCGACTCGGGCGGCGAGGAACGCACTGGCGATCTCCTCTCTGCGGGAACCCGTGACGCCTTTCTCCTCGCCGCGCGCCTGGTGCTTGCCCGCAAGGGCCTGGAACCGGGACAAAAAGCAATAATCGTCCTTGATGAGCCATTCCTTGCCCTCGACAGGCCCCGGACTGGCCGCGCGCTCACCGTACTGGAGGAATTCCGAAAAAATGAAGGCTGGCAGCTTGTCCTTTTTACCAAGGATGAAGAAATGGAAACCCAGGCCCGCACGGTATTCGGCGAGAACCTACTGGTACACAGGCTGGACACTGAAATACGGGATATGCCGATAAATCAGGGTTAAAATCACTTGACAGATTCAAAAACTGTCCGTAATGTTTTCATAAGGAATATATACAAACTAATTTTGTATGGAGAATTCTATGATTGATGAATATCCGTCGGATAATGATCCAAAGCTCGCCCTGACGCCGCTGGGGGACGATTCTTCCCCAGGCTGGCAGAATGGGGATCTTCCCTTCCTCTTTTTTGACGATGACGATGTGGATGAGGATGATATGGGTGACGACGAAAGCTTCGATGACATGGATGACGACTTTGACGATGACTTCGACGATGACGATGACTTCGACGATGACGATGACGACTACGATGAAGAGGACGATGACTTCGACTACGAGGAAGATGTAGACTACGACGACTTTGACGAGTGAGCCGGCTTTGGGGCCTTGTAGATGACGGAAGCGGCGCTCCAAAGCCGCTCCAGCTCAAAAAAGTCACGAGTACCGGGAGTCATAAGGTGGATTACTATGCCTCCCAGATCCAACAGGCACCATTCGTCATCAGTATCGGGCCTTCTGGAACGGTGAAGTATCTCGAGTTCTTTTTCGTGGACGAACTCTTTTATATGGCGTTCCAGTCCCGCCAGGTGGGTATTGCTTGTCACTGTGGCAATGATGAAAAAGTCGGTCCAGAAATTCAGGGGTGTCATATCCATGACAATTACTTCCTTGCCGTTGTGATCCTCAAGAAGCTTACCCAGCTCCAGGGCGCTAGCGCGTAACGTATCGTCCATTGAAGTCATTTCCCAGTATAAGGGTTATATCCGGCTGATACTCATAATTCTGCATAAATAGATCGATTCCCTCCTGGGCAAAGTTTGGTGTATCAAAGCGAATATTGTCACAGCGAATAACATCGCCAAAAGCCCTGACCATTTCCTCCGAGCCTGATCGGTCAATTATCATTGTTGTCTCGTAATCATTCCGATCCGCGTTGCCAATCGCGATTATGTCGTAGCCAAAACTCTGAAAAAGCTCCGCAGTACGTCCGGCAAGCCCGCTGACCACGGTCCCGTTCAGCACCTCTACGGTAAAGACCCTGTCCCCAAGGGTGCTTTCAGCCGGGCGCACAAGGCCTGCCGAAGTTTGCCGGACAATATCCTTTATAAGGCTTCCGTCCCAATAGGGGAAAATAAGGGCCTGGCCGGAAACCTCGCGAATGTTTCCCCCCACCGACTGGAAACTGACCCTGTCCGTGTCAATACTGGCCAATTCCTCAAAAAGTGCCGCCTGTCCCCTGGGGTTGATCCCGAGTTTAAGCAGCGACTGAAAGACACGGGCAACAGATGGAATTTTGAGATAGTTGTTCTGCTCCCCCAGGCGTTTGATTAAACCAATAAAGAAGCGTTGCCGCCTGAAATTGGCCAATTCATCGCTTTCCTCAGGCAGCTCGTAGCTGATGTATACCTTGGCTTTGTCGCCATCCAGGCGGCTCAGCCCCGAAGAAAAGAGTATATGCTCATCCAGGCGCTCGTCTATTGAATTGGGGATAAAAAGCTCCACCCCCTCAATAAGATCGGTCACCTTGCCCAGGTTTTCGAGGGTAAAAACAACCGAAAAGGAAATTTCCAGTCCCAAAACTTTTTCTATTTCACCCGCAAAAGGCGCGATTCTCCGTGGATCGTAAACCGTGTCTATCCTGTCTACCCTGTTAATGCGCTGTATAATCAAGCCCAAAGAACCGGGAATGTCAAAAACCGCGGCGCGTCTTGTCGCGGGGTAATACATGAGCAGATAGGTACAAAGGGGTTTTACGTTGGATAAGTCACCGTTCTCAATTACAAAAAGGGTATTTATCACCCTGTCCCCGGCAAGGGGATCTTTTAGGGGATCCGGGCGCATTGATGTTACCGTGAACACGGCGCCCACGGCCAGGAGCAAGGCAATAACCAGAAGAAACAGCGCACTGGCATCAAATCCTGCCTTTCTCATTACTTGTCCCTCTTCTGCATTGCCGCCAACAGCCTCCTTGTACCGTAAGAGATATCCAAAGCATGTGATCTCAGGTAACTGACGGTATCGCTTAACACCGCCTCAAAAAGGGTTTCCAGATCGCTCTCCCGGCCCATCTTTCTCAAAACAGGATCTACCTCGTTACGCGATATCTCAATCTTGTCGGCCACATATACCACCTTGGCAAGTGAATCCATATCCCATCGTCCGGTAGTATGATAACGTATTGCCTCAAGAATGTCTCTGTCGTTGATATCGTACTTTTTTGTCAATAAAACCGCGGCAGCCCGACCATGGAGCAGACCCGGCTTTTTCTGTTCCAGTCTGGATATGCCGCCGCCGTCTTCATGCGCCAGATGCATGAGCTCTTCATCGTTCATGTACTTGCACAAATCGTGCGCAATTCCCGCGAGATAACCTTTTTGGCTGTCAAGGCCAAAACGATTGCAGAGATCCCAGGACAGAAGGGCTGTATTCCTGGAATGCATAAACCTATTGAAGCCAAGCGAGGAAAGGGCTTCGTTTTCAATACGCACAATTAGTTCCTTGAGTGAGTACCTTTCACTTGCCGGGTTTTCCCCGCTTTCGTTACTCCGGCGGCCGGTAAAGCCGTAAAGCTTGGTGCTCTCAATAATGTACCTGGCCCCTGCCGGAACCAGATAACGCCAGGCGCCGCCCCCCCTGATCTTCTCCCGGACCTTGTGAGACGCCACGTTCATAATCTCGTTCTCAAGCTCAATAAAGGGAAAAGGGAAGGCATCGGCTGTCCTTATTAATTCCGGCAGCCTCCTGGCAATGATAATATCCGCAAGTCCCGCGATTTCCTCGGGGCTGCGCCATTTTTCAAAAGAACCCGCCAGATCGTCCCCTATGATAAGGCCCGGCTTCCCATCCGGCTCGTACCTTGCAATGATATCCTTCAAGGTATCCACCGTATAGGAAATTCCTTCCCTGTTAATCTCGCAATCGTCTATTGTAAGCCTGGGGTCGCCGGAGATGGATGCGGCCAGCATTTCCAGCCGGGACAAAGGGGAGGCGCTTTCTGCGCCGATTTTGAAGGGTGATTGAAAAGCAGGAACAAGGACGACCCGGTCATAGCCAAGATCGCTAAGGGCCAGGTCAGCCAGAAAGAGGTGGCCTATGTGAACAGGGTCAAAGCTGCCGCCCAGCATCGCAATCTTCATGACGCGCCCCAAACCAGGGTTCCAAAAAGAGACGCCAGTTCCGGAATGCCGACGCCTGAAAAAACGGAAATCCCCAAAACCTCTTCACCGCTGTACTTGTCTTTAAGTTCCAAAAGCCTTTCCCCTGTATTTTCCAAATCGAGCTTCGTGCCGATGATGATCCGCCGTTTTGCGGTTAGTTCCGGCGAAAAAGCCTCCAGTTCCCTGAATAGTATATCAAAAGCCTCAAGGTAATTATCATCCCCAAGGTCTATGAGAAAAGCAAGGGCCGCAGTACGGGAAATATGCTTGAGGAAGCGAATGCCCAGGCCCAGCCCTTCGGAGGCCCCCTCAATGAGGCCTGGTATGTCAGCGATGATTATGTCCCTGGAGTCGTCGTCGGAACCAAGGGTGAGAACCCCCAGGTTGGGGATTTTTGTCGTAAAGGGATAGGGGGCAATTCGCGGCCTGGCGTTGGTAAACCTGTCGAGCAGGGATGATTTCCCGGCGTTGGGGAAGCCGACAAGGCCGATATCCGCAAGCACCTGTAGTTCCACGAGCAGCCGACGCTTCTCGCCGGGCTTGCCAGGCAGTGCTTTCCTTGGGGCCTGGTTGACCGACGACTTGAAGTGTATATTTCCCCAGCCGCCGTTCCCCCCCTTGAGGAAAAGGAAATCGTTCTCGTCCAGGCCAAAATCCCTGATGATGGTCCCGGATTCGGCATCTTTTATCACAGAGCCGGGCGGCAGTGGGACAAGCACGTCTTCGCCATTCCTGCCGTAGCGTCCCCAATTTTCGCCGTCCCGCCCGTTTTCAGCCTTGAACGCCTGCTTATACCTCAAATGGGCGAGGGTCCGCAGGTTCCTCCTGACCTGAAAGATCACATCCCCTCCCCGGCCGCCATCGCCTCCCGCTGGCCCGCCTTTGGGAACGTACTTCTCCCGCCGAAACGCCACACAGCCGTTCCCGCCCTTCCCTGACGAAACCTCAATAAAAGCTTCATCGGCAAACTTCTGCATAGGACTAATTTAGCGCAGAATTCGGGGGTTTTCTAGTCGTATAAGGCAGTAAGGAGGTGACAGGCACTATATGCGTTAACTTACCACAAAAGACTCCAAAAAGACCTCTCACAGAGCACACTGAGGCACGGAGGGAACGCATTATTTCCAAATTGCGCGTCCCCTTCTAAACTTTTCCATTTTTCATGACAAAAAGCAAGAAAAAGAGGTCTGGATTTCTAATTACCAATAACTCCCTGTGCCTTCATGCCTCCGTGAGATGAAATTTGATATAATGTAAACGCACATAGTGACAGGCACGTTTTTCTATTGTGTGCGCTCCATCAGAATATTCACTGCATAAATCTGTTCCACCGCCGTGTTTTGTGCCCTGGGGTACATGACAAAGATTATACAAAACGCGCTTTTATTTTAGCAATACAGGCCGTGAGAGGTGGGCTATATATTCGTTATGGGGAGATTATGTGAGAGTCGTATCGTATATATTTGGTTAGGAGACATACGCTCAAAAGTTGTGTACACTTGACAAAAAATTAATGTATATCCATAATAAAAAACATGGATATCTTTGCGGAAAAACTTGGTAGCATAAAGGAATCGGTTCTCAAATATGTACCGGCAAGGTACATATATTTATTTGGTTCTTATGCTTATGGTAATCCAACGGAAGAAAGTGATATTGATATTTATGTTGTAACCCCAGATAACGTAAATAATTTTTCTGAGATTTATACAAAAATAATTGGTGATTTAGGTGATAAGAAAATATACTTTATTGATTTATTATTGAACCGGGAAACTGTTTTTAACTCAAGGAAAGAAAATAACATATTTGAAAAAACTATTTCTAAAAATGGGAGATTATTATATGAACAATGAAAATGTAATTGAATGGTTACTACTCGCAGACGAAGATTTGTATGCAGCTAAACTATTGAATGAAGCGGCTCGCAAACCTTATGAAATAACTATTGAAACCAGTAAGGAAGATCATTAGGATACATTAATGACCAACAAAATAATCATTGTCGGCGGGTACTGCGCCACAGGGAAATCAACATTCGCGCATAAATTGTCCCAACTGCTGAGTATTCCATGCTTCATTAAAGATGTCATCAAGGAAGTATTGGGTGATGGTTTTGGCCCAGAGAATAACATGGTAGAGCAAAAGGGCAGCGCCATGACGTTTTTACTGATGCTGCACATAGCCGAGCGTTTCCTGCAAACCGGGAAAATTTGCATACTTGAAAGCAATTTTAAGTTAAGGGAAATTGAGCAGCTAAAAGTACTGCTGGAAAAATACAAAGCTGAATGCCTAACGTTTATCTTTAAGGGCGATTTTGGCGTTTTATTTGACAGGTATATTGGAAGGGACGAATCAGAAAAACGCCACTGGGTTCACAGTACGGCGGGCGAGAACGCGGAAAATTTTAAAGATGGGCATCTTCAGGCGGGAATTGGTGAAACAGGGATTGGGCAGACAATAACCATTGACGCGACTTCATTCGCAAAGGTGAATTATAATGACTTATTTACTGTTGCAAAAAATTTTATAGTTATCGATAATCCATGAGATGAATCGGGAATTAAGTAAACACATATGATGTAAGACTCAACCAATGAATAAAGATTTTGATGAGGCTAAAGAAGTTCTGGCTGCGCAATATTTGTATTGATTAAAAGAGGCTTGTAAAAGCGCTGACATTACTCCCAGCTATTGAAAAAAACGGTAAAATTCGGAAAAATATGAAGCAGCCCAAATTTCACGCTGCATATGCGCCATATAAGAGAAGAATAATGGAGTTTTCACCTGTTTTAGACTTTTTTGTTGGTTTGATTTCCTCAATAGGATATTGCTGGCTTTTTTTCTCCATTAACCGACCTACTGTGCGATGGCGGTCTATTATCATGCTTATAGTGGTTACAATAAGCCGCCCGATTTGTTCATCATGGCAGTCACAATATGCCGCCGCTCAAGGATATGAACTTTTTCCTATTTTGGTGGGTATTTTTATTAACTTTATATCTCTTCTTGCCTGCGCCTTACTGGGACCAAACCGGAAGCGGGCGCTTATTGCTTCAGCGTTTATCTTTTTTATTATCTATTCGGCAACGGAAATTTTTGTTATCTTTCTTATTTCCAGTTTTACCTATCCACTGCTCAATTCAGACAATGCTATGCACATAACGTTTGGAATGCCTCAGTTCCACTATGCGGCGATTATTCTTTTCAATCTAATCGTAATGGGCCATTGCTTTCTTGCCGCGCGCTGGATACGCAAGATTCCTGATAATACTCCGGTAAAGTCATGCGTTCTATTTTGCCTGATTATGCTTTTTAATTCAGTAACAACAACATTTTGGTCTATTATGACTACTACGCGGATGCCGCCATTCTCTTTTTTCCCTTCCACTCTTCTTGGGGCGTTTCTGATGTGTATTCCCATTTTTTCTTTATATTTTTTTACACGGCTGGCCCCCAGGATAAAATCAATTTCTGCCAATGAGAAGGAAAGTGAAAATACAGCATATTCGGCCCATACTAAATACGCTCAATTTATCGGGCAGTTAAGTAAACGGGAACTGGAAGTTATCTCAGCGGTGTTGGCAGGCTCAACAAGATACAAAACGCTTGCTTCCTCGCTCAATATTTCGGTCAATACGGTAAAAACCCATCTGCAGCACATTTATCAGATTACCGGTACCAATAATATTGAAACCCTTTCGGCTGTTTTTTCAGGATATTCCCCGACTCGCTCTGCAACCATCCCTAAATCACCCTAAATTCGCCCCAATTGGGTGATCATATTCTGTTAACACTACTGTAAATTATTGTAATGCCAAGGCCGTATAATTTACTTGAAAATGTATTGACGGATATAGAGGAAGGTATCGGTAAAGGCATCCATTCAGGTATTCTAGCCGAAAAATATGCCCTGTCGGAACGACATTTACGAAGGGTGTTTAAATTTGCCTTTAGGCAGTCCTTGGGCGGCTATATTCGCTCTCGCAGACTGACAGCAAGCATTAACGATCTGCTCAAAACAGGTTTAAATATTTTGGACATTGCACTCAAATACGGATTTTTATATGAACAGTCATATATAAACGCTTTCAAGCGTGAATTCGGGATGACGCCAGGCGCTTTCCGCAAGTCGGAACATATTATCAAGGCAGAGCCGTTCGTCAAAGAAAAAGATACACTGTCCGAAAATGCTCATTTAGCACAGGAAATTACAAGTCGATAATTTACGCAGTTGTGCACATAGGAGGTAAAATTATGCAACACGTTTTTACGTTAAGGAAAATCTTCCTTATTTTTGGCTTCGCTCTGGTAGTTTCTGGCTGTGATATGAATAAAGACCAATTACCTAAAATGGACGTATTTGTGCCGCAGTCATTCAGGGACAAATATATCCGGAGAGTTGTTACCTACCTTGAAATGTCATCTGCTATGCTGTCGTAACACAAATAATTCAACCAACGTTCCGGTTGTAACTGACGTTGCCAGCCCCCTATAAAGTAAACTGCAGGTTTGAAGGGGCTGGCAATGCAGGTGAGGGAGGCGTGGGAATGGCGTAGCCATGACTTGGCCGACCGAACCCCGATCCGCTGAAAGCGGCGAAGCAGTTACAATCNTGTTATACGAAGTTGCCCTGTTTCATGATTCTTCTTATGTAATCGCAATTAAATGACCAATAGTGTTTATAATCATATGAACAATTGCTGGAACAAGAACACTTTTGTTTTTTACTGTTATCCAGCCAACTATATAGCCATAAACACAGTTTGTGAGAACATTGAAAGCATCAAAATTAATAAATGTTCCATGATATAAGCCAAAAATAATTCCGCTTAATAGTGCCGCTGGATATTTAATAAACAATACTTTTTTATCCAGACAGCCCATTAATAAACCCAAAATTAATACTCTAAAAAACAATTCTTCTTCTATTACGGCAACTGTAGAAATGAATAACATTAATTCCAGGTTAAATTCTTGAGGGTGGCGCCTTAAATAGAGTATTACAAAGTACCCAATAATCGTAGCCACGGATACAAAAAATGTTGTTTTCAGATTTTGTTTGTCCTGTTTTAATTTCAGATAATTACTATCTGAAAAGTGTTTCCTGAGAATGAAAAAAAGCAATACACCTGAAGAGATTGTAAGGAATCTACTTTCCCAGGGCAGTTCAAAATTGTTGAAACCAATAATGTTTGGTAAAATTCGCATTATAAAATAGACCAAAAAAACTATTGCGAAAAGACAAACTCTACAATAATTTTCTTTGTTCTTTTCCATAAATGCAATTGTGAAAATTGAAACAATTGCAATAAGCATTAATTGGTATAGAGCTATTCCAGCAAGAAAACCTAACATTATATTCTCCTTTATCTTCAAATATGATCAACATATAATCTTATGTTGATTTTTCCTTGACTATCTATTAGACGCTCAAAATACCAATTTGGTTCTCGATAAAATAAATTATTTAATATTTTTTTTCATTTTTTTCCAACCTATAATTTATCCTTTTTAACCAAAGAAGCCCTGCTGGCAATATTTTTTAGGAAAAAAAAGATGTAGAATGTCCGAAAATATTCATTTTTTGTTATTCATTTATAGGAATTATTGACAAAGATTAGAACTATGGAGTAAATTATGGCTTATGACGATAGAGGAATTAATCGGGCAAGACTTCAGCGGTGTCATTTCAGTAAGAAAGGACAAAAAGACAATCATTCGGGATTCTTATGGATACGCTGATATAAACAATAAAATCCCCAATGAGATAGAAACAAAATTCGCGACGGCTTCTGCCGGAAAGGTATTTGTTGCCGTGGGCATTTTGCAATTAATTCAAAAAGGAAAATTAAAATTAAATGATACTATTGGCAGTATCCTGGATTTTGATCTGAAAGGCATCGATAAAAAGATTACCATACGCCAACTATTAAATCATACTTCCGGTATACCCGATTATTTTGACGAAAGTACCATGGAAGAATATGCCGAATTATGGCGGGACTTCCCCAATTACAAAATCAGGAACTCTATGGATTTAGTACCCCTGTTCATAGACAAACCAATGATGTACAAGGCGGGGGAAAAGTTTCAATATAATAATACAGGCTTTGTAATGCTTGGAATAATTATTGAAAAAATAACGGGCTTGCTATTTGACGATTACCTCTCAGCAAATGTTTTCGAGCCTTGTGGAATGTTGAGCACCGGATACTATGAATTGGACAGGCTACCGGCGAAATGCGCGAATTCCTATATTTATGATGAAAACCGCAAGGGGTATTACACAAATATCTACAGTGTGGATGTAAAGGGGACAGGCGCGGGAGGGGCGTTTACGACAATAATTGATGTAGAAAGATTCTGGGACAATTTATTGGATGGAAAACTATTGCATCCGGATTTACTNCGTGAAATGCTTTCGCTTCAAAGCAATGACGACGATGATTATTACGGATATGGAATATGGCTGGAAAAGACAAATGAAGGGACTTTGGAGCCATGGTTTCAGGGCTGTGATCCGGGGGTGAGTTTTTTATCGAGTTATGACAGAAACCAAAAAATAAACATAACAATAACAAGCAATACCGGAAATGACATATGGGCGATATGGCGTGACATTATAAGCATGATGCGATAGAATAGCCGCATGGACAAGAGAGTCGAATGTGTTGTCGTGGGGGCCATTGAGACCAACTGCTGGCTGTACCCGCTGGAAGATGAATCAAAGGGCAAACGGCATTGTGCTGTCATCGACCCTGGCGACGAAGCGCCGAGGATCATTTCACGCCTCACGAAATTGGACTGGGTGCCCAGTTATATCTTCCTTACTCACGGACATTTTGATCATGTGATGGCTCTGCCTGACTTGCTCGAGGCCTTCGGGAAAGGCGTATTTGGGGATGAAAAGCCGCCGCAAACCGGCATCCACCGCCTGGACGCAAATTACCTGGGAAAGGACGCCCTTCCCGTTCACCAACGCAGTTTCGCCGCCGCCGGGGAAAATCCGGCATATCTGGATAGCATCTGGAAAAACCTGCCGGAAGCTGGCGCTCTTTTTGAAGAGGGCGATACGGCTGGCCCCTTCAGGGTTTTGCACCTTCCGGGCCACACGCCGGGCAGCGTTGGTTTTTATGACGAAGAAGCGGGCATACTTTTCAGCGGGGACACCCTCTTCAGGGGAAACTGGGGCCGCACGGATCTTCCCGGTGGAAACGAAGAGGACATACTCAAAAGCCTGAAACGCCTCTTGGCGTTAAACGGCGANATCANNGTTTNCCCTGGGCATGGGCCTACCACGACAATAAAAGAGGAAGCGGNGCTTTTTTCCAATTACTATCCATACTGAGTTTGGTTAACGCCTAACGGTAGTAATTTTATTCTTCCACAGGGGATTCTTCAGCTTCTTCAATTTCCCGGTTTTTATGAGATAATTTATTGCCTCCATAATATCGTCTTCCGACCAATGAATATTTTTCGCCCTTGCCAGAATTTCCGCAGCTTCCCTTGCCGTATATGAGAGCCTGTTCCGGCGAAAAAAATCCTCAAGGCTGAGTTGCTCCCGCAGCCCGCCGCGGGCCTCCTTTTCGCAAACATCGCAGCACCCTGAGCCTGGGCTGTCCTTCTCGCCCTGGTAATCAAGGAGTTCCAGAAGGGCTTCCCTCTTGCAGTGGCCTGTGTCCCTCGCGTAGGAGAGGAGCTTGCCGATACGTATGCCGTCCCCGCTTGTCTTCGCCCTCTGAAGGCTTCTCTCGTCTTCCGGCCCCCAAAGGAGGATCGCCTTTGAGGGCTTCCCATCACGGCCTGCCCTCCCCGATTCCTGCAGATACGCTTCCACCGACGGGGGGCAGTCGCGGTGTATCACGGTGCGAATATCAGGCTTGTCAATCCCGAGGCCGTAGGCGCAGGTGGCTGTCAACACCGCGCTGTGATTATGCAGAAACCACAATTCCGTCTCCTTTTTTTCTTCCCTGCTCAAACCGGCATGGTAAAACCTGATATCCCTCTGCCAGGAAAGCGATCTCTCCGCCATCTCATTCCTGAGATAGTGCGCAAGCTTTTCGGTCCCAGGCCGGGAAGAGCAAAACACAATTGCCGGCCGCCTGTTTGCCAGAACCAAATCACGCACGGCAAGATTCCTGAGTATGCAGCCCCTGGAAGCGTAGCTGATATTCTTCCTGTCAGGATTCCCGACTATCCTCCGTGCGCTGCCGCCAAAAATATGCCTCTCAATTTTATCCAGCACCGAAGCCCCGGCTGTTGCCGTAAATGCGGTCACCATTGGCGCGGCTGCGGCCTTGATTATCCTGCTAATCTCAAGATAGGATGGCCTGAAGCTTTCGCCCCATTCGCTGACACAATGGGCTTCATCAATCACGATGTGGATGATCTTTATTTCCTTAAGCCTTGCCATCACAGGGGGGGTCAACAACACCTCGGGGTTCGCGATGATAAATTTGCTTTCCCCGGAACGCAGCTTCTTCCAAATGCCCTCACGCTCTTCTTTTGTCTGGCCGCCCCGGATTATCACAGGCGAGAACCCACGCTCCGCAAGACGGCGTTCCTGATCGGACATCAAGCCAAGGAGGGGATAGATAACCAGCGTAGGCCCTTCCATGAGCATTGCGGGAAGCTGGAAGCAAAGGGATTTGCCCGCGCCCGTAGGGAGAATCACAATCTGGCGGCCAGAACTTTCCCTGTCGGAAGAGCCGGCCTCCGGGTCAACTGCTTCGGGATCAACGGCTTCAGGATCAGCACTGAAGCCTTCTTTCCCCGCGCCAGAAGCTTCTTCTTCCCTGGGAATCTCCGACTCTCCCGGCCAGCGTACCTTTATTCCCTCCGCCTCAGCCGCTTCCAGGATATTGGCAATTACCAGCCTCTGGTACGGGAACAGGTAGGAAAGCCCGAACAGCCCCTTCACCGCATTGGTCAGGGGATCGATTGTATCTATAATTTGCATAACCATATACTGCACGAAGAAGCGTTTTTGCCCTGAATAATAGGAAAAAACCCTAATTTATTGTTGAGTTTGTCACAAAAACCCGAATAAACTCTTCATAAATGGTGTGCAAGTACCGCTGAGAAAACGTTTGGGGAACCCGGCTGCGAAGCCGCCTGACTACTTAAGTCATCAAGCGCGGACTAACCCTGAGAGCTTGGCACTTAAGTAGTCAGGCCTACTTTCCCCGTTAGGGTTATAACTATTCTGCTCGTCTTCTCCGCCGGAGAGCCCAAAGAGGTTTTCTCAGCGGCACTTGCCCACCAATAAACCAGTATTATTCAGATAATATATAACTAAACACGATAAATTGGGGTTTTTAGCCGGGTGGAATTCTCCATCTCACCCCGCAAGCGGGCCTTTTGTCATGGTTCCAATGCTGGAATACAGCAATTCATCCAAAAAGCTCTATTCCCCCGCCCAAAAATACTAATATGTCACGATTTTGTTATATAAATACATGAATAATATTGTAAACGGATGGTAGGCGGCGCTGAGAAACCCTCTTTGGGTTCTCCGGCACGCCAAATATTGCGTGCGAGATATCGAGCACGTTTTGAAATTATGTAACATGGCGTGGGCCAGATAATGCAAACACCTTAAATAATGCCAAAAGGCCCAGAGACCTGTGGAAAAGGCAGCCCATAGGGCTGTCCATAGAGTGATACTAAGGCTTGCCCACTGAAACGCTGAACCTTCTGGGTTAATCGATGCTTGATGTTTTCAGTGGGCAAGGGGCTCCGGCGCCGGGTTCCCCAAATGTTTTCGCCGTGACACTTACCCACCCATTAGCGTGTTATACTTGGATTGTTAATATAATAGAGGAGAGAATGGAACATTGGGACCTATACGACAGAAACGGGAAGCCGCTGCATAAAACCCAGGTAAGGGGGAGCCCAGCGAATAAAGATGAATATCATGTTGTTATAAATGTCTGGATAAAAAACGATGGCGATAAAATAATGCTGACGAAAAGGCACCCGGATAAACCCTGGCCAAATAAATGGGAGTGCACAGGCGGTTCACTAATTGCCGGGGAAGACAGTGTTTCAGGCGCCATACGGGAAGTGAAAGAGGAAACAGGAATTGATATCAAAAATATACGGTTTAGCGAAAGAATCATTCGGGATGAGTATCCTGATTTTTTGGATGTATATATATGCAATGAAAATATAAAGCTGGAAGAAACAAAATTGCAGGAGGGTGAAGTAATCGATATTGACTGGTTTACAAAAGAAGAAGTAAAAGAAATGGCAAATAATGGGGAATTGGCGGAGCCGTTGATATATATCGTGGAATACATAAATAAAGGAATAATATAGCAATTCATTGAAAAAAATCGGCAAACAAGAACCAAACAGCCGCTAAAACCGTCTAATACATAGGAGCCAGGAAAACTTGCTAAAGGGAGATGAAACGCCGGAATATCTTGCGGAACAAGCCGCCGGGGGTGACGAAGCCTGTTTTGTCGCCCTTTGCGATGCGCTCAAGCAAAAACTTTTCCGTACCGCAAAAGGCATTCTTGGCAATGAGACCCTGGCCCTTGACGCAGTCAGTGAAGCCGTCTTTCGCGCGTTCAGGGGGATTAAACGGCTGAGGCAGCCCAAATATGCGGAAACATGGTTTATCCGCATAGTGTTGAACGCAGCGAATGATTTGAGGAGGAGGCAAAAGCATGAAATAGTTTTGGAAACAGTACCGGAAGGCTTGTATTACGATAATCATGGTGAGTTGGATTTTACCCAGATGATTGGATCATTACAGCCTGAACTTCGTGAAATCATCAGCCTTAAATACTATTCAGGCTATACGCTGAATGAAATTTCGGCGATACTTGAAATACCGGAAGGAACGGTGAAGAGCCGCCTGAACAGGGCGCTCAATTTATTGCGGCAGGAGGTTTCGGATGAATAAGGATTCATTCATTCAATATATCGAAAATGACCGTGACTGTGAACAGGGGCGGCTTGACGAGGCCGTGAACAAGGGATTGGTCAGGGCAAAGAGCGAAAGGCTTGATTCCAAAAAACTGCTGATGCTTGCCGCCGCGAGCGTGTTTACTCTGGTGCTGTGTTTCACCGTAAACCTGCGGCCTGTTAAGATGGCCGTGAATGAATACTACCGGGGCTGGGACAAGATACCGCCCGGCAGCGTGGAAGTTTTTGATGGCTATATAAAAGAATTAGCCATTAATATTAAGCGATACTTTGGAGGAGAATAAATGCTGTTGATTGTTGGATTTTTGTTTATGCTTCTATTTATATTTGCTGGTATGGGCATAGTATCAGGAATGCTTCTGAGACAGATCATTGATCTGCCGTCAGCTTTGATAATTATTGTCTCTTTGATTTTTTTCCTGATTTTATCAAAAAGCGGAAGCATCATTGGCAGGTATATCAAAACGAGTTTTACAAAGGATCATACATATACCAGATCGGAACTTGCCAGGCTTTCGGCGGCTATCAGGAACACAAACAAGTTCATCCTTGGCACCGGCCTGGTTTGCTTTCTCTTCAGCATGATTGCCATACTTATGAATTTACAGGACAGGCAGATGCTCGGGCCCAATCTCGCGGTAGCTTTATTTACGGTGCATTATTCCGTTTCGATAAGCTGCTTTGTTTTCTTTCCAACCCAAGCCTGGGCTGAGAACAAACTCAACGCCCTGAAGGGTGAGACGGAAGAACGGTAAAAAGAAAAACCTCTCACGGAGGCACAGTGGCACAGAATCTTGATGAGAAAGCTTATCGAATCTTTCTCGCTTTATCTTGATTACATTTAGATTTAAGAAGAATGAGGGAGGCGCGCAACATTAAAACTACGTGCCCCTCTCCGTGTTCTCTGCGCCTTTGCGCCTCTGTGAGTACTCTTCATTCTTCCTTCTTCCCTTATTGTGATGGTAATACAATTTCCACACAAACATCCAGCCAGCCCTTGCTTTGCGAGTATTTCTCCAGTTCGTCAGGCGTAAGCTCGATGGCGGAATTACCGCTGCCGCAGGCGGGGAAAACGGTCTCGAAGCGCTTCATTGAAACATCAAGATAGACATCCAGGCCCGGCGGGAGGGCAAAGGGGCACACACCGCCGATGGCGTGGCCTGTATGCACAAGGGCTTCCTCGGGGCTCAGCATCTTCGGCTTGAAGCCGAAATGGGCGCGAAACTTCTTGTTGTCTATCTTCGTGTCCCCAGCCGTAACAACAAGCAAAGCGCCGGCCTTACCGCCGCTAGCGCCCCCATCGCCGCTTCTGAGGGACATACTCTTCGCGATTCTGGCCGGTATCACTCCGAGGGCCATGGCGGCAAGTTCCACAGTGGCTGTGGAAATGTTCATCTCAATGATATCCTTGCCCTTGTCCCAACGATCCAAGTAAGAGCGTACCTGTTCAACTGACATAGATTTTTTTT
>JGI24698J34947_10000285_pt1 | contig 21879 bp, 16 predicted proteins | sample TergutMp193P3_FD_34947 | JGI IMG/M metagenome (IMG submission 34947) | reverse complement strand
AACAAAATTGGGACGTAGGCAAGCGGTAAGCCACCGGGTTTTGGCTCCGGCATTCACAGGTTCGAACCCTGTCGTCCCAGTAAGGAGAAGAATATGAGTCAGGTTGTTTTGTCAGCGCGAAACCGGCAGAGTAAAGGTTCAGCGGAAGCCCGCAGGATCCGCCGGACCGGCCGTATCCCCGGAGTTATCTACGGGCGTTCCGGCAAAGCGGTATCCATCGATCTGGATGCCCTTGAATTTGTCAACAGGGTAAAAGGCATCTCTGAAAGTACCATTGTAAAGGTAGAACTGGACGGGAAACCCTACGACGCCTTCGTAAAGGATACCCAAAGGAACATTATAGACGGAAGCATACTCCATGTTGATTTTTACGAGGTGGAGAGCGGAGTCGCCCTCAGGGCCAGGGTTTCGATTAACCTCAAGGGCAACGCCATCGGCGTAAGGGAGGGCGGCGTCCTGGAATTCCCCCTCCACGAAATTGAGGTGGAATGCCTGCCCAAGGACCTTCCCGAAAGGATCGAGGTGGACATCTCGAACCTCGGCGCCAATCAGTCGATTCACGTCAAGGACATCGCCCTCTCGGACGCAATCCGCGTGATTTCCGCCCCGGACCAGGTGGTCGCCCTCGTGAAGTACGCCAGGGAAGAAGCCGCCGCCGCGCCCGCCGCGGAAGAAGCCGCCGCCGCCGCGACACCCGCCGCCGCCGAGGGCGCGGCAAAGGAAGCGAAGGCGTAAAAGGCTGGATTGGCAGCGCAGTTTCCTGACCGGAAGATTGTCGTGCCACCGGCACGACAATTATCACATTACTGCATTTTCGGGTATACTATTTTCTCTAGTGATTTTATGGTCTTATCAAGACTTGGTGAGTTTTTACGGGCAATATCAATGTTCCAGATATTTTGAATAAAGTTTTGAAACTGAATATTATATCCAGGACCGATAGTTGCATAATCATCAATAGGAACGATAGATTCTCGTATAACTCTTTTCTTTGATCTCCTTGCCAATGATATAACAATACGCTTTGGATCCGCTTCTTTATCAGGCTGCAATGGAATTAAATTTTGGCTTATAGAAAAGAAAGCGGCAAAGTTTTCTCTGTCCGCAAGTAGCCAGGATTCGATTTCATGAACAGCAACTCTGAATAACAATTGATCGGAGCGCTTGTCTTGCAGCCAATCATTGATTAAGGATGGGGCACACTCATAGTCGTCATCAAGATCGGTTATGATAAAAAAATATCCGTATTGCGCGGCATAGTTATATTCTTTTATTTGTTTCTTGATTTTTCCGCTACCATGGCAAGGTATTACCTTTACTTCAGAAAAGCTACCCTGAAAAAAGTCGTATAATTTTAACATAATTTGATGAGTGACTTCATCTTCATAAACAGAAGTACAATAAATCATTCGAAAAATAATCCCTGTTTCATTTCAGGCCGTGTATATGGCAAAACGGCCTCTGCTGGAGTTAAACCACCTTTCATAAGAGCAATTATCTCCTGACGTTCCTTGGCAAGATAAGCTTTAGTACCTTCATTTTCCGCTTGAAGTATAAGAATTTCGGAAAGAGAAATTCCTTTGTAAGATAATAGTTCCGCACTGTGCGTGGTAACAATTATTTGTCTATTTTTTTTTCTCAGTACGGAATAAAATAATTCGGATAGTTGTTCTATTATTGCTATATGAAGCGATAATTCAGGTTCTTCAAGCAGAAGAATTCCTTTGCCGCTAATCAATGACCAGAGTAGGCCTATCAATCGCAAAGTACCATCAGAAAGCTGTGTTTCTGTTTGTTTGGCCTCTTTTGATCTCCAATGCTTATATGTAACTTCAAGATGCGGTTGACCAATATCATCAATATATTTTAAATCCTTTAGTTGGGGAACGGCTATTTGTAATATTTCTTGAATTTTTGAAAGACGGGAATCACGTGTATCGGACGAAGTTTTTGCGACAGTTCGTAAAAAACCTTTGCCAAAGGGATCTTCGGGTAAATCGGGACCGGAAAAAGCCTCCGGAAATCTTAAAATTTGCGGTACTAAATGCATATATTGAATGGTACCAAGGAAATTGACAATTTCTCTAAAATCTTTATTCGTTGATATTTGTTCCAGGTGAGTTTGAGTCAAACGTTCCGCATCTTTAATGTCCTCGGAATCCGGACGATCAAAACAGGCTATCCCGTCTTTTGTCACTGTTTCCTTACGGATAATTGTATTTCGGCTACCTCTTGATTGCTGAGTTAATGAAAGGAAGTATTTCCAATGTGTATTTTTTTCATCAATGAACTCAAGTTCAAGCACAATATCAGGTCTTTCTCTGGCTGAAAGGCAGCGTATTTTTGAGATTCCGCCTCGTTGTGAAACCGCGTACTGGAGTCCGCCGCCATGTTTCACAATATCCCTCATAAATCGAAGGGCATCAAGAAAATTTGATTTGCCTGTCGCATTCGCGCCTATAACAAACAGGCGATCGTTTATATCACATTTCAGCGAACGAAAATTTTTCCAATTCTCAAGCGATATACTTTTTAGCCGCATAATTCTACTCCCTTTGTTAGTATAGCATTTTTCCTTAAGGAAATTATTAATTTTTATCCGTGCCTGTGCCTCTTTTGGCATGACGCTATTTTACCATACAGAAGCGAGTTTCGGAAAGTCTCCTTTGCAAAGTAACATATGGTATTGCAGTAAATATAATAAAAGCGCAAGATGCATTATGCAGGAAGCGTCATGACCTCATTTGAATCCCATCTCCTGGCCGCCCTGGAAAAGCCCACGGCGGGAAAGGTGCTCCTCGCCGCTGTGTCCGGCGGCGCGGATTCCACCGCCATGCTGGCGGCCCTGGCGGCCCTGCGTGAAGAAGCAGGTTTTACGCTTCACTGCGTCCATGTGGAGCACGGCATAAGGCCGGCGGATGAAAGCCGGGGGGACGCCGGGGCGGTGAAGGCGTTATGCGAAAGACTTGATGTTCCTTGCGGCGTCGTTTCCGTGCCGCCGGGCAGGATAGCCTCTTACGCCGCCAAAGGCGGGACGGGGGTTGAAGCGGCGGCGCGGCTGTTCCGCCTTAGGGCACTGGCCGGTGAGGCCCGGCGTCTTGGGGCCGACTGGATACTCACGGCCCACACGAAGGATGACATGCTGGAAACCATTCTCATGCGTATACTCCGGGGCTCCGGGCCGGTGGGACTCAGCCCCATGCCCCGCGTCAAGGGCATAAGACTGAGGCCGCTTCTGGAGCTGACCCGGCGGGATGTCCTGGATTACCTGAACGAAAAAGGAATCCCATATAGAACGGATTCTACGAATTCTGATATCAGATATCTGCGTAACCGGGTCAGGCTCAAACTCATTCCGGTTTTGGACGATTTTTTCCCCTCATGGCGGACGGCTCTTCTTGCGCTGGCTGAAACCCAGGCGCTAACGGCGGAATTCCTTTCGGATGAGGTCCGCAGGCGCCTTAAATGGGAGGTGGAGACCCTTGAAACAGGCGCGGCTCTCAGGCTGCCGGAGGATGATTTTTTCAACAGCCCCCTCATACTGAGGGAAGAAGCCGTTCTTGCCGGGACAGATGCGCTCGCAGCGGCCAACATAACGAAACACGGCCATCCTCCAAGGAGGGCAAGTCTGCGCCGCGCCGTGGAGCGAGGGTCGACTGAGGATCTAGGCCCGGTGAGGCTTGAAAGGAAGAACGGCTTCGTTGTGCTAAAGCCCGCCGCAAAAGCCCGCACGGAAAGGGGCTTCTCACTGTTGATAAAAGAGGCGGGCTTGTATACTCTCAAAGGGAAGGCTTCCGGCCTGGGAAAAGATCTTTCCATAAACGCCGGTTCGCCGGCGCAGCCTGTGGAAGCCGGCGGCTCTATAGGTGGTTCTGCGTCCTACGGAGCCGACAGCTTTACCGCGCTTTTCCCGGTTGTTATGCGTAACCATAGGAAGGGTGATTGTATTATTAAGGGAGGGCGCAAACGTCGTTTTTGTGATGTTGATAAATTCCCGTGTACAGTGTATACCAGAGTTATCACCGTAAGTGATAAAGGAGGGCCGGTCGCCTTTATTGCCGCGGGTGAGGAGCTGACAGTGATAAGCGGAGATGATAGAACCGGAGATTCAGATCGCTCATTTTTCGGGATTTCGTGGAAGCGAAATTCCCATGGAAACACGGGGGGTACGGATGCCAAACGATCAGAAAGATAATATTCCTCCCCGTCAGAGTACGCCGGGAAGCGGACAGACCAATCGTTTTGCCCTGGTCTTTTTTCTCCTCATGGTTGTCCTGTTTATCGTTTACTTTTTCAGAAGCAGCGAAGCGCCGGCAAGACAGGAAATTCCCTATTCGGTTTTTACAAAAGCCCTTGAGCAAAACGAGATCAGCGATGTAACGATCCACGACAACAACATAATAGAAGGTATACGCCTGAACGGAGGCCCTACTCCGCTCTTTAGAACGATCATCCCCTACCAGGACCCGGGCCTTCTTCCCATGCTGCGGGAAAAAGGGGTGAACGTGTCGGGCGCCGCCGCAAGAATCAGCCCGATGAGGCTGTTTCTGGATATACTCCCATGGATAATAGGTTTCGGTTTTATCTGGTTCATGTTCAGGAATATGCAGGGTTCGGGGAACAAGGCTTTTCAGTTCGGCAAAAGCCGCGCCAAGCGCTACCAGGATGAGGGGAAGAAGATCACTTTTCAGGATGTGGCGGGACAGAAGGACGCCAAGTACGAACTGGAGGAAGTGGTTTCGTTTCTGAAAGACCCGCAGAAATTCACCAAGATGGGCGCGCGTATTCCCAAGGGCGTGCTTCTTGTCGGCATGCCCGGAACAGGGAAAACCCTCATGGCCAAGGCCGTCGCCGGCGAAGCCAAAGTCGCCTATTTTCACATGTCGGGCTCCGATTTTGTCGAGATGTTTGTCGGCGTCGGCGCCAGTCGTGTCCGGGATCTTTTTGAACAGGGCAAAAAGAGTGCGCCCTGCATAATCTTCATCGACGAGCTTGACGCGGTCGGGCGCACCCGCGGGGCGGGTTACGGCGGCGGCCATGACGAGCGTGAGCAGACCCTGAACCAGCTCCTCGTAGAAATGGACGGATTCGACTCCAAAGACAGCGTGATCATCCTGGCCGCCACGAACAGACCCGACGTACTCGATCCGGCCCTGCTCAGGCCCGGCCGCTTCGACAGGCAGGTTGTGGTGGCCATGCCGGACATCAAGGAGCGTGAGGATATCCTTAGAATTCACGCAGCGAAAATTCCGCTTAACGCCGAGGTGGACATGGTCAGAATTGCGCGGGCGACTCCGGGGATGAGCGGCGCGGACATCGCAAACCTCGTAAACGAAGCGGCCCTTTTCGCCGCCCGCAAAGACAAGGCCCAAGTGGAGATGAGCGATTTTGAGGAAGCCAGGGACAAGATACTCATGGGGGTGGCCCGGAAAACTCTGGTGATTTCCGACAAGGAACGGCGCATGACGGCGATCCACGAGGCCGGCCACGCGCTTCTGCATTACTACCTGGAATACGCGGACCCGCTACATAAGGTGACCATTGTGCCCCACGGCCGGGCGCTGGGAATGGCGTTGTCCCTTCCCGAAGAAGACAGTTACAGCCGCACCAGGGGCTGGATCCTCGACCGCATCGTTATATGCTATGGCGGGTGGATCGCGGAAAAGTTATTCTACAACGAGACCACCACGGGAACCAAGCAGGACCTTGAGCAGGCGACGGAGATGGCGCGGCGTATGGTGTGCGAGTGGGGCATGGCGGAAGAAATGGGGCCTGTCACCTACGGGCAGGAAGAAGAGCCGATTTTCCTCGGGAAGGAAATCGCCAGACACAAAGACTACTCCGAAGATACGGCCCAGCGGATTGACAAGGCCGTTACGCGCATCCTTGACGAAAACAGGAAAAAGGCCGAGGAGATTCTTTCGTCGCATAAATCGCAGCTTGAACAGCTCGCCGACGCCCTCATCAGCCGGGAAACCCTGGTGGATGAAGAGGTTCGATCCCTTTTGGGTTTCCCCGCCCGTGAGAATACGAATTCCCTGGCCGATAAGCCGCGCAGCCCGGAAAGCGTTTCCGGCGAAATTATCGCACCTAACGCGGAGGGTTCCTCCGGGGAGGTTTAACATGAAGCGTTTCGGAAAATTCCGATTCGCGTTTTTACCAGTTTTTCTTCTGGCTTTCATCCCCGTTGTTTTTTCGCAGGAAGACCCCAGGGGGGACGCGGCAATGGCCGATCTTTACGCCGTGTGGGCGAAGAACACCCTTGACCAGGGCTATTGGAGTGAGGGCCTTGCCGCGCTGGAAAGGGCGAATGACTTCGCGAATGTATCATCTGATATTTCTTATCTTCTCGCCCTGGCGCGGTCCCACGAGAACAAACCCAGAGAGACCGTTATTCATGCNCTTAACATGGCGCTCGCGGTGGATCGCTGGGTGTTGTATTACCCCGAGTCCGCGCGGCTTTTGAAGGCCGAAAACCTGATCGCCGTAAGGGCCTACAATGAAGCCCTCGTGGAGCTTTCACATGTGAGCAGAGGGGCGAGGGAGGCTAGCCTTACCCTCGCGGCATTGGCCGCGTGGAGGCCCGCGGAATTCCGGCGCCTCTTGCGGGAGACCCTTGACAGGTATCCGCGTGAAAGCGAACCGGTGAGGCTCTACTATAAATTCATAGCGAATAACGACGCCGCGGGCCTGGCTCCCTCAGGCGATGATTTGGAGTTCCTTGAGCTTATATGGCGCCGCCTGCCCGCCCTCGTTTTGGACGACCCTGAGCTGGCGTGGATCGCGGCTCCGTATATACGGGATGTCGATGAGGCGCGGCGCATGGTCTCCGCTTACAGGGCGGTGAATAATCCCGTGCAGGAATCCCTCCCGGTCTCGCTTAAGCTGGGCGTTATCGACGAGGACACGGCGCTGCGGGAACTCTTTGATTACAGCCGCGAAAGGCACGCGAACGGAAATATTCTGGCGATGGAGCTTCTCGGCGAAATTTGGGAACTTTTGAGCGAAGAAAACTCAATTGCGGTTTTCAGGCGAAACCTTTCCTCGTATACCGGTGTTATAACAGAAGACGCCGACAGGGACGGTTTTCCGGAAACTTTCGCGGAATACGACAGAGGCTGGTTAAAGCAGTGCGTCTATGACACGGATCAGGACCGCGTGCCGGTTCTGACCGTCTTCTTCGAGGGTGGTAACCCCCGCCGCGCCCTTGCGCTTATCCCGCCGGAACGCGTTGGGGGCGGATACTCGCCGCTGCGGAGCCCGTATGAGGGTTTCGCGGCAAGCGCCCTCACTACACGGAAAAACGCGGCGATCCTTTGGGAACGGTACCCGTCCGTGCTGGAAACGGAGCTGGACGGCGCGCTTTTCATCCCACGGCCGTTTGATTTTCATTTTTCACCGGTGCTTTTTATTGAGCTTTGGGGGAGCGGCGCGTTTTTTCCGCGGCGGGACCCAATGACGGCCCCTCTCACGCGGCGGGTTTTGGTTTCATGGTCGCTGCGGGTGGAGCGTCCCAGCCTCGAATTCGGCGGAGGAACTGAAGTGGTGGAGCTTAACCAGGGCATTCCGGTAAGGGCAAGGGAATATGTGGGGAATCTCATGGTCGCGGAAACGGAGTTTCTGCGGGGCAGGCCCCAGATTCAGTGGGTGGATCTCGATTATAACGGCCGCATGGATACGGTGCGCTACTTCAGCCGCGCTTACAGGGTCATGGAACTTGAAGAATTATGGAATTACGACAGGGATTTTGACTATACCGTGGACAATCCGGAAGTCTGGCAATGAATCGTAAAGAAAATAAAGAAATTTTACCACGAACGCCACGAACAACGTTTCTGCGAAACGACACGAACAAAAGAAAATGTCATAGCAAGAGTTCGTGTGCGTATCGAAGATACGAGTTTGTGTGGTTTGTGGTTAATTTTCTTTTTATTCCATTTTTAATAGTTGCTTGCCAGACGCAGGAGGCGGCGGAGAGGAGGCTTGCGCCGCCCAAGTCCGTCAAGGATTTCCGGCTTGACGATATCGACAGGTATGTAAATGAGGATCCGACAATGGCAGTCCATCTGCTTGGGGTCTACGAAATCCTTTACGGCGCCGGCAGTGTCTATCCCGACGGCACAGATATCGAGGTCAGGGCGAGGCTTGACAGCGCAAGGGAGGCGGCCGTCGATGGCCTCAAGTCCGCCCAGGTTAAGGCGGTTGGGGAGAAACGCTGGGCCGACGCGGCTTCGCTTGCCCGCTCCCTCAGCCGGCTGGATGTGGATGTGGCAAGCACGGGGGAAGAACCGGAACTCGTTCTGGAATACGCCAAAGAGCAGCTTTCCGGGGGGAATAAACTGTCCGCGTTCCTGGCCGCGGTGCGGGCGCACAATTTGAAGCCTCTTTCGTATGACGACGCGCTTTTCTTTCTTGAGAAAGCGGTGGAAGACAAGCAGAGGCGGACCGCGGCTTTTTTTATGGAAATCATCAGTAATGATGATTCAATCATCGCCAATGATGCTGCGGAGAGAAGCCGGCAGGTGTCACAGGAACTTGCCGATTACGCACAGGGCAGGGATACCGTCGCGGATATGGTCAAGGGAGTGGCCACGGTCTGGGTAGACCGGGGTATACGTGTTCAGCAGGGAATGGGATATCCGGACCGTGTGCTGGGTTCGGCCTTCTTCATTGACTCATCTGGTTATCTGATTACCAATTATCATGTGATCTCAAGTGAGGTTGACCCCGCCTATCAGGGCTATTCCCGCCTCTACATACGGATGGGAGATTCCACAAGCGTCCGCGTTCCCGCCAGGGTGATTGGCTGGGACAGGGCAATGGACCTTGCGCTGATCAAAACCGAAATAACNCCGGAATACGTTTTTTCCGTGGTTGACTGGGTACTGCCGGGCGTGGGGGAGACGGTCTACGCAATAGGTTCNCCNGTGGGGCTTGAAAAAACCGTGACACAGGGGATCGTGTCGGCGCTGGGGCGGCGTTTTTTGCAGATAGGGGATGTGATTCAGATTGACGCGGCGGTGAACTCGGGCAATTCCGGCGGGCCGGTCGTGGATATGTCGGGACGCCTTGTCGGCATAGTTTTCGCCGGAATCGAGCAGTACCAGGGGCTCAACTTCGCCGTCCCCGCGGAAAGGCTGGCCGCGGCCCTGCCCGCGATGATTGCCGGCGGGAAAGCGGAACGCCCGTGGCTGGGGCTTTCGCTGAGCGAAAGCTTCGAGGGGGCGGAAATCATCTATGTCGCGCCGTTCACCCCCGCGGCGGAACAGCAGATCAAGGAGGGTTCCTTCATTAAACGTATCAACGGGGAGAAGGTCATCGCGGCTCAGGGTGCGCTCATCCCGGCGTTGCAAGACATGCTCTTCCAGCTCCGCCCGGGCGAACTTGTGAGCCTCGAAGTCGCGGATCCCGCGGGCGTCGTGAAAAACCACGTGCTGCGTCTTGTTCCCAGGCCCGTGATCCCCATGGCGGACGCCGCGGGGAAGGACAGCAAGGAACGCCTGACCGCGCCCCTTTTCGGTATTGTCCTGACCACGCAGACACAAACGGGAAGCGGCTTTTTCTCGTCATACCTGATCCAGAAGGTTATCCGCGGGTCCATTGCCGACGAAGCGGGTCTGTCCGAGAACGATCCCGTGTCCATACGCAATTTTCGGGTCTTTGAGAAGGACGGTTACGCCCTGCTTGACATTAATGTAAAAAAACGCCGCGCGGGTTATATTGAAACAAGTATGCGTTTACCCGCCTTGCTGGACACCCCTGATACGCTGTAAGATGAAACTTCCATGAAGCATGAAGAAAAGTTCACCCCCGAAACAGCCGCCTCAATCGTAGATTCCTGTATTTCGTTCTGCGATGTTATTATCGAAGGCAAGGATCGGGCTGTCGCCCTGAAATACGACGAAGGGAACATGTTCACCCCGATAATTGTTTTCATTGAAAGGGACGCCGCCGCGGAAGCCCTTGTCCGGGCCGCGGAGAATCTGGGCGTGGCGGTCGTAAAAAACGTCTCACTGGCGAAGAACCTCTCATCTTACGGCAAAGCAGGGGGGACAATCCCCGAGCTTTCCTACAGGGATGTTTCCCTGGTGCTTTCCCGATCGGGGACGGCCAGACCCGGCAGACGCGCACGGGAATTCAGGAAGATACTGGAAGTCTCGGCGGAGCCCAGCCGGCCCGTTTCGCTGGAACTCGGGGCGTCCCTTTTCAGCCTTACCGGAGAAGAACCGGGAAGGGATAAACTTCTCGCCGAACCGTTAAACGCAATACGGAAAAAGCTTATCCGGCTTTTTGGATTTCCGATTCCGGTTTTTCGTGTTTTCCGCAACCGGAAGCTTAAAAATGACGAATACCGCATACTCCTTAAAGGCCTGGAAGCCGGCCGCGGCAGGCTGGAACTTGGCTGGTACGCGGGCGGCCAAAGCGCGGACGGTGAAATAGCGAAAGGCGGATTCGCGAAAAGCGGTATCGCTTCCGGCTGGCCGGAAACGTCAGCCGTAATTCCCGATCTGATGAAAAACCCCGAAAATTTACGGAGCGCGGCAAAGGCCGCGGCTTCGGCGCTGATCCGCCACACGGACGAAATTATCAAAAGGCGCGGCCCGGAGCTGCTTGGCAGGGACGAAGTGGAAGCAATTCTGGACGCGGCGGAAGAGAGGTATCCGGTTGTCACCGGAGAGGTGAAGAGCCTGCTTACGCTGGGCATTATCCGCGAGATACTTCAGAGCCTCGTGAGCGAACAGGTCTCCATCCGGCACATAGCCGTCATCCTGGAAACCCTGGCCGACTGGGGCAATTTCGGGCCTGCCCCCAGCGATTTGATTATCGAGCAAATTCGCCAATCCCTAAAACGTCAGATCTGCCTTGACTATACCGATGACAGGCTGACCCTGCGCGTATTGACCCTGGAGCCGAAACTGGAAAAACGAATCGCGGATTTTTCGGCGGACAGTTCCGCGGGTGAAGACTGGGCGGAGATAGTTTTTCCCGCCGTAAGGGGCATGGAAGAAAAGGGATTCCCGCCTGTCATACTTTGCTCCCCGAAGGCGCGTTCCCCCCTGAAGGAAGCGACCCGGAAGAAACTCCCCGAACTGGCCGTATTGTCCTACATGGAAATCCCGTCCGACATCAGCGTGGAGCCGTTAGGCGAAATACGCGTTGAGGAAAATTACCGGACTTCGGCTTTGAGAAGCGGGAAGTAATGGCCAATACGCGCAACTTTTGCATAATCGCCCACATCGACCACGGGAAGTCCACCCTGGCGGACAGGCTGATTCAGAAGGGCCGTCTTGTAGAGGACAGGAATTTTCAGAATCAGATTCTGGACAACATGGACATAGAGAGGGAACGGGGGATCACGATAAAGAGCCAGGCGGTAACAATTCCGTATACCGCGGCTGACGGCATCGAGTACAGGCTTAACCTGGTGGACACGCCCGGCCATGTGGATTTTAGCTACGAGGTTTCCAGGGCGATAAATTCCTGCGAGGGGGCGCTGCTGCTGGTGGACGCTACACAGGGCGTTCAGGCGCAGACCCTTTCAAATATGTACCTGGCCCTGGAGCATAACCTCGAAATCATACCGGTGATCAACAAGATCGACATGCAGGCGGCGGATATCCCGGGCGCGAAGGCGCAGATCGACAAGGACCTCGGGCTTGATTCCTCGGGCGCGCTTCTCGTATCCGCCAAAACCGGCGCCGGGGTGGACGAGCTTTTCGAGGCCGTCGTCAAGCGCGTTCCGTCCCCGGCGGGCGATCCGGACGCGCCGCTCAGGGCGCTCATCTTCGATTGCCACTACGATTCCTACCGGGGAGTGATAGTCCATGTGAGGCTCTTTGACGGAACCCTGAAAAAAGGGATGAAGATCCGCTTCATGTCCAACAGCGCCGAATACGAGGCGGAAGCGGCGGGGGTTTTCAAGCTTGCGTTAGTCGAAACTGACAGCCTCGGCGCCGGGGATGTCGGCTACTTCATCGCCGGAATCAAAACCGTAAGCGATGTCCGCGTGGGTGACACGGTGACAGGAGCGGCGGCCCCCTGCGAAAAACCCCTGCCCGGCTTCCGTGAGGTGAAACCCGTCGTCTTCTCATCGATTTATCCCGTGGACACAAACGACTATGAGGAACTCAAGGAAAGCATCGATAAACTGAAACTCAACGACGCTTCACTTGTTTACGAAAAAGATTCTTCGGCGGCGCTGGGCTTCGGTTTCCGCTGCGGCTTCCTCGGCCTCCTCCACCTGGAAGTGATTCAGGAAAGGCTGGAGAGGGAATTCGATCAGTCCGTGATCTTTACTGCCCCCTCGGTTAAATACAAGGTGCATCTGCGGACGGGGGAAGAGTTGATGATCGACAACCCCACGGATTACCCCGACGAGGGCCTCATTGAAAGCGCCGAGGAACCCTACATCCGCGCTTCGATAATTACGCCCGCGACATTTCTTGGTAACATAATGACGCTGTGCATGGAAAAGCGCGGCGTGCAGACCAACATGACCTATCTTGACGAGAAACGCGTCGAGGTGGTTTACGATATGCCGCTTGCGGAAGTGCTCTTCGATTTCTACGACCGCCTTAAAAGCACGAGCAGGGGTTACGCTTCATTTGATTACGACATCACCGGATACAAACCGTCAGAACTGGCGAAGCTGGATATTCTCCTCAACGGCAAAGCCGTGGACGCCCTCTCGCAGCTCGTCTTCAAGGCCAGGGCCTACGACAGGGCGCGCAAGGTCTGCGAGCGCCTCGTGGACGAGATACCCCGGCAGCAGTTCAAGATCCCCATCCAGGGGGCCATCGGCGGGCAGATCATCGCACGTGAAACCGTGAACCCGCTTCGCAAGGACGTCCTCGCGAAATGCTACGGGGGCGACATCACGCGCAAGCGCAAACTGCTGGAAAAGCAAAAAGAAGGGAAGAAGCGTATGCGCATGGTAGGGGATGTCGAACTCCCCCAGAGCGCGTTCCTTGCGGTACTCAAGACAAAGGATGAGTAAACGACAAAAGGCCAATAACAATCCCTGCCTGCGCCATTATATAAAGAACCATTATTGAGACCGCCCCAGGGATAGTCAGCTTCCCGAAAGTACAATGCGCAAGAATCGTGTCGGAGATCATGAAGCACAACGCCCCCGAGAAAATCAGAATTCCCGCGAAACCCGGATTGAAAATAAAAATTTCAAGCCCCCAGAAGGTCATGATCTCGATTGCAATCATGTAAAGGAGTACCGGGAAGATCATTTCCCCTGGCGGAGCAATGAACCGAAATACCATCACTCCTACGATAATCGCGATTGGAATAAAAATTACAAGCGCTGTAACATTGATCCTCCCGCCGCCGGGCTCGAAGAAGCCGAGGCACTCGATGAAGGTGATAATGTAACAAACATGGCCCAGCAAAAACGAGGCAAGCCCAAGCCGGAAATAGGTCTTTTCGTTTATTCTGAGGAGCAGCGCATCCCCCAGCCATCCAAATAACAGCGCCAGGACAGGGAAAATGAGAGGCGACCCCTGCCCGGCGATATAGGCCGCGAGAAGGGGCGGAACGATGAATATTTTGCTTATCCGCCTGAGTTTCCCTTTTCTGATATAAATCGCGGTAACATGTACGACGCTTACAAGGGCAAAAATAACGAGGAAAACAGTCACAACACTCATGCTTTTATTATACTTGACACAATTATAAATATCAATTATAAGAAATCATCTGACTCAGGGAGGCATTTTAATGACGATTTTTATTAGCAATCTCAAATTCTCTTTTTCTTGTTTCTGTGTCTGAGTAGGTAAATTCTCCGCAGATTTTTTCCTTCTCAGGCGTAGCCAATATCAGAACGGAGGAAAATTATGTCTGCTTCTTCAAAAATAGCAAAACTAAAAAAGTTTTTATCATTTTATAGGCCGTATCGTCTGCTTTTCATAGCGGATGTTTCATGCGCTTCCATTACAACCCTTGGGATCCTCGCGCTGCCCCTGTGTATCCGTTATATCACAAGTGAAGTCCTGGCTTCGGGAATGGTCGATCCGCTCCCGCTTATTCTCAGGACACTGCTAATCATGTTAGGCATCATTATTGTACAGACGGTCTGCGGGGTATTCTTCGATTACAAGGGACACGCCATGGGGGCTATGATCGAAAGAGACATGCGTAATGAGCTCTTCAACCATTGCCAGCGGCTGCCGGTTCATTTTTTTGACAGGGAGAAGACCGGCGCACTCATGTCGCGCATAACCAATGATCTTCTTACCCTGGCGGAAACCTGCCATCATGGGCCGGAGGACCTGTTCATCTACCTTGTGAGTTTCATCGGCGCGTTTGTGATCCTCTTTAACATTGATGTAAAGCTTACGTTGGTTATATTTGCTTTACTGCCGCTCATGATCCTCTATACGGTCTTTTTTATAGGAAGGCTGCAACGCGCCTACAGGGAAAACAGGGAAAAGATAGGCGAACTCAACGCCGGCCTTGAGGATACCCTTGCGGGTATCAGGGTGGTAAAGTCCTTTACAAACGAAGACCTCGAAGACAGGAAATTTCGTGCGGCTAACGAGGTTTTTTGCCGCGGTAGGGTTAACATCTACCGCAACGAGGCGTTTTTTTATACGGTATTGGATCATTTCTTTGTCCCCCTGGTTACGGCCGGAGCCATGGTCGCGGGAGGCATGTTGATTTCCCGCGCTTCCCTTTCCGCGCCGGATTTAATTGTTTTTCTGCTTTACATAGGTTACCTCACGGCGCCCCTTACGAGGATTGCGCAAACGATCGGTATGTTCCAGGACGGTATCGCGGGTTTTAACCGCTTTATGGAAATTCTGGACATGAAAAGCGAGGATATCGAAGCTGCTCCGGTGTCACGCGAAATTCAAAGATTTTCAGGCCATGTGGAATTTGTGGACGCGAGTTTCCGTTACGGTGAGGAACTGGAAAACGTCTTAGAAAATGTATCGCTGGACATAAAGAGCGGTGAATCGATCGCGCTGGTCGGTTCTTCCGGCGCGGGAAAAACCACACTCTGCTCGCTGATCCCGCGGTTTTATGAGCTTAGTTCGGGAAAAATAACCATTGACGGCATGGATATTCAAAAAATGGAGCTAATCACATTGCGGCGGAACATAGGCCTGATTGCGCAAGACGTGTATCTTTTCAACGGTACGGTCACGGAAAACATCGCTTACGGGAAACCCGGCGCGACGGAGGATGAAATAATCAACGCCGCGAAGATGGCAAAGGCCCATGAGTTCATCATGGCGCTTCCCAAAGGCTACGACACGCCAATAGGCCAGCGCGGCATACGGCTTTCCGGCGGCCAGCGCCAGCGCCTCTCCATAGCGCGGGCCTTTCTGAAAGACCCGCCTGTGCTGATCCTCGACGAAGCGACCAGCGCCCTGGACTACGAAAACGAACAGGCCATCCATGATTGCATCGAAAGTTTTATGAAGGACAGGACGGTGCTGATAATAGCGCACAGGCTTTCCACTGTGAGAAAAGCCGGCAGGGTTTTTTCCATCTCGGACAGGGGGATTAAGGAGACAACAATTTGACAAGTTTCCTTAATTATGTGCTATTATAGATCAGGAGAAAAAACCATGAACGAAAGCTGTTACGGGTGTACCACCTGCGCGAGCGCGGATAAACCCCTCGAAGAATTTATCGCGAAACTGCCGATGGAGACTTCCCACCACCGGGTAGAGAGCCAGGAGATCAAATGCGGCTTCGGCCTGCAGGGGGTGTGCTGCAGGTTATGCGCCAACGGGCCATGCAGGATCACCCCTGATTCACCACGGGGCATTTGCGGCGCTTCCGCGGATGTGATGGTTACGCGGAATCTGCTCCGGGCCGTGGCATCCGGTTCGGGCTGTTACATCCACGTGGTGGAAAACACCGCGCTGAATCTAAAAAGTGCCGCCCTTGAAAAAGGGAAGCTGAAGGGCCCCGGCGCGCTTGAACGGCTCTGCAAGCTATTCGGGATTTCCGGTGCGGACGATCACGAAAAGGCGCTGAAGGTTGCCGACGCGGTCCTCGACGATCTCTACAGGCCGGAATACGTAAAAATGGAACTGGTTGAAAAGATGGCCTATCCTCCCAGGTTCAAGGCGTGGAAAGAAATAGGTATACTCCCCGGCGGCGCAAAAGCCGAGGTGTTCAAGGGAGTGGTGAAGTGTTCCACCAATCTCAATTCCGATCCGGTGAATATGCTTTTGGATTGCCTCAAACTGGGCATCTCCACTGGCATCTACGGCCTCACCCTCACAAATCTGCTGAACGACGTGCTGTTAGGCGAACCGGAAATCCGTCCCGCGCCGGTAGGCCTGCGGGTCATTGATCCGGATTACATAAACATCATGATCACAGGCCACCAGCACACCATGTTTGTCCACCTGCAAGAGAGGCTCACCCAGCCGGATGTGGTGGCGAAAGCGAAGGCGTCAGGCGCAAAGGGTTTCAAACTTGTGGGCTGTACCTGCGTCGGACAGGACCTCCAGCTCAGGGGCGTCCATTACACCGATATTTTTGACGGCCACGCCGGAAACAACTACACGAGCGAAGCGATCCTCGCCACAGGCGCGATTGACGCGGTGATTTCGGAATTCAACTGCACCCTGCCGGGAATAGAAACGGTTTGCGATGAGCTTTCAATCAAACAGATCTGTGTTGATGACGTGGCGAAAAAGGCAAACGCCGAACTCATCCCCTTCAGCTTCGCGGAGCGTAAGGCGCAAAGCGAAAAAATCATCGACAAGGTTATCGCCGCGTACAAGGAACGGCGGCCCAAAGTAAAACTCAACCTCCTGCCGGAACACGGCAATGGTAATTCCCTTACCGGCGTAAGCGAGGTTTCACTTAAAAAATTCCTGGGCGATACCTGGAAGCCCCTCATTGACCTTATCGTGTCCGGGGATATCAAGGGCGTGGCCGGAGTTGTCGGCTGCTCAAGCCTCGTGGCCGGCGGCCATGACGTGCTCACCGTGGGCCTTGTAAAAGAGCTTATTGCGCGTGACGTCATCGTCCTTACGGCGGGCTGTTCCTCAGGCGGCATTGAGAACTGCGGCCTTATGGTTCCCGAAGCCGCAGAACTCGCGGGGGAGAAACTCAAGGCCGTATGCAAAAAACTGGGGATACCGCCGGTGTTGAACTTCGGCCCCTGCCTTGCCATCGGCCGGCTTGAAATTGTCGCCACGGAATTGGCCGAAGCCATCGGCATTGATATTCCCCAGCTCCCTCTGGTGCTGTCCGCCGCGCAGTGGCTTGAGGAACAGGCCCTGGCGGACGGATGTTTCGGCCTTGCCCTGGGTCTGCCGCTGCACCTTGGGCTTCCTCCCTTCGTAACCGGCAGCAAGGTCGCCGTACAGGTACTTTGTCAGGACATGAAGTCCCTCACAGGAGGACAGGTGATCATCAACGGGGACGCCAAAGAATCCGCCGATCTGCTTGAAGGGATCATCCGTGAAAAACGCGCGGCCTTGAAGATCTAGGGGGCCATGAATGAAGCGTATCATTATCGAGCGGGATAAATGCGACGGCTGCAAAAATTGCAGCCTGGCCTGTATGCAGGCTCATCGCCTTCCTGCGGCAGGAACGGGAAGCCGAGGGTCAATTTACGATCTGGATCTTCTGGACATCAAAAACGAGGCTCGTCATACCATTACGACTAACGGCAAAGGCGGGTATGTCCCTGTCTTCTGCCGTCATTGCGCTATTCCTGAATGCGCGGGCGCGTGTATGTCCGGCGCACTGAAAAAAGATCCCGTCACGGGCCACATACAGTACGATGAAAAGCGCTGCGGCGTCTGCTTCATGTGCGTCATGAGCTGTCCTTACGGAAACGTCAAACCCGACAGGGCGACGCGGACGAAGATTCTCAAATGCGATTTTTGCAAAGACGACAACGAGGAGCCGAATTGCGTGAAGTCCTGCCCCAAAAAGGCCATTCACGTGGAAGAAGTTAACGCGGGAGGCATAGCATGAGACATCTCATAATCGGCGCAGGGGCTACCGCGATTAGCGCCTGCCGGACAATCCTAAAAGAAAAGGACGATGATTTTGTCGTCATTGTATCTGAGGATAATGAAGTCTATTCGAGGTGCATGCTTCACAAATTTATTTCCGGTGAACGTGACGCGGAGAGCATCAACTTTATCAACGATGGGATTTTGGAATCCAGTCGCGTTCAATGGATTAAGGGCAAAACAATTACCCGCCTTGACGGAGCAACAAAAACGGCTTACGCAGGCGATGAGAAAATAGCCTCGGGCGATACGGTATTAATAGCCACCGGGTCCAACAGCGTAATCCCGCCTATCGGGGAACTCAAGACAGCGAAGAACGCCTTCGGCCTCCGGCACCTTTCCGACGCCCGCTTAATCGCCGAACACGCGAAAAAAGCCGGGAAAGTCGCCGTCATCGGCGCGGGGCTCGTGGGGCTCGACGCGGTGTACGGCATCCTTGAATCCGGCGGTGCAGGCAAGGAGATAAGCGTCATCGAAATGGCGCCGTCGGTACTCGCCATAAACCTGGATGCCCACGCCGCGGAAGCCTACCAGCGGCTTTTTGAGAAAAGGGGTGTAGAGTTTCACCTCGCCCGCAGGATGATGAACACCAAAAGCGTAGGCGAAAATATCACCGCGCTGGAACTTGATTCAGGCGAGGCTATCCCCTGCGACATGGTGATTGTCGCCGTGGGAGTGCGTCCCGCAGCCGCCTTCCTTGAGGGGAGCGGCGTGGAACTGACGGAACGAAAAGCGGTGAAAGTCGATGATTTCCTTGCGACTAACATTCCCGGCGTCTACGCGGCGGGCGACGTTGCAGGTCTTTCAGGAATTTGGCCTAACGCGCAGAAGCAGGGGGAAATGGCGGCCTACAACATGACGGGCACCAAGTGGGCTTACGACGACCGTTTTGCCCTGAAGAATACCGTCAACTTTTTTAACCTGCCTTCTTTGTCCCTGGGCGCCATCAATCCACAGGAAGGCGACGTTGTGCTTGTCAAGGAAGACAGAAACAACTACCGCAAGCTTATACTCAGGGACGGCGTTCCGGCTGGAATTATACTTCAGGGAGAAATCGCGGGGAGCGGCTTCTGGCTGCATCTGATAAAAAGCCGGATTCGCATCGACAACCTTGGCAAATCACCCTGGAAGGTGAGTTACGCCGACTTCTACGGTACGGAGGCCAATGGCGAGTACAAGTGGGTTGTGTAACAGATAACGCTTATCGGACTTTTCGCGCATAACGCGCCGGATACCATTTGACGAAAGCCGCCGTGAATATTCCCGCGAGCGCGGGCGCGATTGAGTTGACAAGACCCACAAACGAAGCGTAATCGCTTTTCATGAAGAACCATGTCCACACGCTTACACACAGGTAAAGGACGCCCCACAGGCCCGCGATAATTCTGTTTGTGCGTATAAAAAGCGGATTACCGAAAGCCTCATCCCCGCCGTAGCCGCCGGCCGAATACCACGCGCATAACGGTATTTTGATAAACAGGGAGACAAGCCACATTACGCCGAAAAGCAGGTAGGACAGTGTAACGACAATCGAAAGAGGAGCGCCGGCCAGAAACGCCGCGCCTAAAAAAGTCACAAGGAACGCCGCCGCGGTATCGTAAGGGGAGAGCCGGATAAAGCGCGCGGCTAACGGTACGCACGCGCCCGTTAAAATGGCGGCTAACGCGCCTGAGTTTCCAAAAACCGGTAAAAGGATCCACAACGCCAAAAACGGCAGGAGCAAAACAAGCATACTCCGCTTTTTCCGCGGGTTTTCCCCCGGCTCTTGAGACGACGCCGGAGCTTTTCCCGCTGAGAAGCCGGACATGACAGTTGTCATGAGTGAGAAATCGCCCAGGACGCGGTACTTGCCACGGAAGAGCGCCTCTGTGCCGCTGATTTTGCCCTTGCTTATATCCTGCCAGACGCTAAACGGCGTTTCAATCCGCACGGAATAGGGCGCAAAATCAGCCGCGTTTGATATCATTGCGGCTCCGGTTTCGCCTGTCATAAGCTGATACGTCTCTCCTGAATCCGTGAAGAAAAACTCCACCCGCTTTTCCTCCTTTGGAGCGTTGGGGAGGTGCGTGTAAACCGCCGCCATCTGACGCAAGAGCCTTTCAGCCTGACCCATCCGTGCCGGAGCCTCACTCGCACCGGGCGTTTCGGCGATTTCCCAGCTTGCGTTCGCCATCGTAATAAAGGCTTCTTTGGGATAAAGCGGTGCGGCAAGCTGTTTTTCGGTTTCCCCGGAAAAACACCCGGTGGAAGAATATTCGGCGCTGGCCCGTCTGACCAGCTCAAGGTATTCACCCGTTCGTCCGCGAAGCTCCGGTACGCGGAAAAGTTCACCCTGTGGGCACAGGATTTTCGTATAACGTTCTCCGAACAGGATATCGAATTGTTTTACCAGCGCGTCAAAATTGTTTTCAACCGTGAAAAAACCGCAGGTTGAAATGAGAACATGCCTCTGCGCCTCAAGATCGTACCGCGCCGGATGTACCGGTTTGCCATCCGCGGTTTCATTGATAAACGGCAGGTTGAGCGGCAGGAGCCTGTCCATAAACGCCTTCATCTTCGACGGCGCTCCAAAAACGTAAAGCGGGAAACTCCATATCACGAGTTGCGCCTCACGGAACTTCCGCAAAAGCGTTTCCATATCGTCGGCGATGACGCATTTCCCCGGCGTTTTTTCCCAGCAGCAAAAACAACCCAGGCAGGGCTCAATGCGCTCTTCGGCAATGTTCACCGTTTCGACGCTGTGTCGTCCCATTCCCTCCAGAAAAGCTGTTGTAAGCTTCATGGTGTTGCTGACTGTGGGGCGCGGACTGCCATTTAAAACTAAAATATTCATAGTTCCTCCGAAAATTACTTCTTAAATAACCTGTATAAACAGCAGCCGCTTCATATCGCTAAAACCTATAATAGTCAAGGTTCACCGAAACCTTGCCTGTACCGGGACCAACCTGGATTTTGAGTTTGTCGAAGCTACCAGGTATGCCCCTTCCTTTATAATTACTTATGCCAAACGGCTCCTTTGGAATGCCAAACAAACCTGTATCCAGGTTGCCATTACCGTTTTCATCCTGGAAAACCGAGACTCTGTAGAAACCTTCGCTCAGGCGCGTTTCGATGGAAATGACGCTCAACTCAGATCCATGCCTGAATTTCGCGCAAGGCTCTTCTGCCTGAAAAGCCTTCGCGCTGTCATACACCGCAATATACACATCCCCACCATTGATCTTTACCCCGGTAATTTCCAGCGTAACCGTCAGTTCGTTTGCTGCCATCATAGCGTTAAGCACCATAAACAGCGCAAAAACGGTCATAATTCTTTTCATATATCCTCCTGTGCCGAAAGCGCTTTGAGCATTTCCTCCGCCCACCTCTCGCAGCTCCGGTAATACTTCCTGCCGAAAAGCGCGACCATGTGCCACCCTGCCGCGGATTCCGGGTGTTTGAGCTTTTTTTTGTATATTCCGATATTGTCCGGGGCGGATTTCATTTTCCTGAGGACAGCGCGGCATTCATCACGAAAACTCGTAATAAAAGCGGCGGTATCCGTAGGACTAAGTTCTCCCGAAAAAAAGAGTTTCATCAAAAAAGAACTCTTCAAATGAAGGGCCTCAAGAATTGACCAATCCGGCGCCGCAGCCTTATTTTGAGGCCTCAACCACTTCATAAACTCAGCACGACCCAGCGTTGTAATTGCGTAGATTTTCCTGTTCGGTTTGCCGGTCTGCACCTCAATTTTTGAAGAGAGCCACCCGGCCTTTTCCATCGCGCCAAGTTCACGGTATACCTGGCTGGTCTGCCCCTGCCAGAAGAACTCAAGCGAATCCTTGAAAGCCTTGTCCAGTTCGTAGCCGGTCATTTCCCCGTAGTTAAGGAG